>Ga0307508_10001168_pt1 | contig 30217 bp, 34 predicted proteins | sample 9_EM_MG_FD_203089 | JGI IMG/M metagenome (GOLD analysis project Ga0307508, IMG submission 203089) | Populus trichocarpa ectomycorrhiza microbial communities from riparian zone in the Pacific Northwest, United States - 9_EM | ecosystem: Host-associated > Plants > Roots > Unclassified | place...
AAAAGGGAGCCTGCACCGTGCCGCTACACGCGGACTGCGGCGGGGAAACGGACTGTACATAATACTCGTCATGATCTAGATAGGTCGCATACGAGTATAATGAATAAACAAAAAAAAAAAAAAAAAAACTGAGGCGCACCAGCCACGTCGGAAGTGTGGCTAAATTAGGGTGAATAAGCAGAGTGTGAAATGAGTGCTGGTATCTAGGCGGTGACCATCAGCAGTCCCCACTGCTAAGAACATCATTACTGGGCAACTACTGGCACAGCGATAGGATGGTTGCGATGGGCGTTGCAGCGGTGATAATGGCAGTCTCGGATTCGCCGCAGGTAGAAGCACAATGAATTCGCGGTGAAGTTCAGCTTGATGTAAGCTACCCACAGTGCACACTGGTAGTTAGGCCTGCAGCCCTTCATCTGCTACATACATGATCACTCGTTGCTCACTCGAAAATAATACAACCAACGCCTCCTGGGTGTCGACTATGTAATGTGTCCCCCAACCACAAGCATAAAGCTTGTATATACAGAAAAAAATATGCTCCTCCCAGGGTAGTGCGTATACACGAATACCCCCCGTTCTAGTAGCAGGCCGCGCGCTGCGCCTCGCACGCCGAAAAGTCGACGGCCCCGCCGTGGTAGCCGCGCATGCCGCGGATGCACGCGTTGACGCGGTCGAGACACCGGTTGATGCTCTGCGGCGTCTTTGTTGCGCACGGCAACGGTGCCGTCGTCGCCATCGGGCGCATGTGCGTGCGCGTGTGCTTCTTCAGCGTGCTCGGCGTCGGGATCCCGGCGGTCATGTACGGCAGCATCGGGATCGGGGTGGCCATGTACGACGGCATCGGGATCGGGGTGGTCATGTACGGCGGCATCGGGATCGCCTTGGTCATGTACGGTGGCATCGGCATCGCGGTGGTCGGGTACGCCGGCGGTGGGACAGACGTCGTTGTGTACACCGATGTCGGGATTGTGGTGTTCGTGTACAGCGACGTCGGGAGTGTAGTGTTCGTGTACACCGACGTCGGGATCGCGGTGGTCGTGTACACCGACGTCGGGATTGTGGTGTTCGTGTACACCGACGTCGGCATCGCGGTGGTCGTGTACGGCGACGTCGGGATCGCGGTGGTCGTGTACACCGATGTCGGGATTGCGGTGGTCGAGTACACCGGCGGCGGGATGGACGTCGTCGTGTACACCGACATTGGGATCGAGGACGTGGTCCGCGCGGCAGAGGAGATGTACTTTGGCACCGTGGTGGTGGTGGCGGGCGGCTTCTTGGATGTAGCTGCGGAGCCCGCGACGACGAAATCGATGCAGCCCTCGTAGGTCTGGTCGACGCCCGGCGGCGAGTACCAGAACCACTGGATGACGCAGTCACCGGGCGAGGAGCAGCCGTCGAGGTCGGCGGGCACGGTGATGTCGAAGGCGGTCTCGCCGGCGCCGACGCCGGTGGCGGTGCTGGCGTAGGACTTCCACGAGCGGAGCGCGGTGCCGACGACGCTGTTGGACGCGGTGTCGACGATGGACACGTTGGCGTAGCCCGTGTGTGGCGCGCGGATGTCGACGCGCATCGGGACCTTCTCGCCGCGTGCGTAGGTCTGCACGTTCGCGCCGTTGTCGGCGAACTGGTAGCCCTTGCACAGCCACATGTTGCACGCCGCCGCGTCCACGATCGAGCCCGCCGACTGCAGCAGCAGCTCGACCGGACCGGCCGGGTCCGCCTTCTGGTTGTTATAGATGGTGTTGCCGCACACAGCCTGGTACGCCGCGCCCGGTGTGCGCGGTGGCGGCGACACGATCACGCCGTGGCCCGAGGCGGACGAAAGGACGCTGGCCAGCGCGAGGAGGATGACGGCAGCGGTAGACTGCATCTCGGCGGGGAGTGGGACGACGGACGATTCGATTCGGGAAGGAGCGTGGGGACGAGCGCAGCTCGAGTAATGGCAGCGAGCGAACGTGGACGCAAACGGCGCGCCGTTGCTCGGGGAAAGAAAGACGAAGTTAACGAGAGAGGAAGAACGACGAAGTTAACGAGAGTGGAAGAGATACGAAGCCAACGAGAGCGGAAGAAGCAGATGCACCGACGGCAGGACGGAGCGAGCAATCGGTGCACGCCGGCCAGCTCTTATACGGACCGCGCCGCCGGCCCGCGTGAAGTCGCAGGCTGTCGAGACATCGAGATGCATTCTCCCACCGCCTCCGCCCACCCCGTATCCGCAGTTTATCCGAAACCTCGCCTGCAATGCAGTGGCAGCCGAATCCCCAGCACTGCGGGCTAGGAGGTCAACGATAGATTGGGGCCGCATGCATCCGCTGGGCACGGAGCGCGCGTCCACCGCTATTGTGGATACGGGCCGCGCGCGATGGCGCTGCAATGCTGGGCACCGGCAACTTCGGCGCAGAGTGGTTTATAGGAAACGGAAGGCGTTTGGGATTCGCGGTCCAAATGCTTGTCGTGCCTTCGCGCCCCCTGCGAGCGCGCTAATCCGCGCGGCACTGCCGAATCAACAGATAGCAGCAGCAGTCAGCAGCACGCAGCGCTGGTCTGGGCTGCCGGACGGCGGTGGCGGGGAAACGGCCGCCGCAGGAGAAAGGAGAGAAGCCAATCCCCAATCGACACCGGCCGCAGTCCGTGCGTGCAATATGCATTCGGTTCGCGGAGCCCCCGGGAAACGGCGGAGAAATTAAAGGCAGCTGCGTGCCCTGGAACCGGCTGACGGGGTAAGCGCCGAAGGCAACCAGCACCGCAGGTGTTCAGGCAGGGGGCGTGACAGCGATTGGAATTCGGCCGTTCCTGCTTCGTCGCTCCCCCATTGGCCTCTCGCCCTCGCGGATGTCGTCACCACGACGGAGTCGCACCGGCGCGCTTGAGGCGACGTTCTCCGCGCGGCTGATGTGGCGAAGGCGCCCACCTGTGCTGGTGCTCCGTGCTTGAATGGGATCCGCCCGAGCACGCGGCTCCTTGTTGTCGTTCGCATTCCGTGCTGGCCGAGCTGAAATCCGTGGTGTCGTTCCAATAACCTCCGCCCCGCCAGGATGGGCAGTCGGCGTAAGTGCATACCTGTTAGTTAGCGTGAGTGTAATTTGTCATCCACCGGGATTGCTCGAAATAGACATCTCCTCTCGCTAGAATTAAAAGGGCGCGCGCGATAGCCAAGTAGATACTCTAGATAGATGAATCGCCGAAGCAATCGTGGGCAGCAAGGATCCCTCCACCGTCTATCGCACGCAGTCGCTGCACTAGGCAAGTCCCGATGCAGGCCGCCGGCTGTGCCACACTGGCCAGCCACACACGTGCAGATGATCGAAACGGAACTCATCGGTGAAGGCTCCCGAGGGAGGCGGCCCCCAAAGGACATCGCAAATAGTTGCTGGATATGCGCTAGAAGAAGGGACCGAATAGTGACAAGATCACTTTTTTATCTATTCATTCATTACTCGCATGCGAGCTACACATATCTACAGCGATCACGGCGCGAACTGTCCATTTCCCGGCCACCGCCCGCCCCAACCTCAATCGGTCTGCTGGCTAGATACCCGCTGCAAGCTCCCCTTTGCCCTCCGCCCAGGCCTGTCCGAAAAGTGATAGGGCGCACCAAGAGGACAACAGAGGGGAGACAAAGGAAAGACAAAAGAAAAGTTACCTGCCTCCGGGACTCCTTCCTCCTCTGCTGCAGAGCCCAGGAGGAGGGCGTGGAGAGGAACAGAGGCTGCTCACCGCCGCTCGGTCTCTTGACTCCGCTGCTCTTCCCTTTCTCTCCCCCGCCCCGGGGGTTCCCACTCTGACGCCTCTCTCTGCGCAACTTCCTCAGTCCCGCCTTCCTACCTCGGTGGAGATGAAGCCCTACTTCCTGGCTGCACCTAGGAGGCCCCTTAACTTACACCGGTCCTTCCACCCCCCAATCTCCTACCGACCATTCGCCCACAGTATGTTCTGCTGAGTCCCCAGCGGGGGCAGCAATTGAAGACGTGCTCCCGCGTGTACGGCCACCACGAGCACTTGGCTGTCAGCTAGCTCCTCGCCCATTTCAGGTACTAGCCAGTGACCTGTCCAGGGTTCCCCATAGTACTTCCTCCCGCTAGTCCTATATCTAGGCGACTAGTGCGTAGTCTAGTCGGGAGCGAGATTTCACGGACCATCTTATATACATATGATATGTAATCCACGAATAGATAGGCGCTGGAATAGAGCCCTAGTCCCGACTACCACTAGAGCGTAGTCTTTGTCCAGGCGAGATCCCCAGAACTAGCCCTTATAGTCCATGAATCCCTTAGCCTAGTTTAGACTACATAGATACCACAAGCGTCACTCAATGGTTAGGGTCTGACCCTGTAGCTGGCTTAAATTTGAGGGAGTTTAGCGATTATTGCGTAGTGTAGTGCACGAAAGTAGAAATTGCTTCGGGAACAAAGTCATCAAATATGAAGGTATTTCCGGCTGTGTCCCCCGATCATCCATTTCCTGCCGCTACAACCTCGCCAGCAATATTCCTGATAGTGGCCTCACACCAGAAACCCAAGGAGGCGATATTTGGGGAATGCCAGCCTCGCAGCACCTGCCACCTCTGGGTCCTTCATCGCGATCCGCCAGTTCGACCACTATATTGTTCGACCCTATCAGTAGCCACCCCAGCCTCACGCGGCCCTTGATGAAGAGCAGGCGGAGATTTGTGCGGCATCCTGCAAATGGACATGAATTTATCGTGAATGGCAAGATTCGCTGGCGTTGTGCGCGGTGTAAACTCACGTTCCTCCTCAATAGGGACCTTTTGCAATTAGGTGCGCACGAAAAATCTGCTAGCAGGGGTGAAGAATTAGGAATAGCTGGTGCAGGTATTGAATGTGGTGGTTTTGGAGCTTTGGCGGATATTTTGCCCACACGATAAAAAATTTCCCCAGCAGCGCCGCCAACGAAGACCATCTCTGAGTCCGCGGCCACCACCTTAGAGTCCGCACTCGAATTTTCGCTGTAGCGGTTTGTCCTTCGGCACCTGTGAAGGCCCGCAGGAAAGCGCGGCTACATGGCTGCTGACCATCTGGCGGAGTAAAAGGATGTATGGTATGGTAGAGTCTGAAAGCTCAAGAGCAGCGATAATTCGTCGTCTCTCCATATGCGACTGCCGTGGCATGTGGTGGCGATGATGATGGTTGGTAGCGGTGGCTGGTAGAGGGCGTTCTCGCTTTGTTTACCTTGCTGCCAGCCAATCGGAGTCTTTGTTTACATGTAAACCAACTTTGTCAAGTGCGCACGAACGCCGCACTTTGCACACGCACAAGAACTATCACCACAGCAACAAACGCATGACCTTCCGTCTAGAGGAAAGCATAGAAAGTTTGCACGCTAATTTTTGTGCAGACCAGGGCCCTGGTCATCGCCGTGAACTACTGGAGTTCATGAATTAGCGTCCACAATCGAATGTAAACAAAGTAGCTGATTGGCCAACGAGCCGGATAATCGGAAGCAGCACCTGGTACGTACTCCACGAGAATTTCATTCTGATTCTTCAACTCATCATCCTGTACATAACGCCGCTGAAACTTACACCGGCGGAAACTTACACCGGCGGTCATGGCAGCTATTTTGCTAGCTGTTGATTCTCCTATACCACTACTCTTATTCCACCACCAGCTCCATATGCATCGCATTATAACCCTCCTCGCTGGCCCTACACAGGTTGTTAAAAACCATACTCCAAAACGCCGAATTACCTACGATCCAACCAACAAGTGGACCATCAACCAGCATGACGATGCCTGGTGTCTGAAGCTCCTCCTTTTGGTACCACAGAACGGACAAGACTTGGGTGACAAATAACTAACTGAAAAATTTGACGCGGCAGTACAGGGAAGCGCTGGTGAAGTTGTGCACGAAATCTTCAGAACCTCCCATTTTTCGTGCACAAGCTAACCAATTTCGTAACCCCTGCATAGTTCTCGTTCTTGTGCACGGAATCTAATTCAGTAGTGCGACTGGCGATGCACACACCCTCGCACGAAGACCCGCACGATAATTAATCGCTCTTGGCTGTTTCTTTTTGGCCAAGTCTACTCAGATCCCTGCGGGTACCATGGAAACTTGTTTTATGGTGCGCACGATAAAATCGCCATGATCTATATAGGTCGCACGCGAACAATGAATAAACCCAAAAAAAACGATAAAATCGCAAAAGGTCTCTAATGGTTGGGTGCTGACTGCTGTTGATGCCGCTACCCCAGGTGCAAATCCACGTACAGCATCTACTGTACCTACTCCGGCTGCTCAACCAAAAGCGCTATCGTTCACCTCCGAGCTGTCCACCGTATCGGCAAAGACGGCCCTCTTCCTGTTGCTGTAGCAGAAGAGCAGCATATATGGACTGCTTTTGGAATCACTCTTCCCCGCGTTGCGTTCAACATCACGGTGTTCCGGCACATCCTGATTCGCAGGATCATTATCTGCAACATTCCCTTCGACGGGGTTGAGAACGATTCTTTTCGCCTCTTGCTTGGTTACCCTACAGCCTGTGTATGACCCTGACTCCTCATGTTCCTTGAACTAAAACCAGCTGGCCACTGCTAGACACCAAACTACAGGATTATTCTGAGACTACTTCTTACCTGCGGAATCGATCAGAGGCTGGATTCTGTAGAATCCTCCGTGAGTGTCCGCCAACGTCTGGAGTGGAAAACGCACCATCAGTGATCAACACGTCCACCTGGGTGATGTGAGGCTATTGAGTGCCTCAAGTCCATGTCCGAGCTCGTCGCCGATACCGGAAGTGAGGTTGAACAGATGGAGAAGATGTTACTTGACCTCCGGTGTCACGCTGAGCACCTGGAGGATGCCTAGAGGAACAGGCTGCCTCTGTCATGGCTCGGGCTTAGTTAAGGAAGTCCGGAAGGAAGGAGTGCGGGTGTAGGAATACAGGTGACAGAGTGTGAGCGGCCGGGAAAGGATGCCACTACAGCGGGACGATGAGTATCCTTATAAGGAGTCGTCGCCCACACTTGCATTTCTCTTCTTTTCCTTCCTTAACGCAACAACTTGTCCGTTCCGTCAAGTCTTGTCCTGGCCATAGAAGCATCTCTTGTCTCTCTTCTGGCTGCTCCCGTGACCTCTCGTCATCACTCCACTCCCGCCCGTTTCTGCCTGCCCGCCCTCTGCATGCCGTCCGGGTCGCCAATCCACCCGTCTGCTCACCGTCCTACCCGCCCGCTACTTGGAGCCTTATCCGCCGAGTCCCGTTACAGCCACTTCTTTTGGTGATTGGTGAGTGCGAGTGGTGGTGGTAGAATAGTAGCATGTTTCATGTCAGATTCCCGAATAAAAGAGAATGTAGTTCACCTTCATTCACAATCTATAAATACCAACCGGATTTCAATCACAGCGCCACCATCTCTTCTCCAATGGACAGATTTTATAGATATCCTTGTCTCTCTTATCTTTTCAATGCTCTCCCGGATGTGTACGATTTTCCTTCACTCGGTGCGATGGTGGCTGATCACTCCACTCAAACGGAAAAGTACATCATCAGTTCTCACTCGCTACAGGGTCTGCCCTGACGCAGATGACTGTAGTACAACTTCAGAACTTGCCCGTTGCGTTTGTGAAACCCTTGCTCACAGCCCCCGGGCGTACATATCTGCATTTTGAGGCTTCACCCCCTCACAAAATTTACTTCTCTGGGAAGGAGCATTGGCTGCGCGCTGTATCGGTCTGAGAACCGCATTCATCCGACCCCACGAGCGTCGGGCTCCTCTGCCGCAAGCTTCCCCAGTGACTCTCTTGTGGGCTAGGCGCCACCTGATCTCGTTAGTGATGTCTAGCCTAGCTCTCCGCAGCATAGCGGTGTACTTCATGGCTTGGATCGTGTGCATCTGGCCGGGGCCGGGCTCGCTCGAGGCCATGCGACTGATGGCGGCCTGGACGTCGGTGAAGGTCGTGATCCTCTCCGACGTCGTCTGTCGCCTTGCGGCGGTTTCCAGCGCCCTAGCGAGGGCGGCTCACTCCGTATTCTAAGCTTCCTAGTTGTAGCCCATGTAGGTTTTAATGCCCACCCAGCGGTGACTGGTCAAACTTTCCATACGACCGAGTCCCGTCCGTGAATAAGGTCAGTCAAGTCAGGGGCGCTCCGCCTCCGCCTCGAATCGCGGGCAAGCCGGTGGGGGCGAGCGAGTGATAGGTCCGACTCCGAGTGAGCAGGCATGCTCAGCACGACTAAATGCTGAGGCGGATGGGCGATACGGTGTAAACACATACACACGATGTGACTCGTCGCACTGTAACCGCGATCGGTCCGGTGCGGAGTTAGGGCTCACCGCGGGCAATAAATAGGTCGGGGCTGTCGCTCCTCATCTCTCATCTCCTTCTCCTCTCCTAACCCTCAGCACGGCAGCAGAGGATTTGGCCGACGACGACAAATAAATACGCCTCTTCCGCCCTCCTTTCCACTCGTCTTCTCTTCACTCCTCCCAACTCCTTATCTTTCCTTCTACCCTTCTCTTCACTCATCTCCTCCTTCGCTTCGACCCTGCCCCCTTCACTCCTCCTTCCCCCTAGCCACTCCAGCATTTGCTCCTCTTCCCCAAGTGAGTTCACCAGGTCCTCCACCCCTCGCGGCGAAACATCCAAATGAAAGACGCAAGCAACATCTTGCAACGAAGGTTAACGGAGTTAATGATCCGATGACTCCAACCCGTACCCATCCTCCTTCCGCGACCTCCAGAGCGCAAGTCCTCAGGCCCTCAACCTCTGCTAGGTCCACCTCTCTTCGCTGCAAACATATCCCCTGCGGATGAGGATAGCTCTTCTCTCGACGCCACTCCGACGGCCAGGCGGACACTGTGTGCGAGACCTGACGCGAAACCCACTCCTGCACATTTCTCCCCCATCGCTAAATACCTTGCTGACATGCCCGCCTCGCTGTCCAGGTCCCTCCGACCTCACTTACCCGTATCACTCAAGAGTGAGTTGCAATCTATCCATCCTCTCACCAATGTACCGTTTCATAGTGACTATACGAAACAGTTGAAGTCTCCTCGCCTTCCGACGGCTTGCACCGCGTCCCCAGTGCCGAACACGTTCAACCAGAGGATACTATCCATCGTAGGTCAGTCTCCCTTCCTCAGCGCGGCCTTCCCCCATCCTTCTCTATTATGATATTTCGACTTGACCATCGGTCTGCTGGCATACCAGCACGACCAGTGATGACATTCCATTCACTGAACAGAACATAACTCCGCCCATACTCCCCGTACTCCCCGTTCGCTGCCAGTTAGAACCTACTGACATATGCCTCTCGAATTCCAGGTCCTGCGACGCCACTTTTTTCCAGTACCCAACGGCAATTGCAAGAGCTCCGGAGCACTACCTCCTCTCGCCGATGTGCCGCCTCATGATGGCTTTCTGTTCTGACGAAGTCTATTCGACTTTTGAAATACAAAATCCATCTAAAGAGACAGCTTCACCACTTTACATACCCGTGATGTATCTGAAGAGAGATCAGCCGACGACTGCGTCCCCAGTACCAAGTCCGATAGCTCCTAACACTGTCTGACGAAGCGGACAGTAAGTGCTCCTCCTTCCCCAATGCCTCCCACCTCTCAGTATGGCTTTTTGGTGTTTATCTTTCTGCAGGTGCGTTGGCACGGCTAAGATCACTGAAGAGGGCCATCACACCCTATTCCGTATCGCTCCCATTTCCGTCAAGGGTTCACTGACATCGGGCTCCGATAGCGTCCCGGTCCTGGCCTCTCCTCGAACTTGTGAGTTACATGTCCTCGGGAACATACTACCCCTCACCGCCGACGTCTCGTGATGACTACATATTTTGTTGCTTTGAAGTCTGCTCGACTTTTGAAACACACATGCTATCTGAACAAACGACGTCCACCTGTTTACATGCCCCCAGTGCTTCTCAGGGAGGGACCAGCTGACAGCTGCATTCTCAGCGCCAAACATTTCTCAGCAAAGAGCACACGACGGACACATACGGTAGGTCAGTCCTCATTTCTCGGCACTGCCCAGTGACCTGCAATAATGACAACATCGAATCAGCCTGCTGGCGTACCAGCACGACCCGTGATGAGGCACCATTTGTTGAAGGGACACACCTATGCCGATCCTTCCCGTTCGCTGCTGGTGAGGACTCACTGACGTACCCGCCTCGGGGGAGTCCAGGTACTTCTGCGACGTCACCTGCGTCGGACATTCGGACGTGAGTTGCATGTCCACCCGAATATCCCCATCCCGCCCGACGTCTCGCGGTGACTAACTACCTTGTTACCTCGAAGTCCACTCGACTTGTGAAACAGACCTCCGTTCTGAACATACCACCCGCACCCGTCTGCCGCCTACCTGTCCGCGACTTACCCAGAAGAAGGGCGTTGGCCGGAGCCGCGTCCAGGTCTCGAAGGCCCCACGTACAGCGGGGTACATCCAACTTATCCACATAGCATTCCATATCTCTCCGCCGCAGCCGTCGCCGTCGCGAGAGCCATCCCCAACCGCAAACCTCTCCCCCTTTGCAATCCCGGAAAAACTCTGCTCAACTGTGAACTCCAAGCACCTATACTGGTAGCTACAGAGCCACTTGTTGCCAGAGATATGGCAGACCGCGTTACTCCCGCCAAAGCATCCCATGCCGAGTCCCTCCGGAAAGTCCCAAGTCTCGGGAGTGCGGATCATGGGAAGTGAGGCTGTGTGCCGGCTAAGCAGCAATGACTACCGAAAAATGGTATCCGAAGCTTACGATCGGTTTGAGTGCCAGCTTGGTTGCACCTTATTTTGAGAAGTTAGTTGCCACACAAAAGAGAGCAATCATGATTCAGAATTGGGATCGGTTCTTGTGTGCACGCAGGGGAGCCTTATTCGGCAACTACTCCAGCCACAGCCACACATATTAAAAAATAAATAAAATTACTTTGATGTTGGTGTTTGTTGCGGAAAGGGCGAGAGTGAACACACGCATCAAACTATCACCAAGTAAAGAACTCCGGATAGAACCCATTTTTCATCACTCACTCCCCTCTCAACCTGCAAGCACAAGGGTTTTGTGAATTAAAAAAAAAGTTTGATTATAATTTCCACGGTCTACCATTCTTTACAATATGTTCGGGCAACAAATCAGCCAGCGGCTCGTTTACATCTCCTGGTATTGTATACTGCTCATGTAGCCACCCTTTCTCCCCAAGGAGACAGAACGCTTCATCAACATCCTGCCGCAAGATGGTAGTCTTCAAATATATACATTCGTCCGATTGGGGAAGGCCACGTCACGTCTTGTAGTTTTCTAAACGAATCAATTAATATATTAATAAAAAAATACACCCTCTTTTTCACGTTCTTACCGTATCATGTGCGCTCCACCGACCGCAATCAGGTGTTCGGAGCCCTGGGGTGTGCCGACTGCTTCCAACGTATTCATAACTTATGCCGGTTGATATCCCTTCGATGATTCTGCCATCGCCAGTTGAGTTGGCAGAGCAGAAGGTGCAATCTCCCTGCTTCTAGTTAGAGGTTCGTTTGTTGACCGTACGCGTATCTTTGATGCCGACCTGGCAAAGTCCAGGCTATCGTGCTTTTGTTCCGTATCGCTTCTTTACTCATCTTTCGGTGGAGAAGGGTTAGCCCCCTTCTTACTTTTCTTAATTGGCACTCATATCTCTGTACAGCAACTTCGCCGATCCGCTGTGATGAACTGCTGCGTTTTGTGCACTCTGTACTTTTCAGTGGTCACAGTACATATCAAATTCTTCTGCCGTCAGAACGATAAGAGTGTGGAGATAAAATAATTTGTTGCACCAAAATTCGGCGTTCTCGGGAATAGAGATCAAGGTGGAAGTCATGGCAAAGTAGACGCGAAATAGATGTAATTGTGGTTGTATGTAGTAATGAGGATGAAATTCTGAGTTTACCGCGTGCCGTGTGGCTGGAGTGGTTGCCGAATAGGGTAGAATTCGACATCCCTGCATGCACAACAGCAACCGATCCCGTACTGTTCAGAAGTTAGTCTAGTCGGATAAAATATGCACGGGTGAGGGGGGTTTTTTTTTTGTTTATTCATACTCGCATGCGACCTATAGAGATCATGGCGGTGTACCTTTTGCCCAGTTTTCCTGTCCGCAGTTCGCGCGCGGTGGCTCGTTGCAAGCTCCCCTTTGCCCTCCGCCCAGGCCTGTCCCAAGAAAGAATAGATGCGCACCAAAGGAAGAACAAAAGGAAAAGGAAAACGAAAGAGGAAACAAATGAAAAGCAGACCTGTCCCCTACTCCTCTCCAGCCAATGCCATGAACGAGGGGGTGGGAAGGAACAGTGGGGGTTCCTCCCCGGCGCCCGTCTCGTCCTTAGCACCCAGCTCCTCCGCCTCCACCCTCCTTTCTTCTTCCCGCTCCATCCTCTCCCGGAGCTCCCACTCTGACGCCTCATTACCTGCGTCTTCTTCCACAGCCAGCACTATTTTCCCCAAATCTGTAGAAGTGAGGAAATCCAGCACCGTCCGACTACACCTCCTATCGGTGAAGAGATCCCGGATCCTCCACCAATTCTTCCACCGCCCTATCTCCTTCCTCACCTCTGCCCAGAGGATCTTCTGCTCCCCCTTCCACTTGGGACACTCTTTAAGGAGATTGTCCCTTGTCTGTGAGGGGCACTGGCACCACCAGCATTGGGGGTCGGGCCGTTTCTTGGCCCAATGCAGGTATTGTCCTATGCAGCAGTGCCCCACCTTCAGCTGGTAGAACCGCGAGGCAAGCCTCTTGGTGCTTTCAGCTACTGTGCCATCTGGTTTATGGCTTCCGGGCATCTTATACTTCTGCTTGGAGGTCTGGCCTCCAGCCCATCTCCGCACTTCTGCCCACTTCTTGTCCGTGATCTCACACTTGACGTTTGCAAGGGATCTTGGGAGAGGCATGGGGCGAGCCTCTACTCAGTCTGAGTAGCTCAGCCATTCCACCCCACAGGTGTCTGGTGTCAAGATACTGTCTCACTAGTCCGTGCTGCTCGACAGGCAAAGTAGGCTGTCCTGGTGGTCTTCTTCCTTGGCGGTATCCGACTTCGCCCTAGTCTTCTGCACGTCCCGCGTGGTCTCGTTGCGCTATTCGACTTCGCTGTGGTGGTATCCGACTTCACCCTAATCTCTGCATGCCTGGCATGGTCTCGTTGCGGTATTCGACTTCGCTGTGGTGGTATCCGACTTCACCCTAATCTCTGCATGCCTGGCATGGTCTCGTTGCGGTATTCGACTTCGCGGTGGCGGTATCCGACTTCGCCCTAATCTCTGCACGCCTGGCGTGGTCTCATTGCGGTATTCGACTTTGCTGTGGCGGTATCTGACTTTGCCCTAATATCTGCACTCCTGGCGTGGTCTTGTTGCGGTATTCGACTTTGCTGTAGAGGTATCCAACTTCGCCCTAATCTCTAATAGGTTCTTACAGGTAGTGGTTGCAGTGCCGGGTCACGGATGTAGAGAGATAGGTCTGTGGAGAGAGATAATAGATTGCGTGGAGAAGAATCTCCAGACTAGCTACCACGCCCCACCTTTTATACTTTTTCCATCCCTCTGTGGAATCACAGCTTGCCCGCAAGACTGACACAGTTCCTCCGTCTAACATCATGACCCAATTGCTACGCCCAAGGAAAACACATGATCGCACGCGGCCCCCACGTGGCCAACACTCTACTCGCGGCAAAGGAGAAAGGACACACAAGCAGTAACAATAAGGGAAAGGAAGAATGACGTACAACTTAATCAAGGGAAAACAATACTTGTAACGAACATGGAAGAAGGACGCGTAAGCTCAATCAACGGGAGACAACAAACGTAGCGGACAGGAGAAGGACGTGCAAACACTATCAAAAGGAAACAGCAAAGATGAGAAGGACGCGTAGGCAACATAGAAGAAACAAAGGAGAGAGGTCTAGACCGGCCAGCAGTCGGGGAATATCGCCACTGGTGTGATATGGTGAAGATTGGTTGAAGTGCCTAAGCACGGAGGCTGACCGTTGCTGACGCCGGTGGCAAGGACGATAGCGAGTAGGACGTGGCGACTATGAGAGCAAGTAAGATGTGATGAGGACGCTAGCGAGTAGGACACGGCGAGTATGATGGCGAGCTTTGTGACATGGTTAGCACAGCTCTCAGAGTGACAGAGACACTGGGAAGTTGTAGAATACACAGTGACGAGTACGATGTCAATGAGGGTGCTGACGGTGAGGACGATAGCGAGTAGGACGCGGCGAGTATGATGGCGAGGTTTGGGACATGGTTAGCACAGCTCTCAGAGTGACAGGAACAGCAGCGGGAAGTGGTACAATACGAGGTGAGGAGTACGATGTCAATGATATTGCTGGCAGCAAGAAAGATAGCGAGTAGGACGCGGCGAGTATGATGTCAATGCACAGTGCCAAGCCATTACTTACACTTGCGCTTACGCAAGGTTCGGCTTGCTCATCGCTCCTATGTCGACCCCTTTTTTCTTCTCCTTTCACCTCGTCCTAGATACTTGTCGTCGTTCTTCGCGTTTCCATCATACTCGCTGCCATTCTCACTGCCATCAAACTCAACGACATCCTCCTCATCGACATCGTACTCATCACATCGTATTGTACCAGTTGCCGCCACTGTTCCTGTCACTCTGAGAGCTGTGCTAACCATGTCGCAAACCTCGCCATCATACTCGCCGTGTTCTACTCGCTATTGTCCCCGCCGTCAGCACCCTCTTTGACATTGTACTCGTCACTCTGTATTCTACAACTTCCCAGTGTCTCTGTCACTCTGAGAGCTGCGCTAACCATGTCACAAAGCTTGCCATCATACTCACCGCGTCCTACTCGCTATCGTCCTCACCGTGTTACTCGCTCTCATAGTTGCCACGTCCTACTCGCTATCGTCCTCACCGCCAGCATCCTCATCGTCATCCTCCTCATAGTCGTCGTGCTCATCGCGTCGTGTCGTATTTGCCAACTTTCCTTTATTTCCGACATGCAGAGCAATGCTACGCACGTCAAAACAGCATTACTGCATGTGATGAACCTGGCGATAGGTGTGACGCTGGGTGCTTTTGCTGGAAACGCGAAGTGTGTAGTAGCATATATAGATGTACATACTGTAGATATAAAGAATAGAACTGGACTGAGTCACTATGCCTGGAACCCGCTGCGTGTTTGCAAATGCGACCCGAGTATTTGCTGCGATGTTCCGTACCTTGACAGCCAGCATAAACGTGGTGCCATGACACGTGTCGTCCGGATGCGTCCAGTAGGAAAATGCCCTGACACAGCTGTGTCCAGAAGGAAAATGCCCTGACACGGCTGCATCCAGAAGGAAAATGCCCTGCCACGCTCCGTCCGGTAAGCAGATGCCATGGCGATCTGTGCCCAGATGGACAGTGCCGTGGCGATCTGCGTCCGAGTTAAGCAGGTTGCGTCTGAAACGTCCTGTGCGTCTAGTCTGTCCGGATGCTCAGGATGCAATTTTTTTTTTCCTGATGTGGTAACACTGAATTGATATGAGAGGGAACAATTGTTGGTGAATATAAACTGCGTGTTGCAGGGTATCAACGACTTTGGGAACGAAATTTACCAGTTTTGCGCCCTACAAGTGATTTCACATACAACTTCCAACGTGGCATTTGCTGGCACCTGTACTTTCGCACGGTTTGACATGCTTACTACAGCTCGGCACGCTTACCACTGCACAGCATACTAACCACTGCTCTGCTTGCAAAATACCACGGCATGGGCTGCAATTCCACCCCTTTTTTCTTCACCTTTTATCATATGCCAATCGCACTCGACGTATCTTACTTGCTATCATTTACACTGCAGCAAACTCTTCACCGCCATCTTCATCAACATTGTATTCGTCGCATCACTTTTTACAACTTCCTACTGTTTGTCACTTGGAGAGCTGTACTAACAATCTGATGAAGCACGTCGATCTTATCGCTGCTTCTTATTCGTGATTGTCCTCACTGCCAGTATGACCCTGACTGCCATTCTCATCAACATCGTACTTGTCGTGTCATATTGTTCCACTTTCTACTGTCTGTCACTTGGAGACCTGCGCTAACAATCTTGCTAAGTATGTTGATCTTTTCGCTGCATCTTATTCACGATTGTCCTGACTACCAGCATCATCCTCACCACCATACTGGTTTGACGTCATATTCGTTGCATTGTATTGTACAACTTCCCACTGTCTGTCACTTGGAGAGCTGCGCTAATGATCTGAGAAAGCATGTTGATCTTTTCGCCACGTCTTATTCCCGATTGCCTTGTAGCTGGCATAATCCTCTCCTCCATCCTGACATCATACTCATTACGTCTTTCCGATGCCATCCATGGCGGCAGCATTCTCATTGACATTGTACTCGTCACGTCCTATTGTACAACTTTCTAATGTCAGTTAGTGAGCTGTGCTAACAATCTCACAAAGCACATAGATATTCTCACTGCTTCTTATTTGCGATTGTCCTTCCAGCCGGCATTATCCTCACCGCCATTCTCATCGACATCGTACTCGTCGCATCGAATTATATAACTTCCTTCTGTATCTGTCACCCTGAAAGTTGTGCTATTAATCAGGAAATTCGTCGATCTTCTCGCAGTTTCTTTTTCGAGATTGTCTCTCTGGCAGATATCATCATTGGATGTGACCCAGCTGGGTGCTTGCACAGGGTAAGCAAAGTGTGGTAAATAGATGTACATTAAATGGAATCCGTAGAACGGGATTGTGTCACAATTGTTTGATCATCTTCGGTGCAATATACCATGCCCTGACTGTTTCGTCTGGATGCTACCACCATGACCGCTCAGTTACCTATATGTTGTGTGCTATGGTAAACGTTGTCCAGACATTTGCCTTGACATGCTGAGTTGGGAAGAAAATTGCCTTGACACTCTGCATCCGTAAGACACTTGCTGTGTCCTGAGTGTAATTCCCATGACACAACTCGTCCGGAAGGCATATGCTACGGCTGCTGCGTTCGGATGTGTGGTGCATTGACTGCTGCATCTGGACATTTTGTACCTTGACAGCTGTGTCTGGACGTGTGGTACCGTGGCAGGTATTGTCCAGATGCCACCTGCCTTGACTCTCTGCGTCCGGAAGATAAGCACTGTGTCCAGAAGGTTAATGCCCTGACACTCCTTGTCTGGAATGTATATGCTGTAGCAGCTGCATCCTGATGCACAGTGCCCTGGTGCACTACCTCCAGTCGCACCATGCCCTAACACGCTGCATCCAGATGCATGGTGCTCTGGCATGTTGCATCTGAACGCACACCACCATGGTAGCTGCGTTCCGATGCCCCACACCATGGTAAGCTGCGTCTGGGTTAGCAAGGTTGCATCCAGTACGTATCGACCATCTGGTGCATCCAGCTGCTCTAGATGTAATTTTTTTTTCCTGCTGGATAATGATGAATTTCAGACAATGCTGTCACTGATGAATGCATTCGTTGATCTTTCGCTTTGTGGGGTCATGGGGTAGAAAGATTGAATTGCCAGCAAGGGTGATAGCCAAGGTTTGCAAAGAAAGGGGATACAGCTGTCATTTCCAAACTATGGTTATTCGATGCGAACTTGGCAATCAGTAACCATTCAGCCCAATCGTCTTGCAGGTAATTCATCTATGACCTTAAATATTGTTCTATTATAGCATTCATTCGTTCAGTCTGACTATCTGTCTGCAGATGGAAAGTGGTAGTCAAGTGCAGTTCGATTCCCAGTCGTGCACAGAGACTATGCCAAAATGCAGAAGCAATTTGATGTTCTTGGTCTGAGGTAATTCTTTGTGGGAGTCCGTGTAATTGGAAGACATGTTGGAGGAACATATCAGTCAGATTGCAGGCATTGATGATGGTGCTACATGGAACAAGGTGCCGTTGTTTTGTGAGTGGATCCACTGCCACCCATATAGCATTGTGATACTTTGACCGAGGAAGGCCCGTGACAAAATCCATTGATATGTCCAGCCATGGCTTCAGGGGAATCTCCAATGGTTGGAGGACTCTGTAGGGTATGTGTCAACTGGTTTTTGATCATCAGCAAGTGTGACAGTTCCTTACAAATCGTTCCACATCTTGCCGTATTTTTGATCAGTGGTAGTTTCTTGAGAGCAATTCGAGGGTTTTGGATCGTCCTGGGTGGCCTGCTACCATTACTTTGTGATGCGTTTGGATCAGATATACTCTCAGAGGGCTGTAGGTGGGAACATATGACTTTCCTCGATACTGTAATTTTCCTGTTGGGCTTCAGGAGCATTTCTATAGAGTGATATCCTTACAATAGTGAACCTCCTTCTCTAGCATAGCCAGTACCTCCATGGGAAAAGTATCCCAGTTGTAAGCTTTGGAGAATAGTTCAGTGATCTTGGCATTGATGAGTCCGAGTCTGGCACCACTTTCTTTGAGTTCATATCTGAGTCCAGCAGCGCGTTCCTCAAGTCCATAGCTGAATCTGACACTGTGTTTCTCGAGTCTGAGTCCAACACTGCATTCCTCGAGTCTGAGTCCGAGTCTGGCGCCACATTTCTCAAGTTCTTCAAGTCTGGCACCAGGTTCCTCAGCTCTGAGTCTGAGTTCGGCATCTAATTGTAGGATTTGGTGTGGTTTTATGATGGCATGGAAGTTTTTAGTCAGTTTTAATCCCTTTCCTTAGGAAGATCTCCAGATCTTCGAGTCAAGGAGTCTGGTTTGGCGCCAGCTTTCCCCGGTCTGTAGATGATTTTCAAGTTGAACTGGGAGAGAAACTGTGCCCATCTGGCTTGTTGGTGGTTGAGCAGTTTGGTCATCATGAAATATTCCAAATTCTTATGGTCCATTATAACCAATATCGGGTTTTCCACAGATTCTAACTCTGCATGCCACTTCTTAAACGCCTGGACAATTGCCATCAGTTCCTTGTCATAAATCTCATAATTGCACTCAGAGGGGGAATTTTCCGTCATTGTCGTATTGCGATAAGACTGCAGTAGAAATGAAGTCAGAGGCACTGGTTTCCACCACAATCTCGCGGTCATGATCAAACCGATACAGAATGGGTGCTGTCGTAAAGGAGGTTTTCAGTCCTTTGAACAATTTCTGTTGCCTTGTCTCCCACTTAAACGGCTGGCCTTTTCTTGTTAGCCATGTCACTGCAGCGGCTCTACTACCTTTGAGTATTCTTTGATGAATCTGCGGTAAAAATTGGTGAATCCCAAGAATACTCACACATCTTGTAGGTTTTTGTTATGGGGCCACGCCTTCACTGTTTCAACCTTGGACGTATCCATCTTGATGCCATCCGTACCGATGATGAGTCCCAAATACTTAACTTCTGTTTTCTGGAACTCGCATTTTTCCAGTTTGAGGTGGAGACTCGTGTTTGTCAGTCGTTTCAATACTCAGTGGACATGCTTAGTGTTTTCTTCCCTTGTATCCAAATGAATCAATATGTTGTCGAGATACACAGAAGTCAAGTGATCGAGGAATGCAGCCAATATTTCATTGATGAATTGTTGGAAATCTGCTGGTACATTGGTGAGGCCGAACAGCATTACCCGCGATTTGAATAAACCATATTGGGCTCAGAAGGCACTTTTCCATTCTTCTCCTTCTGCCATCCAAACCAGATTGTATGCTCCCTGAACATCCAATTTCATGAAGAATCGAGCCTTCGATATTTGCATAAGTGTTTCTTGAATCAGTGAAAGGGGTAACGGTTTTTTATGGTTCCTTCGTTGATGCCTCTATAGGCCACCATGCACCATAGCAATTCGTTGCCCTTCTTGACAAACAGAATCGGTGTCCCGGCTGGGGGTAAAGAGGTCCAGATAAATCCCTTATCTAAATTCTCTTTGATCCATTTCTTGCAGGCTTCCAATTCATGGCAGGCAAGGGAATATAATGGTCTACAAGGTAGTTCCAATCCTTCTTTCCAGGGGATACGATGGCTGTAGGGGCAGTGTGGGGGTAACTGATTTGCATTTGATTTACAAAACAAGAGAACGAACGAGTGATATTCGGAGGGAAGTAGGAATTTTAGCCACTTATAATCAGAAGGTTCTGGTGGGTTCGGTGTTGGAATCGTTACCTTATGAGCTTTGTTGACGTGGTACAAGCTCATGGTAAAGATTTGTACTGATTCTTTACGTCGGATTAGTTCTTTCAAAGAGGCTGAGGAAATCACACAAATCAGGGGACACTTAGCTTTGAGATTCAGTGCTGCCTCTGGCGTCATCTTTGGCACCGCGCTTGCTGTCTCCAGTGCCACATCTGTCATCTTCAGTGCAGCACTTGCCATCTCTGGAACTATGTCTGTCGTCTTTGGAGCAGCACCTGCCATCTTCTTTGGCACAGCGCTTGCTGTCTCTGGTACCACATCTGTCGTCTTCGGCGCAGCATCTGCCTCCTTCAGTGGTATGCCGTTGTCCTTTCCAGTGTCATTGCTAAATTTTGGTGGCTGGGACACTGGAATCGGACCGAATTTTTGACAAAATCAGTGATGATGCTATCTCTTCAGAGCCAGGAAAATCCAAGAACAAGTGAAAAGTGCACCAACTTGGTGATGAAAGCTGATAACGTTTCCATGTAATCCTGTATTTGACAAAAGATCTTTGTTATGTGGGTGATTTGGCCAGATTTGATGGGGCATCCATCAATTACTTCGAGGACTTGGGCTGGGTTTAGTGTATAGCTGGGGAGGTTGTGTTGGAATACAAAGTTTTCGTCAATAAATCCATAGCCCATTGCACCTGTGTCAATCATTGCGGAGGTTTGAATAGAATGGTTATTGTTACGGAGAGTAGCTGCAACAATAAGGTGATCTCCTTCTAATTCATATTCCTCTACCCCACAGCCAACTACTGCAGGCAATTGCCTACAACAAGAAAACAATGAACACAATAGGGGATGTCCCATACTGGTACCAACCAGTTGGCATGGGACAGCTAGTTATCTGACTGCTTGTTCGGAACAACAGTGTCAGGTTCGGCGGTTGTATTGATGGTGGCTGCCATAGCCAGACAGGGTTCTGAGAGGCAGTGCATTCGGGACATTCGCGGAGGAAGTGCCCGACAGTTCCACAATAAAAGTATTTGCCCTTGGCATTACATTCCTGTCTGATACGATTCTTCTTGGCAGTCCTCTGTGTGGCTGATAAGTCCCCAGACGCCATGCTATAATGGCCACTATTTGTGCCCGTCGGGTTCACTGGAGCCGGGGCGGGGATGCTGGCTGAGGATGGTGCAGAAAGGGGTAGTCACTGGTTGTGACTGGGCTAGACCCATTCTACAGCACGAGCTCAGATCGGGTTGTCCAATTCTCTACAGATATGAATCAAATGACCTAGACTATCAGAATAAGGACAGAAGGTGACCAAAGTATCCTTTATTTCATCAGAGAGGCATTCATAAAGCTGTTCTCTCTGGGGCTATTCGTTCCAGTTTACATCTCCCATAATCTGACCAAACTCAGCAAAATACATGGCGAAAGTGCTATTCTTTTGCCTGAGTTTCTGGATTTTGCGGTTAGCAGTGCGGGTTCTGTCTGGATCATCAAAGACCTGGCAGAGGAGGTCACGCAGGGCATTCAGTAATTCAAATTGGATTCGTCTCGTGTTCTCAGATACATACAAGTGGATCAGGCTGAGTGCAGCCCTGGAGAGGCGATTAACAGTATATCTGAGATAAGCTTGGTCATCGGGGTACCGGTGGGGTTGCACAGCCAACTTGTTGCGCAGTTGAAGGATCCAAGTATGCAAGTCTTCGGCCTTACCTGTTACACTTGGGAAAAGTTCGCAAGGGAAAACATGCACCAGGGGTTATCCGGAATTGTCACAGACAAGACCTGGGGACACGTCAGGGTAACTAGAGATACGTACCGATAGCTAGCTATTCATAGAGGACAGGTCTTAGAGAGTCTAGGTGGGAGATAAGACGGGGTTAAAGGTTACGGCGAAGAACCGGTCGTAAGGATTAACTCTGGAGAGAGGGGCCATGGCAAACCAGAGCGTGAGAGGAAGGAAGTTAGGACAAGACTCCCCAGAGAGCTTGGTCGAGACTCTCCAGAGAGCTCGTTTGTCATAACAACAGAACTCCAGACACTACTGGGCTGCAGGATCAAACTCAGTCCAGAACTGAGGGAATTCTGCGGTGCCAACCGGAGCCCTGATCTCAACTTATCGCAAGCACCGACCAGGACGAATAAGAGCCTGAGGTGAGCCCATGCCCTGGTGGGGGTCCCACCGTCCTTGGAGAAATAGTTAGCCAGAGTCACCAGATCTCACCCTGCCTCACGCCTATATATGCTGGCTCTTCTCGCCCCAAAAGAAGAGATATCAGCACAAAACACCCTCACAGACACTACCACCGAACCCACACACAAGATCTAAGATTATTCTGTTGTGAATTATCGAAAGTAGCCTGATTACCTTTGATTCTCCAAGCACTCCAGTTACGAGACAACCCCAGTGTCACACTATAATCTTGGATTCAAAATCACCCTACTTGACAACAGATGCCTTCATTTCAGCAAGATCATTATTACCTCCTCGAACTTTCAAACATATTCGAACCAACTTCCCAATACTCACTCGACTACACCTTCTCCGCGATCGACGAAGAAATTGCAAAGTACAAACAGTGGGAAGAATTCTCGGACAGACCGATCCCAGAGACCGCACAAATCAATTGCACCCCCGAAAACTGGTACACTCAGTACTGGTCCAACTATGCAATCAATAATCTGTACGCCGACCTTGACGGATACGAATTCCGAGAAATCCGCGAATATACAGTACCTCATCAAAAGTCTTCGTGATTGGCCAGATCGTGTCTCAGTTTAGCCGCATTGACAGGGGGGCCCCCCCCAATTTCTCCTCCTCCCGAGTACTATAAAACAAGTACTGAAATGCAGAACATTAAAGAGAGACAGAAAAGGAAGTAGAAGAAATACAGAGGAATGATTCCACACAGTAACTAGTAGCATGTGTACCATCCCTTCGTATCAATGACTGCCTGCACCCGCAAAGGTATCGACCCCCAGAGCGCCTTGAACTGCTTGGGTGGGATTTGCTCCCAGCAGAGCGGAAGAACTTCTGCCAGCTTCACCTTCACTTTATCGGGGCCTCCTGGGTAGTTGATAAGGTCAGGATAATCCACTTGGAGCTGTTGCTTGAGCAAGGTCCAGACATGCTCGATCGGATTCAGGTCAGGGGAGTAGGAAGGATGGGACTTGAGTGGAACAGTGTAACATTCAAAGAACGATAGTATGAGTTTGGTAGTGTGTATCTTGGCGTTATCCTGTGGGAAAAGCAGATTTCCGAGGGCTGCCCGTACGTCCTCGAGAACTGGAAGCAGCCAGTGACGTAGTAGGTCTCAGTACACGCGTGCATCGACGGAGCCAGTCTTCAACGGTACTAGCAGGCCATGCTGCTTGCCCCAGAAGCAACCCCACACCATCAACTTCACCTGACAATACTTCACAGGATTGACACAGTCGACGTGCCACCTCTCCTCTCCCAGCGTGCTGAAGACCCATCTCTGCTGTCCTGCAGGCTGCTGCTCCACACTACACTCGTCGCTGTAGATCACCCACTGGAAGTCCTCCGCAGTTCAATCCTTGCGTGCGATAGCCCATTGCAGCCGGGCCTTTGCATGATCCACCTTTAGCCTTGGTGGATTTTTTGCTAGCCACTTCTTTATATTGTGCTGTCGGAGGAGGCGATCGAAGGTGGGCAGTGAAATATGGGGGGCGTAGATCCGACGAATTTGCTCACGTGAATACTGTCGGTGTTTCCGTACGGCAGGTAGAATTGTTCGCTTGTCTCATTTGCTAACGACCTCAGGCCGACCAGATCATGAGAGGTTATCCGTTGTACCGCATTTATAGTACCGCTGGAGGAAACTCTTCACAGTCGATCAGGGACGGCTGACAAGGAGGGATACTGTCAAGATGGAACCGTAGATGACGAAGAACGCAATAATCATACCCTTCTCGACATTGCTCAACTCTCTTTGTTTCCCGTCGGAATTCTTTCGATATTTCGGAACCTTCACCATCTGAGGCTTCAACTTTCTGCGGGATTTCTTCGGAGTGTGAATCATGATGTTTGCTGTGGTGGTGGAGAGAAATCACAGCGGAAGACAAGGAGAAGGAGGGGTAGTATCCCTGCTCAATGCGGCTAAACTGAGACACGATCTGGCCAATCACGAAGACTTTTGATCAGGGACTGTATCTTTGAAGACAACGAATCCATCTACACAGGGCACCCTTTGGACCTATATTGAGGAAAATGTCTACCACCTCCAACTTCAACATGCTCCGCTTGGAGGCCCCGCGGAACCTACTCCAAATCACCGACAGAACACCTGTGCCAGAACAGGCTGTGGAGATGGCTAACCCAGCAGTATAAGTCAGAACCATGGTGAGGCAACAGCAACAAGCCAAAAGCGACCTTAGACAGCTCACCGAGTTGTGCGGCAACACCATCGACCGAAACGATCAGCAAATGCAAGGAATCGAGCAGGCATACCAAACGTTGGCAGAGGGAAATAGGTACGTATATGACCGGATAAACACTAATGAGGAGATCACAGATGCCTGGGTACGAACTGAACTGGCCCACGCGGCAAATGCATACCAAACCCTGGCAGAGATCATCTGGCAGGCAATTATTGAACGAACGGTTGAGGACAATCAGTGCCAGATATACCAGGCCACCCAGCTCGCCCGAGTAAACGATGTGCTGGCCTTCCTAGGGGAGGCCAATACCGCCCGAGGACAGTACCTGGCTACCTTCCAAGGTAATGTGGAGTTATGGGCAGCTGATCATCAAAAGAAAATGGCAAAAGTAGAAAATGAATTGAAGCAGGCCCGGGATGAAATCCGACGAATAGCAACTCAGATACCACTACCTGCCTCCCCGAGGGCGGCACCCCAGAATCCGGAACCCCTCCAGCTCTGGCGCAGTCCAGCCAGACCCTCCAGCACCACCGCACCTGCCGCTCCGAGCGCACCCCCTCCGCTCCCAAGATGCCCAGCACAGAGGAGCCCCATCCAGCTGCCCCTCTCCCCACAAACAAGGAGGATGCAGAGACCAGCCATACCAATGATCCCAGAGGTCCACGCCATGCCCCTGCCACGGAGGAACCCACATGGGGCAGAAACCGGTGGCCCACCATCAAGCCCACCATCGGGACCACCATCCCCGCCGCTACCACTGACCCCGATGCCCCCACCATCACCGCCGAACCAGCGACCAACGTTCACTCCCCAAGAACTGGTCCAACTGGTTGTGGAAGGCATAGCCAGAGCACAGCAAGTCCCTGGGACCAGACAAGAACTGATCCGAACATCGCGGCTGAAGATGGAAAACCCGGAAAAATTCGACGGGAAGAGTACGACTGCCTTCAACCAATAGTGGGAGTCGGTCACCATGTACTTAGGATTCTACCCTGAAACGCTGAACCGACAAAAGATCGCCTGGGTAGGAACACTGCTCACCTATGGGGGGCACATTCCCCATCCAATTAGATCTGGCGACGCACTTCAAATTCCGATCTAAGTTGATCGTAGCCACTCTGGCGGCCGCCAGCGCCGCCAATACTGGCAGGTAAAGTGACAATACCAGTCGGTATTATGCAGTACTACTGTCGCGCTGGATTTTCGCTGCGGTAAAATCATGTACCGCAACCAAAAATTTCCGGGTTTTTTTTTCCGAATTTCGTCTGGACCCTGGGCAGTACTGTATAATACTTTTCATTACTTCATCGTTTTGCAGCTTTAATAATTTTTCCTGTTGTACCGTGCTGTATGTGCCCATAGCTGACTATACCGTACACGCACTCTGAAATTGTGGGTATCGTCCAGTAAAGTACATTACCAACAACTACCAATGAACTGATAGCAGCATCACATATACCGCTACATACTGTGGCGGTACTCTATGGTAATATCTATTACCGGTGTCAGGTCAGATTCTGCTGCGGTAATGTCTAGTACCGTGACCAAAAATTCAAGGGTTTTTTTTTTTTTTGAATTTCGTCCGAGCCTTGCACCGTACTGTATAATACTTTTCATTACTTCATCGTTTTGCAGCTTTAATAATTTTTCCTGTTGTACCGTGCCGTATGTGCCCATAGCTGGCTATACCGTACACGTACTCTGAAATTGCGGGTATCGTCCAGTAAAGTACATTACCAACAACTACCCATGCACTGATAGCAGCATCACGTATACCGCTACATACTGTGGCGGTACTCTATGGTAATGTCTATTACCGGTGTCAGGTCAGATTCTGCTGCGGTAATGTCTAGTACCATGACCAAAAATTCAAGGGGTTTTTTTTTTTTGAATTTCGTCCGAGCCTTGCACGGTACTGAATAATACTTTTCATTACTTCATCGTTTTGCAGCTTTAATAATTTCTCCTGTTGTACCATGCCGTATGTGCCCATAGCTGACTATACCGTACATGTACTCTGAAATTGCGGGTATCGTCCAGTTAAGTACATTACCAACAACTACCCATGAACTGATAGCAGCATCACATATACCGCTACATACTGTGGCGGTACTCTATGGTAATGTCTATTACTGGTGTCAGGTCAGATTCTGCTGCAGTAATGTCTAGTACCGTGACCAAAAATTCAAGGGGTTTTTTTTTTTTTGAATTTCGTCCGAGCCTTGCACCGTACTGTATAATACTTTTCATTACTTCATCGTTTTGCAGCTTTAATAATTTTTCCTGTTGTACCATGCCGTATGTGCCCATAGATGGCTATACCATACACACACTCTGAAATTGCGGGTATCGTCCAGTAAAGTACCTTACCAGCAACTACCCATGAACTGATAGCAGCATCACAAATACTGCTACATACTGTGGTGGTACTCTATGGTAATGTCTATTACCGGTGTCAGGTCAGATTCTGCTGCGGTAATGTCTAGTACCGTGACCAAAAATTCAAGGGTTTCTTGAATTCCGTCCGCGCCTTGCCCCATTCATCTGCTTTAATAATTGAGCGAGTTGTCAAGCCCTGTAGTCGCCTATACTTGGGCATACAGATATAAAATTCGGGAAGTTATATGCACGGTGTTATAATGCCACCTACAGTGTATTTTCATTCTGTACCCGCTTTTTACTAATTCTTCACAGTCGGGTGGTATATTCTTTTGCAGATCTTACTTTTGCTTTGACCCTTACTCTTCCTTCAACCCTACTACACAATATTATCTATCTGCACCAACCCAGCAACTTCTCACATCTCCTCTAGAAACGACAACGCCAGTGCTGTGGCACCCCTACGATGGCACTTCAACGTCACTTAGGAAGTTCCGAGAACATTCCTGAGTCGCCATCGCTTCCACTACCTATTCGTACGTCCACTGCCCCATTCGGGGGAAGATTACCACCGTCATCTCCTCCCGATACTACTGGATACGTCCCAGCCTGTCCACTGTATCCCGGCTTCGACCCTGATGCCGACCCTACCGACACTGCACGGTGGTTGAAGAGGCTGTTGGATATGCGGAATGCCAGCTCGCCTCAGCCTTCCAGGATATCTTCCTCACCATTGTATCCCCCTATGGATCATGTGTTGTCTGCTGCCGTACGAGACCCTAAGCGCAGCTACTCAGTTGATACATACGCCAATGAAGTCACCGACTCTTATGGTATGGACACAGTTGACAGGCAGGAGGACTTGCAGGTTGGTAACAATGTGGAGTGGGCTGACTGTGATGAGGAGCAGCCTGAGAATTGGGTCAACTCCAAATACCGTCTGCGGTATACTCAACTTCAATGGATGATCATTGTAAGTAAAGTGATAGTTAGAACCGATTGGAAGGGATGAGTATTAACAGATACCAAGCGTGAATACTTCCACAAGGGAATGGTCTTCTCCAATAAGGATATGCAGGAGGATATTGCTTTGGTGATGCGGTCAACCTGACTGTCAAAGAAAGAGGTGGTTCGCACAATGAGCAATGAACGCCGGCGGCTCAAATCAATTGGATGGACCGAGAAGGACCTGCGTACTCTCGCCGACATCCCCGTCACCAAAAAGCAGCTGGATAAGGTTTCCATGTTGCTGGGGGCGCTACTCAACTCGGGAGCTGTTCCAGGAAATCTTTCATACAAGCTTCACGAAACAAAGAAACTGCTGGTTGGTGCATTCCTGATGACGATGAGCATTGCTGATACATTCTACAGGACCTTACATGCAGCCTTCCTTTGAAGGTTTAAGCCCCATATTAGATTCCCATCATGTCAGATATCACTTAGTACTCTGTGTTACAACATCAGTAATTTCTTTCAACGTGTTGATGTGCAAGTTGAGAAACACGGTCACATGGTGCATTCTTTCATGTTTCATGTCGGTATTTGCGGGTATTGTCTCGTAGTCGAATAGGAAAATCAAAGCATGCACGCAAGGTACTTATATTCCTCTATCGGTCTGAATCAAATGTATACTTGTCCAATATTGCCTCATTGCACATGCTTACCCATGGCCACCGTACACAAAAGACCCAATGTAAGGACGGTTACCCATTAATACTTGTTGATACTGATGATTACTGCAGCCGAATAAATGGCGGAAAAGGAAGTCCATAGTGATGCCAACCAAAATGAAAGAACAGTGCCGTTCAGCAATCAGCGCTCGCCAGGCACCGATACAACCCCAAGCGGAAACAACTCCAGTTACCATTCCCGAAGCTGAATCCAATGGGATTCACGATGAGGTTATTCTATTGGGCTGCCAGACTTGTACAGAGGAGAAAGACGAGAATGATGAGAGGTCCGATGGTATCTGTCAGTTGGCATCGGCCTCCGAAGTCCTTGAGTCTATCACTCCATCGCCTTCACAACTTCTTGCAATGGCAGAACCACCTAAACAAATAGATCTGTCACGAAAAACTGAAAGGATAGCAAGCAAATCTATGGTATATGGCATCGAAGATCTGGAGCGACCTGACCCTGGAAGGCTACAGAATATGCTCTTACTGGATGTTGACATGGCTAGCTCGTACCAAAGTATGGAGGAGTCTTCATTGGATAGCAATTCAGTGTACTCTGACAGAGGTGCAAAGGGGGCTGCGCCGCCGATGATATATTCAACATCACAATCGGTTGCCAAAGTAGTATCTGCAGCCAGTACTCCTTGTCCTGTGGTCTCGATGCCTTCCATTCTACACCTTCCCCTTGCGCGTAATTCAAACCACCGTACCCTCCGAAAACGTCTGGCAAGATCATTTGTTAAAGCGCGACAGCAGTATGGTGACCGTATTCCGACACAGGAAGATGTTAATACCTTCATTTTCCAAGAAGAGATGGATGCCGAGACGTTTAATCTGGACCAATGGCAAACCGGAATTATTCGTCACCACGTCTACAACTGTGGGTTGAAGGCCGGTGATCATGCCGCCATGCTGAGGCTTTACAAGCATCTCGGTGTCAATGATGACGCATTCGCTCGACATGTCAAAGTAAAGGTATGGACTGGTTAGTAATCATTGGTATTAGCTAATACTGATGACAACCGAAAGACCAAGGTTGCCAATATATACCGGACAATGCGCGAGTTCACCGAGATGGTACAGCAAGATGGATATGATCTTGTTGTTACACCCTAAATACTACAGGGTCGGAATACGGATACGGACCAGGCAGGAAGGTATCGGAAACTCGTCACACAGTCTTAGGACGGCATACCGAGACCGGGCAACCGACAGCGTCGGGGCTCGGCTCGGGTCAACCGACTCTGCGGCACCAGGAGGTCCCTGGGCCAAGTACCGGCACAGACCGGGAAAGCGCAAGTGCTACCACGGAGGAAGACAACCTTGGTGGTCATCATAAGAAGGACAAGCAATCGGAAGGAAACGGGAACGCAAGGAGTTGCGACATCAGCAAAAAAATGAAAAGTTGAAGTATATTGCTTTTTTTCCAAGTGAGACACAAATTTTAAATTTCCTTTCTCGGCGTTTTAGAGGATATAAAAGAGATTATTTTTTTCAAAATCCTTACGGGAGCAAAATATAAATTCTCGCTTACAGAAGCTTAATAAAGCTTAATAAAGCTTACGGGAGCACCGGGAGCACCGGAAGCATTTTTCTAGTTTTTGCTGATGGAGTCTAGGTCGCGGAATAGGAGCGGGGTTGTTTCCAGAGGCACGGCCCAGAGGAACAACACCACAAGTCGGGAATCGCGGTATCGTCGCAGACGGCTCGAAGGCCCGAGGCGATACCGTTGCACCC
>Ga0307508_10001169_pt1 | contig 30177 bp, 22 predicted proteins | sample 9_EM_MG_FD_203089 | JGI IMG/M metagenome (GOLD analysis project Ga0307508, IMG submission 203089) | Populus trichocarpa ectomycorrhiza microbial communities from riparian zone in the Pacific Northwest, United States - 9_EM | ecosystem: Host-associated > Plants > Roots > Unclassified | place...
GCCGCCCCGTTAACTGACGGTTACTCTTCAACTCCCGGCGTCCCACGTTGCTTCTTCCTGCAGTATTCTGAGCCGAGAAAATCCTTACTAAAAACTGGCATGGAGGAGCCCTTGTGGCATTGTGGACATTTTTAGCGTATGTTCTGGCATTGTAGACCTTTTCTCAAAATAAAAAACCCCAATTAAAAGGCGGCTTCCTATTCCGCTTTCCTTTTCATTCCACTCCTGGAACTGGAATTCCCACTCCGATGCCCCGCTCTGGGCGTCTGTGTCCTGAAAGGGCGCCACCGGCACTTAGTTAGCGGCGGGCTCGTCCACGTGACGTATTAGTCAGCGAGGCAAGCTGCCTGTAAACTGGAAGAACCTCGCAACGAACCATTTGCCGGCGTTTGCTGGGCCCGGGTCGGGCTTCTGGCGTGGTTCCCGAAGCCGGCTGTTTTGGTATTTTTCCCCCGCAATCTCCGATTCCGCCCACACCCCGACTTCCCGCCTCTGACCTCTGTGATCGAGCGCTGCAAGTGCGCTAGTGACCGGCGATGGGGAGGCTGCCCTCTTTGCTCGGGTTGTATGTTCCACGCCGTGAGCGTCTGGCTCGCCCGTTGCCAGCTTCGCCCATTCATCCGCTTTCTCATTCCCCGGCAACCCCTTGTTGGCAGGACTGGGAGGTGATAACCCTGTGTGCAGTCAGTAGCAATGTATGGGAACGAGCTGTGGTGGCAGGGAGAAGGGAAGCAAGGCATGGCAGGAGGAGCGGCGGGACTGCAGAAGCTGGCCAACTAAGAGGCTCGCGCGGTCACGGGCCGCTTCCGGACAACCAACCTGGGGGCATTGGTGATGGAATCGGGTCTGAGGCCGGCAGTTACCCAGCTAGAGAATAGGAAAAGGCGATTCGGTGCACGACAGCTCAGCCTTCCTCGGGGCAATCAGGCCAATGAGGCTGTGGGGGCGCCATCGACCATCGGCAACATGCTGGAGGCGGCCCTGGGATATACAGGCAGGACGGAGGAGACAGTCCTACTGACCTTCCCCAGAAAAGCTAGGCGCAGCGGCCATAGTGGAAGAACAGGAGGAGGCAAGAGCGAACGCAGAGCGAGGCAGGCCGCGGCTCACCGCCTCCATGGACGGACCAAGAGCCGACAGTGGGGCCGCAGGGTATACGGTGGTGTGGAAGAGCAGGAACCGGTGGGTTGACGTCAAGACGCACATGGGCTGCAACCAAGAGGCCTTTGGTGCAGAGTGCGCAGCGCTGGCAAGAGCCTTGGAAATAGCAGCGAGGAGACGAGCCATACCGGAGCGAGTCACGGTGTTCACAGATGCGCATGCCGCAACCAAGAGAGTGGGTTCGGAATAGCCGGGCCCAGGCCAGAAATAGGCGAGAAAGTGGATAGCCGGGTTGAGGGCAGCCAGGCCAGATGTGCGCATCGGTACTGTCCAGCCCACAGCGGGGTGGTATGCAATGAAAAGGCAGATGAGGGGGCGGAAGAGCCAGATGCTCGGTGGGTCGAATGGCTGGGCTATGGAGATCGGTACGGGGGGCGCAGCCGCGCAGGATGCCCCTCCCCGGATCTCTGGCCAACATCAGGAGGGAAATCTCAGAAGAGGGCTAAAGCCCGGAGCTGGATGAGGATCGCAGAGGGGAGGGGAAACAGCCGGAAGGTGCAGGTGGCCCGGAGAACGGAGGGGACGAGGGCAGATGCGTCGTTTCTTAGGTTTGCTCGGTCATCCTCCTGTGGTTTCTGTGTAGTCCGTCTTTCTGTCTTTATGTCTTTCTGTAAGTGCGCAACGTAGGGGGTTGCCGCGGGCCGCCGGCAGACTGTGGAAGGTCGCGGCGGACGGCGGACGGGAACGGACGGTGAACGATATCGCCACGATCCAATAGGGTCGCATGCGACCAATGGATCGTCACCGCCATCAACCTGGTGGGCAGGACACCAGCGGTCCTTACGGCCGCCCCTGCCCAGCCGTCCGGTCGTATACCACTCCTCAGCAGAGCCGCGACACATCCGATGTCCGCGCTGCTGCCAACCAGGACGGCACTCGATCCTCGCCACTCGTCACACATGCTCGTACGGGCCACTCGTCAAATCGCACGAGGATGCTCCTCCGCGCCCTCGCCCGAGCGCCAATTGTGCGGACGGCCCCGGATGAGCCCAGCCCACAACGGGGGTGCCTGGGAGCGCGCAAGAGTGGGCGAAGATGGCGGCGGATGAACCCGCCGACGGAGTGGAATTCCTCGGCCTCCGGAGATCGGTACGGGAACGCCTCTTCAGCGCCCCGACCCTTCGTCCCAGCTACAGCGCCCGACCACCGAGATTGAGCGGAAAGGTGAGGGGGGAAGGGTCGATTCAAGATCTGGAAAGCTCCCTCTTCCCTGCTGACGAGAGGTGCAGTTAAACAGTCTTGGACTCCCTCTCCGCCACGGACGTGGAGAGGCGCGGCCTGAACCCACACCCGGAGAAGAAGACAAACAAAGCGAGGCGCCGGAGCAGGAGCCCCAGGAGCGGGAAGAGAGCGCTGAGGAGAGGAGGCCGCAGGCAGCGGACGCGCGGGTTGAGGCTGAGGCTGAGGAACACTTAAGTTTTTCCCCCACCCTCTCCTGCTTGGCCCCAGCGGAAGAGGTGTAGGAAGCCGAAGGGCAGTTTCAATTGTCTTTCCTCTGTTATTCCCTTGGTGCGTATCGCCATGATCCGGATAGGTCGCACGCAAAAGGACAAAAAAAAGCAAGCATCCCGCGGGGAGCACAACCGCTGCTGACGACGACTCTTCCCAGGATGTCTCGGACGATCCGCTGCGCCGACTGGCCGGCCGCCACCCGCTGCCTCTCGCCGGCGAAGACAACTCGGCGCCACCGGCCAGGACGAGTTCAGTTCGGTAGGGGAAGTATCATATTTTCAAGTCGGCGTCACTTTGGTTCGTTGGGGGAAAAAAGGTGTAATTTCAAGCATGAACAGATGATATCCCCCAGCCTCGCCGTTCCATCAATCACCCAGCCAAACCAGATCCCCAGCCGGTCCAAGACCCAGCAAAGAAAGAAAGAAAGAAAGACGGAAGAAAAAAGAAGCGACTGGAAAACTGAAGATCTATTCCTCTTCGAATAAAAGTATTTCCATCAAAAAAAGATACAAGCATGAAAGATTAAGAATGTACATACAACCCTTTGTGTTCTTTTTTTGATTTTTTTGATTTTTTCGTGTTGAAGCAAGCGAACGTGGGCGGACAGGATCGGGACGGTCGCGCGTCCTAGACCGGGCCGGACCATGTCGGCGCGTTGATGATGATGCCCATGAGGCAGCCGGAGATGGCGCCCGCGATCGGCAGCGTGAACAGCCAGCCCGCGTAGCACCACGCGACCATGCGCCAGTTGAGCGCGCGGTAGTCGCCGTTGCAGAGCGCGACTCCCATCGTGGCGCCAACGATGCACTGTGTCGTTGACACCGGCAGCGCTAGCCGCGTCGCCATCACCACCGTCACGGCCGAGCCCAGCTCCATCGAGAAGCCACGCGTCGGCGACATCAGCGTCAGTCGGTTGCCCAGGTTGCGCATGATGTTGTAGCCGTACGTCCACAGACCGATCACGATCGCCGCGCCACCGTAGGCCAGCACCCACAGCGGCACCGGCGACTTCGATGCGATCGTGCCTGTATTCCACACCAGGAAGATGGTCGACAGCGGCCCGATCGCGTTCGACACGTCGTTGGCGCCGTGCGCGAACGACGACGTCGCCGCCGTCAGCACCTGCAGGAACGAGTACAGGTGCTCGGCCTTGTTGTCGAAGTGGGCGGCGCGCGCGTGCATGTCCAACACGTCGCCAACGAGGCGTCCGTCGCGGCCCTGCTCCATGATGACGTCCTTGTTGACTCCGTGCATGAACGCGGCCCACAAGGTCTTGCCCAAGTTCCTTGGCTCGTACCACTTGCCCGCGTCCTCCTTCTCGACCTGGTCGAGCGCCTTGCCGCCGGTAGCGGCCGCCATCTTGGCCGCCTCGATGTCGTCGCCGGTGCCGGACTCGAGCAGCTCCTTCTGGGCACGGAAGTGCTCCATGTCCTTGATGGTGACTTCGTTGATGTGCGCAGCCTCGAGGTCCTCGCGCGTGGCGTGGCCGCGGTAGTAGTCCTGGACGATCTGTGTGTTGGCGCCCTCGGGCGCATCGGGAACGGGCCCGCGCGTCAGCAGCATCGGCCCGAGGAAAAGGTGGTACCACTTCATGGTCCAGTCGTCGAGGACGAGCTTGCGGTGCAGCCACGGCAGGAAGAAGACGATGACGATGAGCATGACGGCGCCGGCGACGCCGAAGATTGTGCCCAGGATCTGGCCGGCGTTCCAGTCGTCGAGGTTGAGCGAGGCGGCGCCCTTCCAGACGATCAACATGGTCAGGATGGCCGAGGTGATGCCGAAGTAGATCGGGACCATGATGAATCCGTACTTGACCGGGTTCGAGCGCTTGAGGACGCCGTACTTGGTGATCAGGAAGATGATGGCCGCGAAGGCACCGGCGATGGCGGGCGCGATCACCCACGAGGCGACGATCTGGGCGACTCCCTTGCCGGCCCAGCCCCAGGTGACGCCGCTTACGCCGAGGCTCGCGATTCCCATGCCTATGACACCGCCGGTGATGCAGTGCGTGGTCGAGACGGGTAGACCGATGATGGTGGCGATAGTGAGCCAGGTCGACGAGCCAACGAGCGCGCAGAGCATGCCCAGCGCAAGGACACCGGGCCTATCGATCGGGTGTCAGCGAGTGCGGCCGTCAGAAGAGGGAATCCGCCGGCGAGGACTTACTCGTCTTTGAAGGCGGCCGGGCTGACAATCTTGGACCGAATGGTTTCCGCGACACGGGCACCGACGGTGAGCGCACCGACGAACTCCATAACAGTGGCCACCATCATGGCTTGGGCGAGAGTGAGGGAACGTGACGACACCGAGGTAGCGAACGAGTTTGCGACATCGTTTGCACCGATGTTCCACGCGTCCTGGGGGGAAGCGGGGTGTCAGCACCTGTCGTCGGCTCGTTCAGCGGGCTGTAGAGGAAGCGGGCTTACCAAGAACGCGAAGATCATGCCCAAGGCAAAGATGTAGTCTATTTCATGGTAGATGGCCATCTTGACGACGGCGGTGGGGTGGTTGGAGTCGCGCTTGAGAACAGCGCAGGGCTAGAGGGCGGAGACAGCAGCGAACGGTAGCGGCGAACGGAGGACAGAACGGATTCCGGCCTTGAGCGCAGCTGGCGAGTTGCGGAAGTCGATGGTTTCTGGAGGGCTGGGGGAGGGGGTGGAGGCGGGGGACGGTATTTATGTATCTGCGGACTCGCGATCACGACCTGCGGACTGCAGGCGCCCTTCCTTCGTCCCGCCACCGCCGACGACCATCCTATCTGGTGGGAACTTTCGGGTTTAGTGGGCGACCCGGTGTCACCACGTTCCGCGCCATCGCCGACGTCCAGCGCTAGTCGCCCACGGGGGTGCGAGTATGTAATTGGGCTCGCCAAGGGGGAGCGGAGGTGGCCACCGAGGCCGAGGTCCAGAAGAAAAAAGAAACGGAGGAGGGAGGGATGGTTTTTGTCGTCGTGATGGATGCTGTTGGGTAGATACGTATCGAGTTTTGCAGGGGCTGGGATTCCCCCACATGGGTCAGTCCGATCTATGAATGACATCCGCAGCGGCAGAAAAATAAAAAAAATAGAAAAATAAAAAAATAAAAAATAGAAAACAAACCCCAACCAACCCCCCAATTGCGCACATTTTTCCTGCGAGTCACGCCCCAACCAACACCCTGCGTTTAGGCACAAGCCAATCACGATATCGGACAGCTGGGTGGAAATGGATCGACAGTGATGCTTAGAGTAGAGTAGATATCTACCTCTCCGTGACAACGAGACCAAACCTGGATGGAGCGAAACAGCCGTCAACGGAGGCGGTGTACGCGTTATCCGACGATCGCGAGCGGCAAACGTGAGGATGAGACGAGGACGAGACGAAAACCCCCAGAGCAAGGAGGACACGCAAGCACGACACGCAAGCACGAGCGAGAGAGCCACATACTCTACAATTCTGCAGCACGATTCGCGTTTGGTGATCGCCGGCTAGCGGCCAGGTCTGTGATGAAATTGAGGCGTCAGTTAGCGTACCAGAACAGCCAGCCGGCCTGCCAAGCCTGAGTGAGGCGTCGTTCTCGAGATCAGATCCTCCCGAAGTTGCATGCAACGACACATCTTTCATTGTTGGTGAGAGTGAATCCCCCGGAATCTGAGGCCACCGAAGACCAATACGGCTGCGCTGTAGATAGAGCAGAGTACATAGCAGAAAGTCCGACTAGTATCATGCCCAACTTCCAGCTCCAGTTCGTTTCCCGTGAGCTCGCTGGAGAGAATATTAGCGCGAGCTAGAATTCGTGAGCCAATAGGAAGCATTTCCCAAGTAGTTAGCTCCTGTAGGTGCCACTCAGCTACATACATACTAGTCTCTCCCCACCCCCAACACTCAAAAAGTTAGCGCGAATGTCCTTATGGGTCATTGGCTGCACAAACGCTTTGGCCAGGCAGGCTGTTGCCGAATTCCTGTCGCTCCGTTGGGCGAGACCCATTATTCCACGTGCATGTGCCGATATGTATCGCCAGTCGTTGTGGAGATGCTGCTCACTGCCGCGTGGATGCGTACAGTAGATACGTACCGGCTGCGAGCCCCGCAGTTGTTTCCTATCCACCTTCGGCCGTGCACATGCGGCCACTGCGTTCCTTCGCCAATAGATATGTAGCCGTATTCCTACTGCGTCTTCTTTCCCGTTCTCCCTCCGTGGGGGCTGTCCCCTGTTCGCACGGTACAAGCTGTGGCGCTCCCGCGGCCAGTCCGCCCACCAAAACAGAGAGAAGTTCCTTCCGCGTGGGAGGATAGGAGGAGAGTCTTGCACGGTTACCCACCTTATGTAAGGCAAGCAGACCATTTGGCGCCGGGAAGGTCCGGCTCGAACCAGCGGGGTGAAGAAGAAAAAATCGGTTCCTGTCCCAGAAAACAACATTCCGCCACCGTCGGGGGAGAGAGGGAGAGATCGGAACCCCATGTGGTCGCGTTCCGGCCTCCAATTGGCTGGGCCGCTGCCTGCCACTTGCAGAAAACGCCAAGAGCACACAAAAGAAAAGAAAAAGTGAGGCAAAGATGGCCAGTGCCCGCCGCCGCAAGTTGACCTGCTGCGCGGGACCGGCGCCGCGAGTTGCCTCGCATCTCCTTGCCTTACCTTGCATGCTCGTGTTTACCGTTCGATTGTTGGTGACACCTGCCCCGCGGCGACCGCCCCATGTCTATCTACATATCTACATATGTAAGTCATCCACGGAAACTGTCGCTCCGCACGCATTCATTTGCGAATCCCCCGTTGCTGCTGGTCGGTGACGAACCAATGCAGACATTGCATCACGCGGTTCACTGCCCGATTTAGCGGCTGGATCCTGCTCGCCCCCGCGGGAGCGAATGTGCGTGGACAGCGAAAATCAATATCTGGTCTACGGCAGATGCGTGCGGAGAGCGTGACAGCATCGTCCAACCGACTGCTCTTTGCGCCTCTCGCTCGCGGTCGAACAGCGAGATCCTCCGAAGCGTCGTGACATCAGATACCCACGCACGCAGAATCCGCAGAGCTGGATATAGCGTGCTCACCTAGCCACCGCCAGCGAGCAGCCACGGCGTTCCTCCAGCCGGAGACGCGTCTCAGTCACCTCCGGCCGTGCTCAGAGATGGATGTTTGCGATCGTTTCCGACTGTCACCAGATTGAATGCTCCATCACCTCTTTACCAGTCTCGCTTGTTGCGGCCTATGAGCGATGCCACCGTCCCAAACGCGCATGCTGTCCAGCGTTGCCTGCGGTAGGCCAGCTCACGCACGTTGCCCACGCTCGGCTGCTGATTGGCTGCCGCGACGTCGCAGATTCTTCATGCGCCGTCACCCACCCCCACACTCGCCGTGGACCTGGAGCAACCACTAGCGGTAACCGGCGCATCGTCTGATGGAATGCTTCGGCCTCTGCCCCGCGACCGACTTTCCTCCGCACGGACACGAGGCCATCGCTCACACCCTCGGGTGCGCTCGATCGACTCAATCAATCAATCAATCAATCAATCAACCGAGCCCACGACAAGGGCAGAGTTCCAAGCCCAAGGTTGGGCCGATTTATGCACTCCATTAGGGAAGGCCGCGAGAGATGAAGACACCACCGCCAACAGCCCCGCCACCTTCTGCTCGCCTTCCGCCTCGCATGTATGAATCTACATACTCTATGTGCACGCATCAATCGCGCGCGGGCCGAGTGCGAAGGGACCACATGGATATGGATAGGGATTCGTGCATACATAAGTACGACATTGTGATCCGGTTGACGGACAGTGTGCACAGATGCTTTACAATACGGCACGGCCGCTCTCGCCGACCTGATGCTGCAACAAGTCGCGCTGCCTGCCTGCCTGCCTGCCTTCTGATGGCCCTGCGTGCTCTCCACCGACGGAGGCTGCGCCGTCCCTTCTGGCCAGTGGCCGAGCTAGAAGGAGATACTAGCGACCAAGAGGACGATAATTTCCGATGCTGCCGGCCAGTCGCCCAAGTCACAATCCGAGCATCATCCAATTTTCAATCCGGTCCAGACCAAGTCGCTAGCACACACTGTGCGTGCTCTTACCAAATCCAAATCCGTGGAATTACACCCCGCCCCCCGTTCGTCGGCGATTGATTTCCTGGAGCGCTGTGTGCACTGCACGTATGTATGTATGCGAATGTCTAGATATTTGAGACCCTCCCCACGTTGCGAGCTAGCCCATCTGTGTGTCCAATCCGTGCATTCGTTCGCTCATCCGTCCGTTCGAAAGTCCGGAACCGGAAACCAGGAATACTCGGTTGCAGCAAGGGCTGGCTGGACCCGGACTGGGACCGCCTGGGATTTCTTTCCTTCGAGACATCCCCTACCTTGCGTATATACGGTGCGTATCCGCGCCGATCGCAAACTGCGCAGCAGCAGCGGTGACGATAACGAGGCACGGTGGGGGCGACGGCTCTTTCCACGGATCCACGGGCGCAGGGGCGCAGGGGCAAGGCGATCCATAGAGACTCTCTCGCCATCGAGCGATCCAGAACTCGAGCTCCCTGGCGCGAAAGATGCAGCCGCCACCGGCGCCGTCAGGCTGCGCTTCGGCAGTTTCCCTTCAGGGGATTCTACATATGTATCTATCTAGCTCGGAGGCGGAGAGAGGCCCGCTGGCTGCGAGACCAGCTCTCGGCGTTGCTTTTTGGACTGGAGGAGGTGTGAGGCCGCTGCAACCGCGAGGACGACGGTGACGACATGCCATTGGACGCGGGTCTGTGGTTGCACTGCGCGGATAGCGACCTCCGTGCAAAACCTACGCATATCTAGATACTGTTCATACAATCGGCCTTCCGCCGCGACGGAATAGGGACCGGGTAGCGGCCCGCCGCTCCGTATTGTACTCTTGTATCTTCCCCTCCGCCGGAAAAAGGAACGGTCACGCGAGGTCCGTCCGGATACATATCAGTTCTCGGTACATACATATGTACTCGTCGTCTGCCTTCAAACTGCTCGCGTGCTCTGGCATTTGTGTTGGGTTGGGGATGAGCGAATCATTATGCACATACATATGCAAGTGGGTAAATCTGCACGCAAATTATGTAGCTAGTGCGGGGAGGGGGGGAAGGTGCGGGGAGGGGGGGGGAAGGTGCGGGGAGGGGGGGGAAGTGCGGGGCTGGGATGGCCAATCGTGCACTCCCCAGCGAAGGATTATTGTATGGATGCATCGGTTGGCATGGTGCGGCGCATACCACGCCCGAGTGTCGGCAGCCGGTGCAACGTCGGTCTTTTTTTTGGTTTAATCGTTGATTGCGCAAATATAATCCTACATATCTACATACATGTACTTTCCGGTTCTGTCCACTGCTCACACGTTGCTCGTTGTGGCTCCCTGCCCTCCTGCCAAGGCCTGTACCAAGATTGTAGAGCGCGGCAAGGAAATAACAAATAAAACAACAAAAAGAAACACTCCCTAAATCTCTTCTGCTGAGCCATGAAGGAGGACGTGGGGAAGAACTGCAAACGCTTCTCGACATCGCCCTCTTCCCCTCCCCTCCGTCCACTGAGAAGTACTGGCTAGTCATTATCCCGCCTTCGACTGGCAGAACCCCGAGACGAGCCGCTTGTTTGCGTTGGCTGGGATGAAGTCCGGCTGTATCGGCACGGACGGGTGATGTCTTGTGTTCGCGACGGTCCACGTGCGACGGCTGGCCGTGGTTGTTTTTGGGTATGCCGCATGCGAGCTCACTCGAATTCGTGCAGCTGGGCCAATATGGTGCTCCCAGGATCGTCGCGCAATGTTATCCGTAAAATGCGAGATTTGCAATTCTGATCTTGTCTCCAGTGTGCGTATGGTGATGGCGAGCATTTTGCCCATTGGAACTCAACAATTCTTCTGAGGCCTCTGAAAACCCTTCAGATTATCTTTAGCCCGGCGTACCGCGTACCGAAGGGTTTCCGCAATGCTCGTAAGTTGGTCTTTCCTGTGAAAGATCACAACTCCCTCAACATCGCGATTTTGGCATGCTCTGATGGGCTCAGGGATCAGTCATGAGAGACGCCCTCAAAGAGTTGGATATATTCAGGATAATTGTTTTTTTTTTCGCATCGTGACGGCATTTCCCACCCCTTCACCCAGCAAGGGAGCCGCCTAAATTGGACGCCGTGGGTATCTCTTCCTACCAGATGTCTATGCGCTGCGTCCCCCGCCGAGTGACGGAGTGTGGGCTTCCGTCTGCAAGGCGGGGGGGCGCGCATGGGAAGTGATACTGTGTATATATGCTTGTCTGCGCACGTGCAGTTCGAGGGCGGGGAAGGGGGGCGGCGGGCCAGGCTTCTGATGGCGGGAGAGCGTGATGTTTAGTAATCGGCCGGAAGGCTGGACGAGGCCACGGCACGATTGTCACACAGCGAGAACACGCTCCCAGAATTCAGTTTCATGGAAACACCCAAAAACAAAATACCAATGCAGTGCAGCTAGATACTGGGGCTGGACAACATCAAAAACCCACCCGCGCCCAGCTGTCCATTTGGCACTCGGTCCCACACACACGCCCCCCCCTACGCGTCGTTCACGATATGCACCTTGATGGCGCCGCTCGTCGGGTCGGCGCTAGTCCGGAACGCCTTGACGGCGTCGTAGAGCATGAAGCGGTGCGTGACCAACTTGCAGACGTCGCCCAGGATGCCGCTGCTGACGAGGCGGATGGCGCGCGGCCAGGTGTTGCAGTAGCGGTACTGGAACTTGAGGTCGATCTCGCGGGTGCTCAGCCGCATGAACGGGAAGCGCATCTCGTCCTTGCCGACGCCGACGACGAAGACGGTGCCGCCGAAGCGCACGGCAGTGATGGCGGCGCCGATCGACGACTCGGCGCCTGTGCACTCGAGACACGCGTCGGGCTCGATGCCGCCGAACGCGGCGACGATGGCCGCCGCGTTCTCCTCGGCGGTGCTGCCGCGCGGGACGAGGTACGTCCCGAGCGTGCCGGGCTTGTCCGCCACGAGCTTCGCGGCGAATTTGAGACGGCCGCGGTTGATGTCGGTGATGACGATCGGCTCGGCGCCGGCGGCCTTGGCGCACAGCAGCGAGAGCAGCCCGATCGGCCCGGCGCCGCAGATGAGGACCGCGTCGCCTAGCTTGATGCCCGAGCGGTCGACGGCGGCGAGCGCGACGGACAGTGGCTCGAGAAGCGCGCCTTCTTCGAACGTCATCGTGGCCGGCAGCTTGTGGCACCAGGCCGCCGGATGGATCACATAGCGGCGGAGGAGCCCTCCGACCGGCGGCGTCGAGGGGAACAGCACCTTCTCGCAGCCGTTGTAGCGGCCCGTCAGGCAGGCCTGGCAGGCCTGGCAGGGGATGTTGGGCTCGACGGCGACGGCGTCTCCGGGCTTGAGATCGGTGACGGACGGATGCGCGGCGATGACCTATTGCCGGAGTCAGTGCGGGGGGGGGCCAGTATGCCGGGTCCGGATGTCGGAGCATTCGCACCTCGCCCGCAGACTCGTGGCCCAGTATGTGCCTGCCCTCGACGACCATCGGGCCAATCCGGCCGGCTTGCCAGAAGTGGACGTCGGAACTGTCGCGCGAACGCGGTTAGTGTCCGGCTCACCGGAAGAATCGTGCGCGGTGGCGGCCACGACAGCTCCGCAAAACTCACCCGCAGATACCGGTGCTGCAGATCTTGATGGCGACCTCTCCGGGCTTCAGGGACGCTCCGCTCTGGAGCTCTTCCACCGACGGACCGACGGAGCCGACATAGAGGTTGTGCTTGGGATCGGTGTAGACGCCGATGTTGCTCATGAGGCCCTTCAGCAGGCTGGTGTCCGACATTTCCGCAAGCGTGGGTGGATGTAGTTGCGGAGGGAGGAAGGGGCAAGGTCTGCTCGACAAACACAAGATCAGCGCGAACTGTTGCCCCGCACGGGCGTGGATGTTCGAACGTACGCGCGGCGGACTGCTGGAGGAGACGGTAGAGACAGGATATCTCGAGATACGATGTCCCGTGGGAAGTGCACGGCAATATATAGGTGGATCGCCCAACCGCGTATCATATGTAGCCCCACGACCCAATCTACCTAGTATGTACCGACCGGCGTCCAGAGGAGCACAGTCCGCAGATCTACCCGTGGCACGACAACGCCTCCCGAAGGACAAAGCTGTCGTAGGATCAGCGGAGAAATCTTTTGCGGGCACATGCAGGCAAAAGAGACGGAGAGGGAGATGGGCGCTATGTACTTGCAGAGTCACTAGCGGGGTGCGTGATGTATCAATAGATACATACTATTTTCGCCAAGCTCCATAAGCGTCGATATAGATACATATCTACGCAGTGCGGGAAAGCGAAACCTGGGAGGAACTCTGTAGGACAAGCTACGGATACATTGCAGATGATGGCGGAGAAATGTGCTAACTGACAAGCCGTTTCTTTTCCTCATCTGGCGCCGCCGCCGACCGAGACTGCTCGAGGCGGGTATTCTGGTCTTCGTCATCGCACTGCCGCACGCGGGCAATCCCGAGCGACGGGGGCAGCCCATTCACTGACTGGCACTCGCGGTGTCCGGAAGGAGCATGGCTCCTTTCCGTCGGGCGCCTAGATAGATACATATGTAGAAACACCGGTCCGTCACCTCCCCTGGTAGATAGACAAGCGGAGCAAGGCAGACCAGCGCTGGCCAGCCCCAGCAACCACCGTCCTCGGTACATACTCGCTGCAACTGCTCTCACCAGCAACTACATCAATACATTGCATGACCCGCCCTCCATAACAAAAATCTGCACGTCTTCCGCATCCAGCACAGCACAGAAATACATGGCCACCAGCGTCTTCTATACGTTCGCCCGCCCCCGCAGAAGAGCCGGCTCGTTCAGCCCCACGACGTTTTTGCTGACGCCCGTCGCAGCCTCGGGATCGTACTTGCGATCGTCGTGATGCTGCTGCTCCTGCGCGCCGTCTTTATCCGCCGCGCGCGCGCCGCCTACTCTCTGGGGCCGCGCGTGGTAGTCGTTGGCGGCGACTGGCGCGACGGCGGAATCGGCGGCATTGGCGGACGGGAGTACCAGTCGCCGACGCAGTTCGCCACTCCCCCCCGCCGCCGGCACCGACCGTGATTACTGACGAGCTGGTGCCGTCCAGACCACCAGCGGCCGCCGCAGCGACTACGGGCCGCCAGCGCGGTGGCGACCTCGACGCCGCCGACGCGAACGAGCAGCTGCCAGAGTACGAAGCTGCGCCGCCGACCTACGACATGCTATACAAAGACGGACCGCCGCGGAACGTTTTCCAGGAGATGGACGACTTCGGGAGCAGCTCCGCTGCCGCCGCCGTCTCTGCTCTCCCGCCAGCCCACATTGCGCCCCAGACGCACGCCGGCGTCATCGTGATCGACATCGAGCCGCCGTCGCAGCCCGCACACACGCCGCCGCCCGTACAGGAGGAACACGCCGGCGGACGAGCCTGGTCGCGGCTGACGGAAGGACCGAACCGCCAGTGACACGAGCAGCGACCGAGGACGCGGTCACTATATGCCTTACGACACAGGGGGGCGGCGGGAGGGAGGGGGGCGGGGGGGGGGGGGTCTCTGGGATTTGCTTTTCGTGCGGAGTGTGCGGTGTCGTGTTTGCGAGGCCACACTTTGTTTCGGCGGACCGGCTTGCTTTGTGGTGGATAGTTATCTCTCCTCGCCCTTTCCTTTTTTCCTTCCTTCTTGCTTTCCTTCCTTCCGTTCTGGCGGTCATTGGGAGGGGGAGGGAGCACGTGGGCTCATGTGATTATGGCTATCCGTCGTTTCTGACGAGGGGGAGGGGTATCATGTTGCCGTGAGATGGAGTTTTTTGGCGTCGGGAAAAGACCTGGCGGCCGGACGGACGGGCGTCCAAGGGCGAAATAATGATCAACACGGCTGGAATTGCAAATGAACATTGCTCTCCGAGCCCGCGCCTGCACGGCAGCTGTGGAGTTGCTTGGCTGCGGGTGGAACAGTACCCCCTCGTGGACACATTGGACGAACGGGCCGCAAGGATGACATGCCCACCGCACATACGGAGCAGCATGTACATACGGTACGGGGCGAGGATGTCCGGTTAAGGCTGGCCAATAGCCGGCAAGTAGCAGAGACATGCGTGGGCTCACGGCGGTGTATCTGGAATGACTGCAGAACTACCTGGCTACCCTAGGAGACTTCCCCGCTCGCCTGTAAAAGCCGCTACCACAGCCTGGGTTCCACTCCGTTCATCGCATCTACTAAAGTATCTACACATCTAAGCCGCTCCAGAAGGGCGTTGATCCGGATCAATCCCGTTCGGATAAACTCTCGTCGGGCGTTGTTGAAGGCCCTTCGTCACCAACGGCTATCTACCCGTGCTGTATAGCTGATCAGCAGCCATTTTCACATGTCTGCCCGGTCTGTGCGGCGACGGCTAGAAACCACTTGCCTCTCTCTCATTGGCAGAGAAGATAAGCACAGGCAGTAGAGCTCCTCTTCTGCGAACCGCAACCTCCAGCTTCAACCATAACACCTACATACCAGACTGCCCAGCAAGCAAGATGGCCGCGCAGGACTTCCTCAACTATCCCCCGCCGGTTAGCGCCGCGGAAACGCCGTACAACAACCCCACATTCAGCAATCCAACGCTCTCGGGCATTGGTCTCTCGATCCTGAGCACAGTGTTTGTAACTCCCGCCGTCAATCTGCTTATCCCCGCGATGAGTTTTCAGCTAACGGGACCGTTTTTCCCCCCGCTCCCTGCAGCGTCGAGAACGTCGGACCGCTCAAGCAGCTGCTTTGGCGCAACACAGGCTTCACGCAAGCGCTCGCTGCGATCGAGGAAACCGGCTGTCTGGACTCCCACGTCGCGCGGTACGATCCCACCGTGATCTCGCTGCGACGCGGCTCGGACGACGGCTCCGGACAGACGCCGGCCGCATCGCCCGCCGGAACCAGCGTGTTCCACTCGTCGGCGGACTACATCGCCGCGTACAAGTCCGGCGCGACGACGCCGACCGAAGTGGCCGAGCGGTTCCTCGCTAGTCTGGCGAGGGACGATAGGAGCCTCGTGTTCATCTCGGTCACGCCTGCCGACCAGCTGCTCGCCGCGGCGAGGGAGTCCACGGCACGGTACGCGTCGGGGAGCCCGCTGCCGCTCGACGGCGTGCCGCTGGCCGTGAAGGACGAGTTCGACGTCGCGGGAACGGCCAAAACGCTCGGTCTGACGCTGCAGGAGGCGGCGGCCCGCCGCGTCGGCGAGGCGGAGCAGGGGCGGACTTCGTGGTGCGTGCAGAAGCTGCTGGACGCCGGCATGCTCTTCCTGGGGAAGAGCAACATGCACGAGATGGGACTGGACACGACGAACAACAACCCGAACTGGGGCACCCCGCCGAACCCGTACAACCGGGGGTACTATCCCGGCGGCTCCTCGGGCGGCTCCGGCGCGGCGGTCGGCGGCGGCATCGCGCCCATCGCGGTGGGCGGGGACGGCGGAGGCTCGATCCGCGTGCCGGCCGCCTACTGCGGCGTCTACGGCCTCAAACCCACGCACGGCCGCGTCTCGGCCGAGCCCTCCGTCAGCATCGCGCCGAGCGTCGGCGTCGTCGGGCCGATCGCGGCCACGGTCGAAGACCTCGAGCTCGCGTACCGCATCATGGCCACGCCGGCGCCGGGCAGCCGCTTCCCGCCGCCAGGACGCGCCTCTCCGCCGGCGCGAAAGACGCTTGGGATCTGCACGCCGTGGTTCGAAGACTGCGACGCGGAGGTCCTGACGCTCGCCAGCGCCGCCGTGGCGCACTACCGCGACGTGCTCGGCTACGAGGTCGTCGAGATCGCGCTCCCCCACCTCGCGTCTTCCCGCAGCGCGCACGCGCTCACGATCCTCTCCGAGATCGGCAGCGTCGTCGGCCAGGGCCGCACGCGCGGCCTGACGCCGGCCAACAAGCTGGTGGTGTCGCTCGGCAGCCGCACCCCGGCGCACGACCTGCTGCTGGCGCAGAAGCTGCGCGCGCTGATGATGAGCCACCTCGCGCACCTGTTCCAGCAGCACCCGGGCATGATCATCGTGACGCCGACGACGCCGCACGCGGGCGTCGCGATCCCCGCCGGCTGCGCGGCCAAGGGCGGCGCCGGCGTCAGCGACACCAACTCCAGCATCAAGACCATGCAGTACGTCTTCCTCGCCAACTGGACCGGCTGTCCCGCCGTCTCCGTGCCGTGCGGCTACGTCGCCGCGTCGAACATGCCCGTCGGCCTGATGGCCATGGCGGAGTGGTGCGCCGAGGACGCGCTGCTCGCGTGGGCGAAGGAGTGGGCGGCCCGCTGGGAGGCCGGCGCCGCGGTCGAGGCCCAAGGCGTCGGCGGCGTGTGCGGCAAGCGCAGGCGCGGCGAATCCTGGGTCGACCTTCTCGCCGTCGGCGAGTCCGAGGACGGCGCCATGAGCTGGATCCAGACGGAGTAGGAGTTCGTTTGAATCGCTGGCAGGTTTTTTTTTTTTTTTTTGCACGGTGTGGATTTCCTTTATTTTTTCTCTTTTTCCTTCTTCTTCCCCCGCTCCGTTCACGCTGTGGCTCCCGTTGGGATCTGTATGTTTCTCTATCAAAAAAACGAACTGTCTTGTCCGAGATGCTTGCTTGCTTGCTATTGGCCGTGGAGTTGGAGATCATGCTCGGTCTTTCTACATATATACGTGCACCACGTCCCACCCCCCCCGGCTCAGACAACAACCGGCAGTCACGATTCATACATACCTGTTGGACATCAAGATGAGATGCAGCCTCCCCCCCCCCCGGAGAGTTCATGACCTGTCACTCGTGTCGATACATCCATTTTCATGGAAATTAAGTGTGAGGTAGGGCGAGACGGGCGACAGTGGAGCAAGTGCTAGTATGTGTATTGCTATGATCTAAATAGGTCGGACGCAATCGATGGTTGAAAAGAAAAAAAAAGAAAAGAAAGAAAAAAAAGAGATACGGGCATCGCCCCACTTAGTAGATAACATTGGCCTTTGTGGCCAGTGTAAACAAATCGGATGAGATGACCGCAACAGGTATGTAGCAGCAGCAACCGCTATCTTCCGCCTCCCACGCCCTTGCCCGTCCTCGTTCTCGGGCGGTTGTTCCCTTCCGTGCCTGCGCCTTCTCTTCCGCAGTCTCGGCTAGCTACACTTCTCTCCATCATCCCAGTCACACGAGTCCTCTTCACAGCTTCCACCCACCGAAACTTCACATTGTAGGTCTCACAGCATCCTTCGCTCCCCTACGCTGTCTCCGGCAGCAACCCCAGCCTCAGCTCGAAACCGAATCTCAAGGCGGCCCCCGTAGGGCAACACTAGAGAGACGCAGGGCTGTAGAAAGCGCACAGGAATGGGGTCACTGGAGCGCTCTGACGCCGGCATGGGTGAGTGGAGGGTTTCGTCACGGGTTCGTGGACGATCCGGGGGGGGGGGGGGAGGGCGGTTGCACGTTTCGTCTACGGAGGGAACAGGGGATGGGCTACTGCCCTCAGTCTCCGGTGGTTTCGTCCCTGGGCGGCGGGGGAGGCACGGGGAGAGGAAGATATGACTGGGTCGCCCGGGTTTGTTGTTACTACTCTAGATTAAAGCCCAAGTCACCAAGTGACCGCAGTTGGTCGAAGAGAAGAGAAAGAAAAAAAACAAAAGGAAAGAAGAGAGCAGCTTTCCGGGCCGATGCAGTGGGTCGCTGGCGGCCGCGTCTCCTGGTCGAAGCCGAGTCTCCGGGGGGTGGGAGGGGCATCGGTGTGTCTAAGCATAGGTGAACGAGGAAACGAGGTTTCTTGGAGTGGAGAATGAGCACGGGAGAAAGTGGGGGCCCAGGAGCGATTGTCGGCGATGGAAGACAAGATGGACCTAGTTGGAGTGAAGATGGGGGCGGGGGAGACAGAGGCGGAGATTATATTCCCGGGCCGAATATAGCGGGCTGGCTGAATCCGGGCGCCGGGAGCGTAAGCTGCTGGCGGGGGGCTCCGCGGAGGCCCCAACTAGTTGGGAGGAAGGGCTGCGTTCGCGCACGGGAGGGCGATGGGGAGGAGAAAAGGGTGGCAAGTGGGGTGTGTGCTTGACTCCGTGTCGGGTGCGCGGCGCGTGAGATGTCGCGCTCGAAATCGGAGATGACCATCATATCCGTAGCGCGCCTCGTGACCTTAGTCATCCGTCTTGGCAACATCTACTCCTTACACGTGACACTCCAGGACACCGGGAACCTGCAGCCCGAGTCCCCCGGCGGACAGCTTGGTGTTATCCATCCGGAATGAGGGCGCCCAGAAGCGGTCAGGCTTCGGTGTCACGGCGCCCAGGGAGGGTATTATCGTCGAGTGGTCAGATAGCTGGACAGACTGCTAGGGGAGCGGCTGTGGCAACGAGGATGGCCATGAACGGGGCAAGGCGGGTGCATGAAGCTGCGTAGGCAGCCGGGCAGAAGGCCGGAGTGGAGGGACAAGAAGTAATGGAGGTGAGAAGGGAGGAAGAGGCGAGAAGAGGTGTTGACACATCGTGAGAGGTAGTGGGGGGTGGTGGGAGGTGATGTGCGGTTGTGACGGGGCGGGCGGGGGTGTGAAGAGAGGCGGCAGAGTGTGGAGAGACGGGGAGAGGTGCTGAGAGGTCTTGACAGGAGAGGGAGGTAATAGAGATGGACAAAGGTCGTGAGAGGCACTGCGAGGTAGCCAAAGACACCGAAGGCGCTGATAGAGCTTGCGGGCGTGCGTAGCTAGTTAGTGGCTGTAGTTGGAGTTGTGATTGTGGTGGAGGGGGAGAGGAGGAGAGAAGAGAAGAGAAGAGAAGAGAAGAGAAGAGAAGAGCGAGAAGAGGGAGCCCTAAATACTTCCCAGCAGCGGAGGGCCAGCGCGTTGTTCCAGCCGCCAGGGGAAGGCGGCACAGCCATCTCGACGGAGCAGGGCTGCCGAGACGGGGTGCCGTCCCGCTGTGTTCTGCTGTGCACCGGTGCCGGTTGGGCAACTCTTGTATTCTGTTCCACAGTGTGTGATGCCTTCCCGATCTGGTCGCCGTATGGGGGGCTGGTCACTGCGCACAGCGCCGCGCCTCTCACCGGCCCGCCGCGCAGCTACGGACGACGCCACAGCTCGGGCTTCCAGCGCATCCGCCGCTCCGAATCGCACCGTTGGGCGCACCACACGGCATCACTCGCCGCCCCGCCACCCGCCCCGCCACCAGCCACCAGCCACCGGCAGGAAGTCCCGGTACAGCCGCAGGCCGTGCCGGGACTTCTCAAGCGGACGTCCCACGGGCTGAAGACGGCGACCCAGAGGGAGCTGAGCATCCGCTCGGCGTGCGAGAGGCAGCAGAAGATCCTGTGCGCACAGGTTCGCCTCGCGGACGAGCGGGTCTGACCTTGACGAACCCGGATTCGGCTGGACAGTGGACTTGCCGCGGTCCCGCTGGGTCACGTGCGAATGCTGGTTGGAGACGCGGATCGTCCGCGGCGGGTTTCTGCTCTGGCCGGCCATCGACGACACCGCGCTTGTGCGGAACGGGACGCCCCCTCCGCTCGCTCGCTCGCGGTGCGCAGGGACGGACACGACGGAGTGCTCGGCGACGCGGGAGATCGCCGTCCACGCCGCTGCGGATCCGCTCCGGCCGAGTCACGGAATCTCACGCGCGGTTTTTTTCCACGGCTTCGCCGAAGCTGCGCCCTTCCGCATCTTCCGCATCTTCCGCATCTTCCGCCCGGATATCTATCGCACATCTCGTGTGCGTCTTCTGCACCGCATGCGTCCAAGCGCACGGTACATGCATCCTACCGTGTATCTACCAGCGATCTTTTGGGGGGGGGGGGGGCAGGCAGGCAATCCGGGGTATAACTATATACCACACGTCGCCGCTGCTGGTTCGTCCGCAACCGTAGCACCAACCCGACTCTGTGCCACGCCAGCAGCCAACTCCGGACCATCCGTGCGGAGCAGCAGCGAAGGTGCGGTTACAGGTAGATGGAGGGGGGGGGGGTGTGTGTGCTCCGAGATGGGGAGATTGCGTGCGTATACGGGTCTGTGTGTGGTCGCCTGCCACGCCCGGGTTCCCGGGGACGGGGCGACATGTGTGGCGTCTTGTCCGACGAGGAGAAGAAGAGCGAGATCACCCGCGCGGCGCAAAAGGGGAGAGGGGGCGGTGACGTGAGCAGTCAGCACGCAGGGATCGACTCCGCTTTCGGTTCGTTCGGTCTTCGGTGGCGGCCGGTGAGGAACAATCGACGGGGGGGCTGGATATAGATATATCGACTTCTGTATGTAAAGTAAAGTACATATATCTATATAATCTATCTATCTGTCCACGTGCGGCGGAATCCGGCTCGCCCGGTCGGCTGGGCGTCGCCCGCCAGACGGACTGGCTGTGTAGAGTACACATCTACATAGATAGATAGCGGGCGACTCTTCTCCCCATGCGGGAAGTCGTCTTCGCCGGCTGTTTCGTTTCGTTTCGGCGCTGGCCATAGATAGCTATGCTATGCTATGTGTACAGATAGTAGCCGGCTAGGCAGGTTCACGCGCTGCCATCGCTGGTACGCTAGAACTGCAGTTACAGCTGCGTTGGTCGGCTCGGCGGACGCGGAGTGTATGTACATATCTAGGTATCTACGTGCATAGCATCGCGAGGACGATGTCCATCTATGTACGACGGAGTGCGGAGATGGGCGGATGCGCGGCGGAGAGCGGGGCGGACATCGCCGCCGCGGGTTCGCCAAGAAGCCAGTCCGAATCACAACAACAACGTCCGAAACATCGCGTCGAGTCTGCACGCGCAAGGAGGGGATCGCTGGTGGCGACGGTTGTGTGTGTATGTAACCCGTCCGCCGGTTTCTTCTTCCGGCATCCGTTCGCTGGGGGGCTGACGCTACATATGTATGTATATATACCTGTGCAGATGTATACATATCTAGGGTAAGTATCTATGTGCAGACATGAGCGACGGGGTGGACAGCCAGGTGGACAGGGTGTCCCGGGCTCCTGAAATCTAATCTCTTTTTTCTTTTCTTTTCTTCTTCTTCTTCTTCTCTTCTTTCCCTTTCGGGCTGCTGGAGCGCGGGAGATGGGAAAGGGAGATGGCGTACATATGATATGATATGTGCAATCTGCTGGCCCCGTCGGTTATCGATCGTGAATGGCGCGCGTGGTGGCTGTGGTGGTGGTGGTGGTGGTGGTGGAGGTGGTGATGATAATGATATGTATGTAGTGAAGATGGTGATGATTGTGCCGAGGAGCAGAGTGGCTGGCGGGACCAGCCATTCAGCAGCCACGGTGGCGGGCGGCCAGTCCTCCACTCTCCTCCGCGGCTGGCTGCCAGCAAATCAACCGCCTGCCGGCTGGCGTTTCGTGGTTGGCGATATACCGACCAGCCAACGGCCAGCCAACCGGGGGCTCTCGTCGCCATCTCGGTCGTTCTGGCGCTGTTCCTCGTATCTACATACCGGCCGCGCTGGGCCGTCGTCAAAAGAAACCCGCAGGCAGATCTCGAGTCGCGGATTTCCATTCTCCGTCTCGTTCTGCGGAATGATGTCCCGTCCTGTCCGTCCGTCCGTCCGTCCGTCCGATGGAGGACCGTGATGGACTGTCTCCGTCCGTCCGTCCGATGGAGGACCGTGATGGACTGTCTCCGTCCGTCCGTCCGATGGAGGACCGTGATGGACTGTCTCCATCCGTCCGGCCAGCCGAACTGGAAATCGGCCGACGGCGATAACCTGCTGGCGTCCGGTCTGGCACGGCTGCGTCGAGGGCGGGAGATCGCCACCGAGACGCGAGTGCGTCTTCGCGATCCGCCGCGCCGTGCTGTCCTGGGCCGGCGGGCCTGCGTACAAGCAGAGATGCATGCAGACATCGCCGCGCCGTTCGGTCCTGCCCGTCTGCACCGCCGCGCCCGTTCTGAGCTGTACCGCCGGCGTGCGCAGTCGCGTCGGCCTGCCTGCCGCCCCCCCTTTTTTTTTTCTCCGCCGCCCACGTTGGCCGACCGCCCCCGTCCGAAACGCCCGGCTGCACCACCGCCATCCGTCCCCCCCGCAGCGCCCGGCGTCGCAGTCGACGCTGAAGAACGGAACGAATAGAACTCCACGCAGCGAGCGCGGGAGCAGGCTGCAAGCGTGCTCATCGCCGGTTCCGCAGCAACCGAGCCGCGACGCCCCGAAGATCATCGCCCCGCCCCCATCACCAACATCGTCAGCATCCGTCGAGCGACGGCGCGGAAGACGAGGAAGAAAAACAAACCCCCCCCCCCACTCTCTTGCCCCATCCAGTCGCTGCCAGCAACAGCTGCGAACTGCCCCCTGTCCGGTCCTGTCCTGTCCTGCTAGCCGCCGCCGGAATCCACGCCGCCCCCCGATTCCACCCACCACCCTCGCTGTCCTCAGCTCGACGCCTCCGTTTCCGCTGCGGATTTTCCTGCCACGGCCAGCTCTGCCAACCGCCATTCGTCCAGCACGAAACACTCCTCAGACCAGAACCGGCACCCCCGTTCCGACTCCGCGCCGGACCCCGTCGACCGACCGCCGGCGAAGAAAAACGTCCGCGAAGACCACGGACGGACGGACGGACGGACAGACAGAGACGACGGACGGACGGCAGACGGAAGAAAAAAAGCGCCCCCCCGCTGGGATTGGCTTGCTGCGCTTCCAGAATATCCATCCAGAATCCAAAGCGAAAAGCAGAAGTCTAAATCGGAAACGCTGGGGACAAAAAAAGAAGAAGAAAAGAAGAAGAAACGAAGACGAAGAAAAGAAGAAGAAAAAAAAAAAAAGATAAAAAAAAAGAAAAAGAAAAGAAACCCAGAAAAACCAGGCTGCTGCAACGTTGCCGCTGACAGACAAGTCGTCAGCCTCCGACCGCGGTCGTCCTGCCCTTGGCCCATCGTCGTCGTTTCCTGTGTCTCTCACCTGCTACTTACCCCTATCCGATTCCGTCTGCCCCCCGCCACTCCACCCCCCCAAACTCGAAGTCCGGCTCGGCTGCTGCACTACCGCCCTTCCAGACGACATCCGGTAAGGGCAGACGAGGCTCCCCCAGCGGCGTGTCCCCCCCCCAACGCGCTTTCTCCTCCTGATCTTCTCCGTTTCCTCTAACCCTACTCTCCCCCGTCTGCCTTCGCCATCGCCAACACCCTCCTCCGCTGCCTTCTCCTCTCCACTCCTCCTCCCCTCCTCCCCCCCCCCCTTCCCCCTCCCCTCCCTCCCTCCCCTCCCCTCCGCCCGCCCCTCCCCCCTTCTCGGGCAATATAACGACAGGAGGAGATGTCGACCTCCGCCGTATCGCAGTCCGCCGCGGCCCCAGCTTCGCCGAGCGGCCCTCCTCGGGGCGCCCGTCACCCGCAACCTCGACCCACCACCTACAGCGGGGCGTCCCCGAGCGTCCCCCATTCGTCCGCGACACCGCACTCCGGCCCGCCCATCCCGCCCCCCCCGCGCACGAGCAGCAAGTCGCAGGCCCCCACCGCCACCGCTCCGGATCCCCGTCCCGTCGCCTCGTCGACGCGCGGCGCCGGCGACGGAACTCAGGATAGGGACCGGCGGAGACCGGACGACGCGCGTACGCGTCAGGAACAGTCGCCCGTGGCTCGCTCGAATTCCACGCGCGGTGCCCCGTCTTCGTCGCGGGGCAACGGCGAGGCTCAGCCGCCCGATCCGCGTTCCAGCACCAGGCGCAGACAGGATCCCGAGTCGAGTGGCAGCAAGAGGAACGCCGCTGCAGGCGGTCTGCAGGGCGTCGGCAACGGCGATGAGCAGCAGCAGCAGCAACAGCCGACGAGCAGACGCGCTCACACCAGAAAGGAGACCCGCTTCGGCGAATACATCCTCGGACAGACTCTGGGCGAGGGAGAGTTCGGAAAGGTCAAACTGGGCTGGAGGCGGGATGGCGGTGTTCAAGTGAGTTCTTCGTCCCCCTGCTTTTCGCCTGTCGTGTCTGTCGTGCTTTACGTGTTTTTGGTGTCGATTGTTACCCCCCGCGGTCTTGGCCCGATGCAGCTGCTGAGCCCGTCCGTCAGGTCGCAATCAAACTCATTCGTCGAGACTCGATTTCGCCCCATCCCACCCGCATTTCCAAGATATACCGCGAAATCGCCATCCTGCAGACATTGTCGCACCCCAACATCGTCCGCCTTCACGAACGCGTCGAGACCGACCGCCACATCGGAATCATTCTCGAGTATGCGTCTGGCGGCGAGCTCTTCGACTACATCTTGACGCACCGATACCTCAAGGATCCGCCGGCGTGTCGGCTGTTCGCGCAGCTCGTGTCGGGCGTTGGATATCTGCACAAGAAGGGAATCGTGCATCGCGACCTCAAGCTCGAGAATCTGCTGCTGGACCGGAACCGCAACATCATCATCACCGACTTCGGGTTTGCCAACGTTTTCGATCCCACCGACGAACTGGGCGAGCTCGAGGACCGGCTCGACGACCCGTCCGTCGTCGTGCAGCTGGAGAGAGGCGTTGCCCACACCGACCGCAAGCCGGATGGAAGCAGTCTGCTGAGCATCATCGGGCCTGGTCAGATCCGGCGACGGGGCGACCTGATGGCCACCAGCTGCGGCAGTCCCTGCTATGCGGCGCCGGAGCTCGTCGTCAGCGACGGTCTGTACACGGGTCGCAAGGTGGACGTGTGGTCATGTGGCGTCATTCTGGTACGGGCTTCTCCCGGGGTGTGGGGCTTGTTTTGTTTTGTTTTGTTTTTGTGTCGTGTGCTGACCTGGTCCGCTCGATCCGGTCTAGTATGCGATGTTGGCTGGCTACCTCCCCTTCGACGACGATCCCGCGAACCCCGAGGGCGACAACATCAATCTGCTCTACAAATACATAGTCTCGACGTCGCTAACGTTCCCCGAGTACGTGACGCCTCACGCGCGTGACCTCCTGCGCAGGATACTCGTCCCGGACCCTCGTCGGAGAGCCGATCTGTTCGAGGTCGCGCGTCACAGCTGGCTGAGTCCCTTCGCGGACATCGTCAACAAGGTCACCAGCGCAACCACCGGTATCAAAGACGTCGAAACCATTACCGTCCGAGGTTTGCCGATGCCCCCCAACCTCGCTCTTGCCGGATGCACAATTACTGACGTCCGGGATTCTGCAGAACCCAAACCAGATGCTCCCGTGCTTACCCGGTCGGCGTCCGTCCGTGAGCCGTCCTCCACCAGTAGTCACGCGCATGCTCCCGGCGCGCTCGGCGCGAGGCACCATCCCCACGAGCAGATCGCACCGGCGACGCAGGCTAAGTCCTCGAGCGACAACAAGCGTCGGACGGTCCAGGTCGAATACGTCGAGCCCCAGCAGCAGACGCAACGCGGATCGGCCGTCGATCCCGACACCATCCCCCCAAGGAGAACTGAAGAAGTGGACGACGCTGCACCTCCGCCGGTGGTTGCGACCCACAAGGACGGCAGCATCGCTCGCGCTGCTACGACTGCTGGGACGACACGTGAGCGCCCGCACCGGGACGCCCGAGAGTCCCGTGCTGGTGGTGGTGCACCAAAGGAGAGCCCGAGAGCGCCAATGCCTGAAGCCAAGGGAAGACGCCCGGTCTCGTACCAGCAGTCGACCAACGCGTCGCGTGCTGTGGCGGCTGACGGCCCCTCGTCCGGTCCGCCCACGAGACGACCGAGCAAGGACAGGGCTGGAGCTCCGGCGGCCGGCAAGTCCGTGACGTCTCCAACCAGCTCCGGAAAGGATTCTTCAGGTACGAGCGCCATTGGCTATTCCCTCTGGCCGGACCGTTTGTCCCCGCGACCAGACAGTTGTTACTCTCTGCCGGCCGCACCGAGTCTGGATGCTAACAATGTCCAAGGGAGGATCGCTATGCCGTCGGGCGGAAAGCCTTACGTCAATGCCCCGGTCCTTCAAGGCGACAGTCTCAACCCGGACCTGGCTGCCAACCGTCCTGCGACCCAGCCCGAACCGCATCTGCCGAAGGGCCACAAGCGCGCGAACACCATAGGTGGAGCTGCTGGCGATTCGAACCGGTTCCTCGGAAAGATCATCGGCAACAACTCGGAGCGTCCCGCGGAACCGATGGCTAGACCAGCGGTCGTGGGCGGCGCTTCCACCACGGACCCGAGACAGTCCATGGATCACGGTGCTCGTACGAAGCCGGAGAAGGCGTCCGCTGCTAAGAGTCGCCGATTCAGCCTCCTCCCGACGAGCTTTTCGCTCCGGAGCATGACCGGAGAGAGCAAGCACGAGCGCAAGCTGTCAAGAACCAACTCGAGGCAGTACGGCCCCGCCACACAGAGCCAGCAGTCTCCCCAGGTGCAGAGTCAGCCTCAGCTGGGCGCTTCGCGGCAACACCACCACCATCACCACCACCACCACCACAACGACGCGGAAAGCGGCATGACCGGATCCGACACGTCCCTGGCCGCCGGCTCCGCGCCACCGTCCGCCTTTGGTCGTGGCAGTGCCGACGTCGACTCGCCCCACTCTACGGTCGCCACGAAGAAGACGATGCTCTCCAGGCATAAGAGGCTCGGAGACGCCTACGAGGGGGAATCCAGCAGTGGTGGTCACGGCAGCAGCGGTCCCGCTCGCCGCGTGATGGACTTTTTCCGGCGACGCGGAACGGCGCGCAGTAAAGGTGAGAAGGCCTAAGTCGGTGGCGGCGGCAGGATGCTCTTGTTTTTTTCTTTCTTCTTTTTCCTACCGTCTTCCATAGAGCTTCGATCGTGAGGTTTTTTGCTTGGAGGAAGGGAGTGGAGACACCAGAAAGATGGGGAACGAGGTGCTCGATCTGCTTTGCTTTGCTTCTGTTTTATCGTGCGTGTGCTTCTTTCCGTAGTATTGGAAGGGAGGGGGAGAGATGGTGTCTAGTTACCAAGAAAGGGATCACGGTCAATAACGGGTGGTTTTTCCGCTGTTTTTTTTCGGTTTTCTTTTTCTTTCTTTCTTTTTATTTTTTCCACAACTTCATACTTGCGTGGCATGGTTTGAGGAGTTTGATTTTTATTCTCTTCGTCTTTTATTTCTTTGTTTAAATCTTTTTTTTTACTCGAATCCTCTATTACTGTAACAGGCCTTTTTTTCCCCACGTTTATTGTCCCTTTTTTTCCCCCCCACTCCTCCCTTCGATTTTTGTTGCTACGTGTGTGAGTTTATGTCCTTCATCCCATCAAGCTCGATTCCCCGCTCCCTCCCTTTCCCAATCGCGAGTTGTGTATGTTTCTTTGAATATTCTATTTTTCCTTCTCTTTCCGGTTGTGACCGAACAAGTCGGGGTGGAGGGGATCGGTTCGGATACCGTAGTGAAAAGCGGTGATACCTTGGTGAACGGGGAAAAAGGGGGGGGGGGGGGGTATGTAGTCAAAGTTTGATGTTGAAAACCTGGATGCATTTTCTTCCTCTTCTCCTTCTAGCTTCCTGTTTTTGTGATGGGGGATGGTGTAATTCGATCGTTGTCGGAGGAGCAGAGGAGGGTTTGACGTTTTTTTTTTTTTTTTTTTACTTTACTTGTGCTCTGCTATTCGCAATTGTGTGTACTGCTTTTCTGCTTTACTTGCCGGAGCGGTCGACTTGACCGACCCGGCTGACCGTGATCGCTGCTGCTGCTGCTGCTGCGTGTTGCAGAGAGGGGGAGAAAAGAGGACCGAGTAATGGCGATATATATATATATATACCTTGGGGATAACGGGGGCTCTAGGGATAGGATAGAGTAGATAGAGAGTGATGCGGCGGGGATACACTATACATGAAGATTTTAATACTAAGCGGGTCCCGTTGGATTGTGGAGGTACTTTGTATTTGCATTAGGACTTGTCGGATTTGCGGGCATGCACGGGTGCACGGCGCATCACTCGCGCCCATCGCCGCCCAGGCGAGACCGTCAACGACGGTGGCGACAGTGAGTTGGCGGCGCCCGAGACCTTCCGGTGGCCATGGACGTCATGTCCTGGTGGTTTCAAATAAGTGTTGCTCGGCCGAGGCGGGTCCGGGAGCGGACACCGCTACCAGCTTCGTTCTGTCACATCCTATCGGTGTGTTGGATGTCGACTAGCACGATGGTGGCAATTGCTCTCCCACCGCAAGGATAGCTGCCATCGCTGAGCTGGTCGCGGTTCTCAATGAGTCAGAAGAATGACTGCTCGGCCCGGCGACAGTAGGTGCACTCTCGGAGGGGGGGTCTGCCATGGGCCAATCACGCGAGTCCCGCCCACAGCCACAGCGAGGAGGCCGGCGAGCGAGCTACGACGATCGAAGGCTTGTTGGCCCGTTGGATGGACACGGTTCACCGCCGCCGAAGAGACGCGGAGGGGTATGAAGAAGAATGGGAAGTATACTGCCATTTCTATGTGCTCGCATGCAGAGTGTGGCGGATATCATCGATATCCATCCGTTCCGAGCCACGACGAAAGCCTAGACCGCCAGCCCGTTCATCTCCCCCTCCAGGCTTCTCCACTTCCCGGTCTTGACCTCGTCCACAAGCCCGGCCAAAACCTCGGCGCCCCTCGCATAGTCCTCCTCGCTCAGATACACCTGTCCCGAGACTCTCGTCCACCATGCTCCCTTGTACTTGTACACCACCACATACGTCCCGCGGGCGTCGAGGCTGCCCGTCAGGAAGGCCGCGACCTCGCCCCTCAGGCCCCCCTCCACCTCATCGACCTCCAGTGGCAGGCGGATGTTATACATCGCCTGCTCTCCGTCGCCGCCCGAGGCCATGATCTCGGTTCCGAGCCGCTGGCGGAAGATCTCTGCGCCCCTTCTGGCGATGTCGCACGTGTACCGCATGATCTTGTCCTCGCCGCCGAGCCTCTCGCGCAGCGCGATCGCCGCCGGCACGCACAGATAGCTGCTGGCATCGACGGTGCCGACGGATGTGAACATCTTCGCCCAGCCTTCGTCGCCGTCGACCGCGGGGAGCGGCGACGGCACGCCTCCGCCCGTCTTCGGCACGAATCCCCAGCTGGTCGGCAGCGAGCTGCGGATCAAGCCCTGGTTCCGCTCCGGCACGTACAGGAACGCGCAGCCGCGGGGCGTGTACAGCCACTTGTGGCAGTTGCTGGTGAAGAAGTCCGCGTCGAGCTGCTGCATGTCGAGCGGGAGGTAGCCGACGCCGTGGGCGCCGTCGACGAGGGAGAGGATCTTGTGCTTCCGGCAGGCGGCGGCGAGACGCTCGAACGGCAGGCGCACGCCGGGGAGCGATACGATGGAGTCGAAGACGGCGAGTCTCACGGTGCCGGCGGCGGCGGCGACCGCTCGCTCGAAAGCGGCGAGGAAGTCGTCGTCGGTGATCGGCAGCTGGATCTCGACGCGCAGGGCCTCGGCGGCCGTCGACTCGGCGACGTACTGGACCGTGTTGTCGCACGCGCCGTAGATGAAGTCGAAGTAGAGGATCTTGTCGCCGGGGGCCCACTCGAGGCCGCGGAGAACGGTGTTGACTCCCGTGGTGGCGTTGGGGACGAACACCACCGCCGAGGCGGGCGCGTTGATCAGCTTGGCGAGCGCACGGCGGGACTCGACGAGCAGCCGCGGCAGGTGCTCGCGAGCGAAGGTGTCCGGACGGCGCTCGGAGAGCCACTGGAAGTGGCGGTAGACGCGGGCGACGGGCTCGGGACAGGCGCCGAAGGAACCTGCGTGTCCGCGCGTCAGTCGTGGGGGGGGGGGGGGGGGGGGACCCCCGCCCGGGGGATAAACGGC
>Ga0307508_10001170_pt1 | contig 30175 bp, 49 predicted proteins | sample 9_EM_MG_FD_203089 | JGI IMG/M metagenome (GOLD analysis project Ga0307508, IMG submission 203089) | Populus trichocarpa ectomycorrhiza microbial communities from riparian zone in the Pacific Northwest, United States - 9_EM | ecosystem: Host-associated > Plants > Roots > Unclassified | place...
ACGATCATATTTTACCAGAAGCCGGGCTGCAGGACCAATGCCCGGCAAAAGCAGATGCTGGAGGCCGCAGGCCATGCCGTCACCGCCAAAAGCCTGCTGACGGAGCCCTGGACTGACGAACGCTTGCGCGGATTCTTTGGATCGATGCCCGTTGCCCGCTGGTTCAATCCCGCGGCTCCCCGCATCAAGTCCGGCGAGATCGATCCCGCGGCCATCGATGCGGCGGCGGCGCTCGCCTTCATGCTTGCCGACCCGCTGTTGATCCGGCGGCCGCTGCTGGAAGCCAACGGAGAACGATGCGCCGGCTTCGACCGCGAGCCGGTCACGTCGCTACTTGGCGCTGCCGCGGAGCGCGACGTCGAGGCCTGCAGCAGAACCGTGGCTTCGACGCCGTGTCCGGATCCCGACCCGCCACCGACATTGTCGCAATGAACATCGTAGCGGTATCGGCCCAGAGCCCCGCCGAATCTGCTCTCGCCTATCACGCGCGCACCAAGCACAGCCTCAAGCGCTATGCGGCCGGTCCCGAAACGCTCGACTGGGATTCACAGCCCAATCCGTTTCGGGAATTTGAGGGCTGCGCGCGAACCGAGCTTGAACTCGGCGCGGATCGGCTCGGCACAAGCTTCGTCCAGGCAAGCACACCAGGCAGCATCGCCGCCGCCGCACTGACCGCCGAAACCGTTGCCAGCCTGCTACAGCTTTCCATGGGGCTGTCCGCCTGGAAGGAATACGGGCCGGACCGCTGGGCCGTCCGCTGCAATCCATCGAGCGGCAATCTGCATCCGACCGAAGCCTACGTTTTCGCCAGCAATGTTCCCGGCCTCGATGACGGGGTGTATCACTATCTGAGCCGCGATCACGTGCTGGAGCTGCGGTGCGAGCGCGACAAGCGCTCCAAAGCGCCTGCTCGGCTGTGGATCGCTCTGTCATCGGTGCACTGGCGGGAAGCCTGGAAATATGGCGAGCGCGCCTTCCGCTATTGCCAGCTGGATGTCGGCCATGCGCTCGGCGCGCTGCGTTACGCGGCGGGCGCGCTGGGATGGAGCATCATGCTGGTCGGGGATGTGCACAGCACCGAACTCGTGGCCATGATGGGGCTCGATCGCGCTGATGCCTTTGCGGGCGCGGAACGTGAAGATGCGGACCTCCTGATTGCGATCGATACCGCGCCATGCCCGACTCCGGTATGCCCGAAACCGGTCGCAGCGCATCGGCCGCCTTTCGCCCGGGACGGCGATGGAGACCGCTGGACAGGCCGCGCCAATTTGCTCGATCCGCATCCGCTCTATCGCTGGCCGGTGATCGAGCAGGCGAGCCGGGCGACACAGGGACCCGACGCGGAATTGCCAGCCGAATTCCCGAAGTATCCGCCGCGGAAGCCCACGGATGATGTTCGCGCCGCCGACATCATTCTCGGCCGGCGCAGCGCGCAGCGCTTCGACAGCAAATACCAAATGAGCGCGGACAGCTTCTATCGCATGCTGGATGGCCTGCTGATCCGGCCGAACGCGCCGTGGGACATCTGGAATTTCGCGCCGCGCATTCATCCGGTCTTGTTCGTCCATCGCGTCGAAGGGCTCGACCCCGGTGTCTATGCGCTGCCGCGTCACCCGGCCGCGGCCGATGCACTTCGCGCGCAGATGCGCGGGGATTTCGAGTGGCAAAGCCCTGAAAACGTGCCGGCGCACCTTCCCTTCTACAGGCTGTTGCGGACCGATTGCCGGATCATCGCCAGGACCATGAATTGCCACCAGGCGATTGCGAGCGACAGCTGCGTCTCGCTCAGCATGCTCAGCGAATTCGAGCCCGTCGTCAGCGCCAATCCCTGGCGCTACCGCCAGCTGCACTGGGAGGCGGGACTGATCGGGCATACGCTCTATCTGCAGGCCGAGGCCGAAGGACTGCGCGGCACCGGCATCGGCTGCTATTTCGACGACGCCCTGCATGAGGTGCTGGGACTTGCCACGACGCAATTCCAGTCGCTCTACCATTTCACCGTCGGCCGTGCCTTGACCGACGATCGCATCTCGACCTGGCCTGCCTATCCGCACCGGCAAGAGCCGCCACCAGGGCAAGGCCAGCCATGAGCCAGCGCACGCCGTTCCAGCGCATCAACGTCGAGGGGGCCGAAATCCTGCTGTCGTACAGCGATCCGCTGGTGCTTGATGCCCGCGACGCCCGCTCCTTTGCGACATCGCACATCGGCGGCGCCCAGCCGGTGTCGTCGGGCAACCTCGGCGCACTGATCGGCGTCACCGCCAAGACCCGGCCAATCCTGATCTACTGTTATCACGGCAATGCCAGCCGCGAATACGCGCAAACCTTTTCCGATTTCGGGTTCTCCGAGGTCTATAGCCTCGACGGCGGATATGAGGCTTGGCGGACCAGGTCATCGGCCGACGACGGCGTCACGCGCGACGCCGCACTGCGGGATTGGCTCGCCACGCAGCGGTTTCCCACCGGCGACATCAACGCCGTCATCGCCAACGCCACGACGCCGCTGATGAAGGCATCCCACGGCGGGGACTGCGACATCGTTCGCCTGCTGATCACGGCGGGCGCCGAAGTGAATGCACGCAATGCCGACGGCAACAACGCCTTGTGGCTGGCCTGCGTCGGCGGCCATCTCGATATCATCGACATGCTGATCGCCGCCGCAATCGACATCGACAATCGAAACGACAACGGCGCCACGGTGCTGATGTATGCGGCCTCGTCGGGTAAGGCCGCCATCGTCGAGCGGTTGCTTGCAAAGGGAGCCGACGTCACCGTGGAAACGCCGGACGGGTTCTCGGCGCTCGACCTCGCAAGCACCGTCGAGTGCCTGACACTGCTGCGTCCCGGGCGTTCCAGGCGGAGCCCGACCAGCCCGGCTACGCTTCCAAGCTCATGACCGGATGGGCACCGTTGGCGGCAGCCGGCGCGATCAACGCCGTGTCAGGACCACGACCAGACGATCCACCCGCTTGCCCTGCTTGAAATGGGACTCGACGATTTCGTCGATGTCAGCAGCAGTGGTCGGCCGGTACCAGACGCCATCAGGATAAACCACCATCAAGGGACCGGCGTTGCAGAAGCCGAGGCAGCCTGCGGCGGTGAAGCCGATATCGCCGAGCCGTTGCGTCTCGATCGCCTTGCCCATCCGGTCCCACAGCTGCTGGGCGCCGGCTGCGCCGCAACTGCCGCGCGGATGGCCGGGCGGACGCTGCGTCGAGCAGGCAAAGACGTGATGCTTGTAGAGTTGCGGCAGCTCGAACGCTGTCTCCTCGGCGGTCTCGCTCATGTCGCGGCGCTCAGGATTCCCTTGTCGGTCAACAGCACCGCCAGTTCGCCCTCCTGGAACATGGCCCGGACGATATCGGCGCCGCCCAGGAACTCGCCCTTGACATAGAGCTGGGGAATCGTCGGCCAGTCCGAAAACGACTTGATGCCTTCACGGACCTGCGGATCGACCAGCACGTTGACACCCTTGAACGGCACCTTCAGTCCGGTCAGGATCTGCACCACGCTGGCGGAAAAGCCGCACTCCGGCGCCGCCGGCACCCCCTTCATGAACAGCACGACATCGCTGCTTGCGACAATCCCCTTGATGCGCTCGGCCGTTGGATTAGTCATGGTCTGTCCTCAGCAGTCGGGTTGATTTGACGTTAGCCGTGCAAGAGCCGGTCCGTTCATTTCGGCACAAATGTTTCGAGCGCAAGCGCGTGCAGCGCGCCGCCCATCTGCCCCTGCAGCGCGTCGTAGACCATCTTGTGCTGCTGGATCCGGCTCTTGCCCTGGAAGACTCCCGAGGTGACGCGGGCGCCGTAATGGTCGCCGTCCCCCCTGAGATCGACGACGACGACCTGCGCGTCCGGGAAGGCCTGTTTGATCAGGCGCTCGATTTCAATTCCGTCCATGGCCATCGCGACGCACTCCAGAGGTCTGTCATGTTCGCCATGCAAGCTCCAAACCAACTCACCAAGAACGCGCCGAGAGCGGCGGGGCCGCGCTACGGCCATCGAGAAGCCGGGCACGGAATCGAATGTCCGGGATTTGTCGCAAGACGACGGGACGTTCGGTGTCAGGTTTGCGACATGCTGGACGCGGCATGTTGGGGATGCGACTTGCTTCACGGAGAACCTGCCGTCAACGCCTGATTCCGTTGATCTTTCTCGTTTTCCGCGCGCGGCCCGGCTCTTGCTTTCCGGGACAGGACGTCACGACTGGAGCAGCGCGAAAATGCGGGCCGCCTTTCCCAACCGATTTGCCGTGATCCTCGGCACCAACGAGATCGCCTCTGCCGTTGCTGTGCAGCTTCATCGCAGCAACTACCGGACGGTGCTGTCGCATGACCCGCAGCCTCCAGTGATGCGGCGCAAGATGGCCTTCCACGACGCCCTGTACGACGATGGCATCACGGTCGAAGGCATCGCCGCGCGACGCGCCGATAGCGGGCTCGAAATTCGCACCAGCCTCGCAGACGCATCCAGGGTCACCGTGACGGAGCTTGGACTTCTCGATCTGATCGTGATTCAGGCCGTCGACATTCTGATCGACGCCAGGATGCAGAAATATCTCCCGACCCCCGATTTGCGCCGGCTCGGCCGCCTGACGATTGGACTCGGTCCTGGCTTTGCCACCGGCCTCAATTGCGACGTCGCGATCGAAACTCGGCCGGCACAGGCCGGGCGAATCATTCACGACGGCTGCACCGATCAGCCGGATGGGATATCGCAGCGACTCGGCGACCACGCTGGCGAGCGCTTCGTGCGCGCGGATTTCACCGGGCGGTGGAATACCGCGATCGAGATCGGCACGCGGGTGTTCAGAGATTTCGTCGTCGGCCATTTGGGACATCTGCCGGTGCGCGCGCCTTTCGACGGAATCCTGCGCGGCATCGTCCGTGACGGAACCGAGGTGCTGAACGGCGCGAAGCTGCTCGAGATCGATTCTCGCGGGCGGCAGGCGAACTGGACCGAAACCGACGAGCGCGGAAGGTCGATCGCGAATGCGGTGGCGGACGCCGTCGCGACACACAAGCCAAAGACTTCGGCAACGGTACTGCACCGGCTTCATCTGACGAAGTGAGGCGCAGCGTTCGGCATCTTCATCCTCAGGGCCCCGCATGATCGAATTGTTCAGAGAAGCGGACGCCATCAATTTCGGCGAGTTGCCCGAGGCCATCGACGCTCTGCTGCAACAAGGCGTCGTTGCTTATCGGCATGACCGGTCGCGCGCCGACAGTCTGTTCCGGCAGGCGCTTGCCGCCGCTCCTAAGCAACTGCCGATCTACTTTTGCCTCTACAAGATCCACACCTATCAGGGCAATCTCGACGAGGCGCAGGGCGCTGCGGAGAGCGGCCTGAGGGAGGCAGCCAGCCAGGCGGGATGGCCGCCCGATTGGCGGCAATGGCGGCCGAAGGCGGTGTTGCCCGACGGTCCTGGCCGCTTCGCGCTCTACACCCTGAAGGCGCTTGCCTTCATCCATCTCCGGCAAAACGATCCGCGGCAGGCCCGCGAGATGCTCGCTGCGCTGAAGCAACTCGATCCGGCCGGCGCGGTCGGATGGCCCGTGGTTGCGGCACTCGCCGACGCCGTCGGCTGAGCGACAGCGCCGGTGGCATCGCGCTTGCACTCGTTACGATAGTGTTTCGATAGCTCAAAGTCCGATCGCGGAGGCGGCAACACATGACATATCTCGATGACCGCATGCCGGCAGCGCCGGATGTGCAGCCCGCGCTTGCAGGCGGCGCGACTGATCTGGTCGAGGCCGTGATCGCGGCCCTGCGCACCGTACATGATCCCGAAATACCGGTGAACATCTACGATCTCGGGCTGATCTATCGCATCACGCCAGACCATCAGGGATCCGTCGAGATCGACATGACATTGACCGCACCGGGCTGCCCGGTGGCCGGCGAAATAATGAACTGGGTGCAAAAGGCCGTCAGCGACGTCGCCGGTGTCGCGAGCGTGAAGGTCAATCTGGTGTTCGATCCACCCTGGGACAAATCGAAAATGTCGGAAGATGCTCAGCTCGAGCTTGGTCTGCTGTAGCCCGTTGTCAGCTTCAAAACAATGTGCGGCGCGTTGCCGGGAAATCCGCCGAAAACCGCCATTGCAATGGTCAGCGCAGCGGCGGGCGCCTCATCGGCATCTGGCACCTTCCCTGCATAAGTGTCTCCGACCGAGACCGCAGCGCGACCCGCGACTGTCGGCGTTATGAATCAGAGGACGCCATGATTAAGCTGACAGCCGGCGATGGACATACGTTCTCGGCCTACCGCGCCGATCCGCCTGAAGCCCCGAAGGGAGCTGTCGTCGTTCTCCAGGAAATGTTCGGCGTCAATTCGCACATCAAGCAGATCGCCGACGCTTTCGCCGCGTGCGGCTATGTCGCGATCGCGCCGTCCCTGTTCGATTCGGTGAAGCCGGGTGTCGAACTCGGCTACGACGACGCCAGCGTGGCCGAGGGCATCAGCCTCGTGCAGCAGGTCGGCAAGGATCGCGCGATCGCCGAGATCCAGGCGACGGTCGACTCGGTCAGGGACGCCGGCAAGGTCGCCGTCGTCGGCTATTGCTGGGGCGGCACCCTCGCCTATGCCGCCGGCAACCTGGTCAGCGGCCTCGCCTGCGCCGTCGGCTATTACGGCGGTGGAATCGTCGAGGATTACGGCGCCAAGCGCAAGGTGCCGACCCTGCTGCATTTCGGCGAGAATGACGCGCTGATTCCGCTGGAGGCGATGAGCCAGTTTCGCGCCTTCCGGCCGGATGTCAGCGTATTCTCCTATCCCGGCGCCTCGCACGGCTTCAACTGCGACCAGCGCGACAGCTATCAGGAAGAGGCCGCGCAAAAGGCGCTCGAGAGAAGCCTGTCCTGGATCTCGCAATATGTGAAGGGCCAGGCTCCGATCGCGCTGAAGAATTCCGGCGCCTACGCCCAGGCCAAGGTCGACAAGAAAAAGAAGACAAAGGAGGCGGCGGACGATCTCGGGCCGCCGATGGCTTGATGCGCGCGCAACACAGATTGAAGCGCCGCGCCGTGCACAGAGAAAGTCATGAGCGTCATCCGGCATAATTTCGATACCGACAATCGCGGCACCGCACGGCGCCTGCGAACGCTGCTGAAGCTCAGCACGCTGCACGAGGCGAATATCCGCGCCAATCCGCTGCCCTACCTCGAGCGCGCGAGCGAGCGAATCTATCAGCTCGAAAAAGTCCTGTTCGAGGCCGTGGAAATGGCGACCTCACAGACCGTGCCGCCGGGCGCGGACGAAATGATTGGCGTCAGCAAGGCGGAATACCGGCGCTATCTCGCCTGTCTTGCCATCATCGAAAATGGTTTGGCGCAACTGGTGGCGGACGATGAGAGCGGATAGCAAATGCCGATAGCAGCAGGCTTCTTTGTCGATTGGGACGGCCATTCGCGCTCCACGCTCGATCCGGGCGGCGGCTATCTCTGCGAAACCGATCCGGCGGCGCGCTACGTCGCCATCACCACCAAGAGCGGCGCGCTGGTGCACGAAGGTACGTTCTATCAAAGCATCGCGGACATCGAGAAGGCCGGCATCAAGGCGCCGTTGGTGGCTGGGAGCCATCCCTGGGGCCGGCCGGAAGAAGGATTCTAGCGCCTCCGTCCCGCTTCAATCGGAACGGAGGCTCTAGCCTTACATTTTGACGCGTTTTCTTGACGCGAACCGGTATCCACTTCGCTGGAAAACGCTTTAGCGCCCAAGGACACCACGGAAGGGAGAGCGCGAATGTTGCCGACGACCATTCTGATCGACGAAGCGCCGCGTTGCGTGGTGCGCCCCACCGACACCAAGGATCTCATTCGCTTCATCCGCAATGGAAAGACCTACCTGCTCGCCGACAATCCCGATGGCAAGATCAGCCATCGCAATGCCGACGACGCAGAGGCCGTGCGATGGCGCAACGCACTGGCGTTGCACAAGGCCTGGGGTGGCGCCGAAGAGGATTTTTTCGGAACCCCGATCTGAACGCTACGGAATTCCTCGGCCGTGTGGATTCCGCCGACGGCGTCAGAGACGTGCGGTTCCGGCGTCATGCGGATTGCCGGCCTCGTTGCGCATCCAGTCCGCGAGCTTGGTCAGCGCAGCGTCGAGTTCCTGGCGAGCGCGGACGTCGGCAATCGTGTCTGCCATCGCGCCCCTCATGCAGAGCAGCCAGGCATCGCGCTCGGCATTGCCGATCGCAAATCCGAGGTGCCGCTGCCGCAACCGCGGATGACCTTTCTCCGGAGAATACAGTTTTGGGCCGCCGGTCCACTCGCTCAGGTAGCGCTTGAGCACGCTCCTGACCGGCCCCAGATCCGGCGCGTGCATGGCGCGAATGACCTTTGCCTCAGGGAGGCTATCCATCCGCTGGTAAAACGCTTCCACCAGCCGGTCGATGACGACCGCGCCGCCGATCCGCTCGAACATCGACACTTCCACCGCGACCTCGGACATCCCTGCTCTCCAGACTATTCATCCATACTCGGCAACAGCACCACTTCGGCCGGCGCGCCCGGGCCTAGCTGCTCGACGAAATCAAGCGCGCCGACACGCGACAGGCCGCCGCCGCCTTCGATCAGAACCACGGCCTCCTGCGGCATTTTCGACAGCGCATCGAGCAGCTGGGCGACGGTCATGACAACTGAGATCCCGCGTCGTCGAAACTCATGGCAACTGGCTCCTCGTCCAGCATCACGATCTCGACCCGCCGCAGCCGGCCATTGCCGTGATATTGGTAGCGGTGCGACAGCTCGACCTCGCCATAGACCAGTTTGTCGAATCCGCTCAGCATTCCCGCCCGATCGAACCAGGCGCGGATGAAGGTGTTGCGGTTCGAGAGCGCTTCCGGCGCGATCGCGTTGACGAGGTTGAACGGCAGTTTGACGCCGCTGTAGGACACGAAGAACCGGCACTCCTGCCGATCCTGGTCCAGCCCCATCGATCTGTCCGCTTCTACCGATTGCATCGTGCCCGCCGCTCGCTGTTATTACTCGGGGTGAATCATGATGTCCATGGTGTCATCGCCGTCGTCGAACGCATCGGGATGTCCGCTTTCCTCCAGTTCGACGCCGCAGAGACAGACTTCGCCGTCGACGACGGCGAGCGCGATCGGCTCCAGGTTGCGGTCCTTGCAGGGGCCGTCGATGCACAGCCCGCTGTCGATCTCGAACACCGAGCCGTGCCGACCGCATTTCAGGAAGGCTCGGTCGCGCGTGAAGAAATGGCCCTCGCCGAAATTGAGCCAGATGCCCTGGTGCGGACAGGAATTGACATAGCCGACGTAGTCATCGGCGTGGGTCCGGATCACCATGATCGGAAACGGGCGGCTCTCGCCGGCCTCGTTGATGCGGAACAGGCTGAAGGCCTTCGCATTGCTGCGCTCGATACTGTCGGCGGCGCAGATGACGAAGACCTTCGCTGCTTCCCGCCGGCCATTGGCAGCTCGGCGGCAGACCATTGCCATACCTGACCCTGTCGTAAGGACGACATTGCTGTCGGATTCGCGCCACCGGCGAATCCGTAAAACCCTGCTGACCCGATATTTGCATGAAGCATGCCGAGCCCGGCGCTTGGTCCGCGGCCTGGTTCAGACCCCGGGGATGCCGATGGCCGCGATGAAGCTCTACATGACACCCGGATCGTGCTCGACCGGCATTCACATCATCCTGGAGGAGTTGGAGGAGGCGTTCGAGGCCACCATCGTCAACCTGCCCGCCGGCGATCAGTTCAAGCCCGACTATGTCGCGGTCAATCCAAAATCCACCATTCCGACCCTGGTGCGCAGCGACGGCAGTTCGATGACGGAAGTGCCGGCGATCGCCTATTGGCTCGGGCGAAGCCGCCCTCGCGCGGCATTGTGGCCGGATGACATCGAGACGTCGTGCCGTCTGATCGAAACCATGGTCTATATCGTGGGGACCATCCACGGTCAGGGCTTTGCCCGCATCTTCGCTACCCATACGTTTGCGCGAAACTCCATCGATCACGATTCGGTGCGCGAACTCGGCCGCGACATCGTCGCCAAGGGCTTTGCCGTGATCAGCGCGGCGCTCGGGGAGAAGATCTATCTGGCGGATGCCTATTCGGTCGCTGATCCCCTGCTGTTCTATGTCGAGTTCTGGGCCGACAAGACCGGCATGACCTTGCCCGCCAATCTCGCGGCGCATTATCGGCGGATGCTGGCGCGCCCGGCGGTTCACCGGGTGCTGCGTGAGGAGGGGTACGACACCGCGGCCCTCGGCCGATTTTCGGACCTCCGGAGCACGGATCTTGCAACGTCATAGAGTAGACGTAACAGCGAGGCAGACAACATGGCTGAAATGATCGTCGTCGAAGACCGCAATCAGGATGACATGTCGCGCAAGGCCGGCTGTTATCTTTATACCGATACCCGGCTCTGGCTGGAAAACGACATGGTGCACAGGACCGACGGGCCAGCGGTGATTTCTCCCGATGGCGTCGAACGCTGGTACATCAGGGGAAAGGAGATCACCCGCGACGTCAACGTGTTCTTCTTCCAGAACCAATGGCTGGCGCGGCGTGGCCTCGACACGCCGGAAAAGACGGCCTGCTTCCAGACCGCCTTTCTCAAATGACCGCCGTCGCGACCGTCATGCCGCGGTGGGCGGATACTCGGCCTTGAACGCCTCGACCTGTTCTGCCGTCAGCCGAAACACGCCACGGCCTCCGGATAGAGCCTGGTAGGCGTCGCCGGCCTTGTCGCTGAGGACGTTGAACCATTCCTGCGGGCTCAACGCCTTCGGTCGCTCGCTGATCTCAACCACCGTGCCATTCGGCGCGAAGCGCAAATGGATCAGGACTTTGTGCGGCTCCATCGTAGTCTCCTTTTCTAGACGCCGGAGCCGAAGCCCAGCAACTCGATGGTGACGTTCTCGGTGCCCAGCACTTTGGCCTGGCAGGCCAGACGCGACTTCGAGCCGATGCCGACGATAGTGTCGAGTCGCTCGTTTTCCTCACGGGCGATTTTGGACAGGCCCTTGCGGCCTTCCTGGATGTAGATGTGGCAGGAGCCGCATTTGGCCTGCCCCTCGCATTTGTGCAGGATACCCATCTCCGCACCCAGAAGGGCGGCGAGCAGGGTCGTCCCCTCCGCCACATCGATGGTTTTTCCCGACGGCAACACAGTCAATGTCGACATTTGTTCATTCCTCGCTGTTGTTGAACGATTACGTTCAAGGTTCTAGTAGATCGCCGCGCCCGCTCCGTCATTGATCGAAGCTTCCTTCATGGTCTCGACGATGAAGGAAATCTGGTCCTCCGTGAGATGGGTGTGGAATGGCAGCGCGACGGCGCGATCCGCCACTTTTTCGGTGACGAAGTAATCGCCGCGGCGATGGCCGTGCTCGAAATAGTGCCGCTGCAGATGCAGCGGATTGCAGTAGGCCGCGGCTTCCACCTGCTCGACCCGCAGGTCCTCCACGATGGAGTCGCGGCTGGAGCGGGTGAAGCGGGTCCCGAGATGGACCACATAGAGAAACCAGTTCACCTCGGTGACGTCAGGGCCGACGTAAGGCGGCTTGATGCCCTCGAAGGACTGCACGTATTTGTAATAGAGATGCTCGATCAGCCGCCGTCGCTCCAGGATCTCATCCAGCCGCCGCAGTTGGGCGAGGCCAAGCGCAGCCGCGATGTTGCTCATGACCGCCTGATAGGGCGGGGTCGAGCTGACCACCACGGATGCCCGTTCCTCCAGCCGGTGGGAGCGCAGCCGCCGCAGCGCCACCGCGATGTCGACGTCATCGGTCACCACCATGCCGCCCTCGCCGCAGGTCAGCGCGGAAGGCTGGGAGAAATCGAACACCGCGACATCGCCGAAGCTGCCGACCAATTCCCCCTTGTATCGCGAGCCGATCGCCTCGGTGGAATCCTCGATCAGCACCAGGCCGTGCTTCTTCGCGATCGCGCGCAATTCCGTCCATGCCGCCGGATGTCCATTATTGTTGCTTGCGACGATGGCGCGCGTGTTTGCGGTGATGCGGACCTCCACCTTCTCCGGCGCCAGCGTTCCGGCCCAGTAGTCGATATCCGCGAATACCGGCGTCGCGCCTGTGACGGCGATGGCGTGGGTCGCCTCACGGAACGAATAGGACGAAGCGATCACCTGCTGCCCCGGCCCGATGCCGCACGCCTTCAGCGCCAGCACAAGACCGATCGTGCCGGAGGGAACGGCAACCGCGTAGCGGCGACCGACATACGCGGCAAAGGCCTGTTCGAACTCCTCCACCACCGACCCATTCGAAAGCCGCGCCGAACGCATGATCTGATCGACGGCCTCGATCTCCGCCAAGGTAATATCCGGATCCGATAGCGTGATGAAGCTCTCAGCGCTGCCGTCATCGGCGACGCTGTCCACTTGATCCGCATCTTCGACGAAAGCAGGTTCGGTCATGGCGTCACGTTCCTGTTCGCCAGCACGATGCCGGTCGCGCGCGCCGGATCCGCCGTGATCTGGACGCAATGATCGCTGCGATCGACCAGATGAAGTTCGAAGCGCGAATAGGTGCGGAACGGCGCTTCCGATACATCCGAGGCATCGCATTTGGTCCACGACAGATGCGGAAACCGGCTACGCAATTGCGCGAACACGCGCGCATCGGCGTCCGGCGCGGACAGCACGTCGTCAATTTCCAGTAGCTCGTCCGGTCCTAGCGCCATTTGGCCAACTCGACGTTTCCTGATCACAAAGCGAAACTATGCAAATTCACTGCCAGAACGCCCGTTCTGGATCGGAGTTCAATCGTTCCAAGGCCGGCGGCAGCCGCTCATGCGTCGAGTCGAGTTGCCACAGACCCGTCATGTGATCCTTTCGGAACAGCTCCCATCTCGCGGCTTCGGGATCGTGCAGCAGCAACGCAACATCGACGACCCCGCCGTCCTTGTCGATATTCCTCGAACAGCACGGGCTTTCGATCTTGTAGCCGCCGACCGTCGTCAGAACCTGTGGCGTGACGTAACGATAGCGCCTACGGGCCTGCAGGCTTCGCTCGATTCGTTTGCGGTCGAGATCGTTCGGATGCGCAAACGGCCGCGCCGTGTTTCGGCTCAAGACAGCGGATTGCATGATGGCTGCTCCTGCTAGAGGGGAAGAATCTCTTCTTCGAGACAGCCGACCACGAGGCGCTCGCCGAATTCGACCAGGTAGATCGGCAGATTTTCTTCGGTGTGGGTTCCGACCTGAACGATTTCGCCGACGTCGTCGACCTTGACCAGCAGCGCCTCGAGCGCGGCATCCGGAAAGCTGCCGTCGTTGTGAAGGTCGATCAGCGCCTTGACGCGCTGGCCCCATTGAAATCGCGGAATACGGGGTTCGATCATGATGCGGCAGCCTCCGGCAGCGGTATGTCCGCCATCTCATCGCGTGCGTGCACCGGATCCAGTTCCTTGCGCTTCATGCCGACGCGGTTGCCGCTCTCCAGGAACTCGACGCCGTAGATGTAGAACTGCTGCAGGAACGTGCCGATCGAGACGACGTAGCCCTCTTCGCCCTTCTTCGCCAGAACGTCGCCGATCTCCTTGCCGGCATAGGTGCCGTCGTTGCGGATGGTCCGCTTCGCCTTCACCTTCTCGCCATAGCTGAAGACGGGCGGCGCGGAGATTTCCACCACATCGCTGTCGCGGACGATATTGCTCATGCCGGATACTCCCCTGATCTCCCGCCGTTGACGCGCGACCGCGCCATTTCCTGCACGAAGCCGTCGCTGTCCTCGGTCAGGTCGGCGAGCTCACCGACCGCGATCCGGCTCGCCACTTCGTAGCGGACGCGCCAGTCCGGATCGTAGCGCAGCCGCGGCAGCGTTTCGGGTGTCAGCCGCTGCGCGATCTCCAGCCGCACCAGCGCATCCTGGTCGCTGGTCATGCGAAGCAACCCGTCCCGCGGAATCCGCCGCGCCACCACGCGACGGACTTCCGGCTCGGCATCGCCGATCATGGCGGCGAGCAGCGCAGGCGCGACGCGGCGCGCGATCACCAGCCGCACGTAATAGTCCGGATCATTCATCATCGGCATCAGCTCGGCGTCGTCGAGCACCGAAACGATACGAATTCTCACCTCGCGGTGAACATCGTTGCGCAGACGAAGCACCAGCCGCTTGGGCAGGCGTCGCGCGGCGTTCCACCGCACCGTTTCCTCGGGATCGTCGAGCAGCGGCGGCAGCAGGAACACGCTGGCGTGCTTGGCTGCGATCGCGCGGACCTCGAAATGCGGATGCGTGACGTATGAGTTCGAGAGATCCGGGTTCCAGTTGAAGAAGCGGTCGATGCGACGGGCGTAACGATCGTGGACGCAAGCATGCTTGAGCCGGCAGGGTTGCGCTTCCTCGAGCGCCTGATGGCGGCAGGATCCGCAATCGATTTCGTTACCCTGCCAGTCCCGGGCTTCGTCGATGTCATCCGTCATCTTCGATCCCCAATCGATCGAGGACTTCGAGCAAGACCCGCGCACCGACCTTGTCACTGGGGTCGAGCTCGAGCAGCTTCGTGACCGCGGCACGGCCCTCGTCGAGATTGCCGAGCCGCATCTGCAGATACGCGTATCCCTTCAGGGTGAAGAGATAGAACCGGGGCAGGCTATTCTCGTAGTGACCGAACGCGGCATCGCCGGCAGCGACGTCCTGCCAGTCGGCCGCAAGCTTGTTCTCGCGCGCCGCCTTCTCCAGGCAGAGCTTCGCGACCGTCAGCGCGTCGGCCAGCCGGCCCTTGTAGAAATAGAACCGGTAGAGCCCGATCAGCACCGCGGCGTGCCCCGGCGCCAGCGCCTGGGCTTCCCGCAGATGCTGCTCGGCGACGTCGTCGAGGTGGTAGGAGAGTCCGGCTTCCCACAGATGGAATTCGGCCTCCGCCGGAAGTCCGCCGCCGAGCAGCGCGTTGGCAAGCGCTGCCGCGTCCATGACGGATTGCGGCTCGCCTCGTTCCGCATATCCAGTCATCCCGGGTCTCCCATCCGTCGAACGGTGTTTGCCTAGTGGCTGGAGCAGGACACCTGCTTCGGATCCTTGAACACGAGCCCGGTCTGCGAGGGCGTGTCGGCAAAATCGATGGTGACGCCGTCGAGCAGGATGCGGCTTTCGGCCGGCAGGAACAGCTTCACGCCGTCGCGCTCCACCACCGCTTCGCCCGCCGCCGGCTCACGGCGCACGCTGATATCAGCGGCCAGGCCGGAGCAGCCGCCCGGGCTGACCGCGAGCCGGAAGCCGCTGGCGGCATCGCCATCGGCGCGGATCATCATACGGATGAACTTTGTCGCCGCAGGGGTCATGGTGAAATTCATCGGGCTCGTCCTTATGCCGGCGGCTGGTAGCGCGGGAATGAATTGTCGATGACGCAGGTGTTATCGACCGGGCAGACCGCGGTGCATTGCGGCGAGTCGAAATGGCCGATGCATTCGGTGCATTTCTTCGGGTCGATCACGAAGGTCCCATTCTTCTCGGTGATCGCCACATTCGGGCACTCCGGCTCACACGCCGAACAGCTCGTGCATTGTGAGGCTATGATCTTCAGCGCCATCGCTTGCTCCTGGAAATTCCTGGGTTTGGTGTTGTCAGGCCGCCGAAATCAGCGCGCCCTGGCGAATTTCGGCATCGCCGCGCTCGACATGCTCGATCTCGCCGCTGTTGACCTTGTCGAGATAGGACTTGAACCAGGCGATCGCCGATTTCTCGATGAACTCGTGGGCGAACTGGTCGACCGGCTCGATCCCCGCCTTCTGCAGGTCGGCCTTCGGGCAACCGCCGATCTTGGCAACGAACACCGCGTGACAATCGTTGATCGCGCGGATCACGGTCTCCAGGCTTTCTTCATCGCCGAATCCGCCTTGGCAGTACAGATCGACGCGACGATGACCGACGAACTTGGCGCCCGCGGTCGAGAGTTCATAGACCTGGAATTCCTTGGCATGCCCGAAGTGCTCGTTGATCAGGCCCGAGCCCTTGGTGGCGACCGAGACCAGCAGCTTGATGTCGCTCATCTCGCCGGCCAGCGTCTCCAGCTCTTCCTGTTTCGCCGCCACCTTGGCGACGCGCTCGTCCTCCACCTTGGCCTGGTAGGCCTTGCGGCTGTCGAGGTCGTAGTTGACCTCCATGGCCATGATCTTGTCGGTCGTGAACTCGGCGCTGCGGTCCTCGCCCAGCAGCCCCACCGCGTCCGCACGGCACTGGCGGCAATGCCGCATCATGTTCATCTCGCCTTCGCAGGAGTCCTGCAGCGCCTTCAGTTCCTGCGCCGTCGGTCCGCGCTGGCCGGTCAGGCCGAACACGGTGCCATGCTCGGGCGCCGAGATCAGCGGCATGATGTTGTGCAGGAAGGCGCCGCGCGACTTCACCGCCTTGTTGACTTCGACTAGGTGCTTGTCGTTGACGCCCGGGATCATCACCGAATTGACCTTGCACAGGATGCCGCGCTCGGTAAGCATTTCGAGGCCCTGCAGCTGACGGTCGGTCAGCAGCTTGGCGGCCTCGACGCCGGTGTAGCGCTTGTGCTTCCAGAATACCCAGGGATAGATCTTGGCGCCGATCTCGGGATCGACCATGTTGATGGTGATGGTGACGTGATCGACGTTGAACCCCGCGATGGTGTCGACGTGATCGGGCAGCGCCAGCCCGTTGGTCGAAAGGCAGAGCTTGATGTCCGGCGCGGTCTTGGCGATGAGTTCGAAGGTCTTGAAGGTTTTTTCGGGATTGGCGAGCGGATCGCCCGGGCCGGCGATGCCGAGCACGGTCATCTGCGGGATCGTCGAGGCCACCGCCAGCACCTTCTTGGCCGCCTGTTCCGGGGTCAGCTTCTCGCTGACCACGCCGGGACGGGATTCGTTGGCGCAATCGTATTTGCGATTGCAGTAGTTGCACTGGATGTTGCACGCCGGCGCCACCGCCACATGCATGCGCGCATAGTGATGGTGGGCTTCCTCGCTATAGCAGGGATGGTTCTTCACCTTTTCCCAGATCTCGGTCGGCAGATCGCCCTGCCCCGCCGCCGAACCGCAACTCGCCTTGCCGCTGCCGCCGGTCGTACCGCAGCCCTTATGGTCGGCAATCTCCTGCATCACGTTTTCGATATTCGCGATATTGCCGGCTGCGGTCGCTTCGTGCGGTGCTGTCGCTTGCATGTCCGTTCCTCGTTGCTGGCCAGTTCAAAGATCAGAAAATCTCGACTAGACAGGTTAGCAACTCGCGTGCCATCGACGATGCCCTGACATTTTTGCGGCTTTTCAAGGAGTTAAGAAAGTGGGCCGGGCTGTCGCTTTGCCAACACCAACGACCGACATCGCAGCTTCGATGTTAGAAACGTTACAGACCGCGCCGTTCCGGGCGAAGCGGCCGCGCGATACGCTCGGTGGCAAAGCGAAAATGCGGCGCGTGCCCGGGGAACGCCTGACGGCGCCGGGCAGCGCGCAATGAGTTAGATGAGTTCAGGCGGCGCTGAGCAGGATCTCGACCGCCCGCTCAAGCGAGATCGCAATCTGCGTGAACCCCTGGCTGATGAAGAACTTGATTTCGTTCTTCGACAACGCCTCGGGCTCGACGATCACGTAGTGCAGTGTCGTTGATCGCTTGGTCACCTGACGCGCATAGGTCCGCAGCAGCTGGTCGTTGAAGCGACAGCCGATGAAGACAAAGCTGCGCTCGGTGCGGCGATCCTTGACCGCGTCGGGGATCGGGGTCTGGATGTCGATCTCGGTCAGCACCTCGACATAATCGGCATCGGAAATCAGGAAGTTCTTTGCCGGAGTGACCGCGCCATGCGGCTTGTACAGCAGCGTCTTCCAGCCTTTGGCGGCCGCACGGTCCGATTCCGCACCCGCCGCATCGTAGAAGCGATACCATCGGTCTTCGCCGATCCCGGCGCGGGTGATGCCCTGAATTTCACCCCAGTCACTGCGCTCTCCGAGCGCGGTGCGCATCGCGCCATCGTACCAGCTGTCGACGATCATCGGCAGCCGCAGCGAGGCGAGATGGTGATGCAGCCGTGTCGGCTCGACCGGAGTCGCGAAAGCCTCCGACATCAGCGCGGTCACCGTGGAGCGATGCTTGTAGCTTTCGATATGCTGCGCGGCAGCCCAGGCATTGCCCTTGGCCCGGCGCGGCAGGGCCACCTTGGTGCCGAAGAATGCCGCCAGCGCTTCGGGATTCATCGGCGCTGCAGGTTTCAGCGTGGCGGCGAGACCGGGTCCGAGATAGGGGATGATGGAGCCCGCGCGCAGCCGCATGGCGACATCGGCAAGCGCGGCCTCGGCATCGGCGTGCTTGATGAAATCAATCGGCGGAATCGGAGCGTTCATCAGTCCTCACTCTCTTGGCCGCCGCGTTTTTTCGCATTGACCGTGATCGGCAACGAGGTTCCGGCAGCCATCGGCGGCAGATCGAGCACCCATCCGTTGGCGATGCGAATCCATCCACCCCACAGTGCCTCATGTTCGAATTCGACGATCGGCTCTTCCAGATCCTTTTTCGGCACGTAGATCGAAAGTCCCGTCTCCGGGGAGCGGCGAATCATAACTTTCATGGGGTCAGCTCCGGAGATTGGGAAGGGCTCGCCGTGATCGATGCCCGCGGTTGCGACGACGGCGACAATGCTTGCAGCCGGGCGATGATGTCGTGCAACAAGTCGAGGACGCGGATGACCTCGTCGATGGAATTGTCGCGCGACAGCGAAAAGCGGATGGCGCCGCGCAGCGCCGTTGGCGGCACATTCATCGCCCGCAACACATGCGACGGCTCCATCGAGCCGGAGGCGCAGGCCGAGCCCAGGGAGGCGGCGATGCCGGCCTTGTTCAGGTGATGCAGGATGGCTTCGCCTTCGAGATGCTCGAAGGCAATATTGGAGGTGTTCGGCAGCCGGTTTTCGACGTCGCCCAGTACGGTGCAATGGCCGATTTCGAGGATACCTCGCTCCAGGCGATCACGCAGGGTACGGACTTGGCTCTGTTCGTCCCGCATCAGCGCCAACGCCAGTTCGGCCGCCTTGCCGAGACCAACAATGGCCGGGACGTTTTCGGTGCCGCCGCGCCGCCGCCGCTCCTGCGGGCCGCCGCGGACCAGCGGGTTGAACGGGGTGCCCTTGCGCAGGTAAAGCGCTCCGACGCCTTTCGGCCCGTGCAGCTTGTGTCCCGACAGCGACAGCATGTCGATCTGCGTGGCCTTCAGGTCGAGCGGAATCTTGCCGACCGCCTGCACCGCATCGGTGTGGAACAGGGCACCGGCGCCATGCGCCATTGCGGCGAGTTGTTCGACGGGAAACAGCGTCCCGGTCTCGTTGTTGGCCGACATCACAGTTGCGATCGCGGTGCGCGGACCGAGCGCGCGCCGGTAAGCTTCGATATCCAGCCGTCCCTGCGCGTCGACCCCGATCCGGTGAACCTTGATCCCGCGCATACTTTCCAGATGATCCAGCACCGCCAGGATGGCGGGATGTTCGACCGCCGAGGTGACGATCTCATCTCGGCCTTCCTTGTTGCCGAGCGCGGAGAGAACAGCGGCATTGTCGGCTTCGGTGCCGCCGGAGGTGAATACGATCTCGTGGTCGAACGCCGCTCCCAGCAGCGCCTGCAGGCTCCTGCGCGCCTGCTTCGCTGCGCCCGCGACCTCGCTGCCGAAGGCATGGGACGAGGACGCATTTCCAAACTGCTCGGAAAAGAACGGCAACATCGCCGCGACCACGGCGGGATCCGTGCGCGTGGTCGCATTGTTGTCGAGATAGATCGGCCGCACGGAACGCCTCTTTAATGCCGCGCTTTCGCAGCTCCAGCGACCGGAATGATGCGCACGAGTTCGCCGAGCCTCTCCACCACCTTGGACTGGATGCCCTCGAGCGTGGCGCTGCTCAATTTGCAGAACACGCAGGCGCCGGTGAGCTTGACCATGATCTTGTTGCCGTCGATCTCGATCAGTTGGCAGTCGCCGCCGTCGCGTTGCAGGTTCGGGCGAATTTCCTCGATCACCGCCTTGATGACCCGGGTTCGCTCGTCGTCCGGCGACGGCAACGGCTTCGCAACTTCTGATTCAACCAGCATGGCTCAGGCTTCTTTCCATAACAGATTCCATAGATCGACGACGTCGTTCGGCCACGGCGCTCAGGCGAACGACTTGCCGCAACCGCAGCTTCCTTTCGCGTTGGGATTTTCGAAGGTGAAGCCCGATCCCTCCAGCGCCACCACAAAATCGATCGTGGTGCCCGCGAGATGTTCGTGGCTCTTCATGTCGACAAACACCCGAACCCCATCACGCTCGATCACGGTGTCGTCGGGATCGATGGAATCGACCAGGCCCAGATTGTATTTGTAGCCGGCGCAGCCGCCCGCTTCGACCATGATGCGCAGGCCGTCGACCGGCTTGTCGGCCGCCGAAATCGCGTTGCGCACGGCGTTCAGTGCGCTATCGGTCAGGTTGATCATCGCTCGCTCTCTCGTTTCCACGGGACTGTCGAGCAATGAACTGGCAAGACTTATGCCATGCAACAAACCGCTGATAACATTGGTATTCGGAATAGATGCTGTTGGCTTTGCGACGCGTGTCAGGTTTCCGACAGGGTGAATTGCCGCCGCCTGATCCGCTCAGGCGCTCAGCGGATCAGCGCGCGCGTGCTCAGGATGGCTTCATCATTGACCAGGCGTCCGGCGCCGCCGCCGGACGACAATATGACCACGTCCTTGCGCGCCCAGTCGGTGTCGCGATGGGATGAATTGGGGTCTTCGGTAAAGAAGCCGGTCCCCTTGCCCAGGAACTGGCGACCATACTCACCCCGCCACTCGTAATAGCGCGCCTCGGTCGAATCGTAGGCGCCGATCAATTCCGGCGTTTCCTTCAAGAATCCCTTGCCGGCAAAGATCTCTGGCACCGTCTTGCCCACGATGTCAGTGGCCGCAATCCGCAGGGTCGTCGACGCGATCACACCCTTGGCATTGGCCTTCAACTCGATGAAAACCCGCCCGGCCTCGTCATTCGAGGGCGGCGTGTAGTCGAGCCGGGTCACGACATAGGGCAGCGGCCGGCTTGCCGCGGTCGCCGTGAACATCCAGCCGCGGATGGCATCGGCCACCAGATAGCGCGCGATCGCCGGCAGCAGCGACTCCAGGTCGGCCGCCGTGAACCTGATGCCGTCGGCGCGGAACGCCCGCCGCAGGGTTACGATCTGGGCCGCGCGGACCTGCGTGTCCGGCCCGGCCTGACTGTAGAGCTCCTGGAGATATCCCAGTTCGGCATCCGACAATCGTCCGAGCGCGACCTCCACCCGGTCGCCGAAGCGCAACTGCTCCCGGAGCGAGGCAAGCCCCGGGAAACTCGTCGCCATCGCCTCGAAATACGGCCGCTCGATCTGAAGCTTCATGTTCGCGTCCGGTGTTGGACCTGCCGATGGTTCGCAACGCGACCATGCACGGTCCACGCCAGACCAAGGCGCATGAAAAAACCGGCAGACAATTTGCATAGCGGCTCCCGGCGGCACCCTTCGCCGGGCTTTGTATGAAATCGGAGACTGTTGCATGACGACGATCGAGATGAGCGCGCCGACGTCAATCGAGACCACCGCCCTCGGTCGGCTTGACCGGGAAGGACGCCTGCTCAACGCGGTCTTCAAGGGGCCGACGACAAAGCCGGGTCGATTTGGCTTCCGCGGCGATATCGCGCTCAAATTCCAGACCCATCTCGCCGACGAAAAACGCCCGCCGGAATTCTCGATGGAGCAGGTGCTGACATTGGTCCGGCGGGGCGAAAACACGATTCCGATCCTGGTCGGCTATATCCACTCCTTTGCCTATCTGAGCACGCTGTCGGAAGTTCTGGATGGATTGCTCACGCCTGATGGCACCTACTTTGTCTTCTGCAACAACATCGATCTGTTGGCGAAGTATCGCGTCACGCTTGGCGGCGTCACCTTCTTCGTGTTGCCGTGCGACGAATCGACGGTGTGGAAGGAAATGATGGAGCTGATGAGCATCGACAAGAACGACGTCAAGAAGCTCAACACCGCCGGCAAGCTCGACTACCTGCTCGACGCCGCGTTGGATTTCAGCGAGACATACGACATCATCACCTTCGAAGAAGGCTTGGCCCGGATGGAGCCTGTCAAGAACCGCAACGAAAACCGTCCGGTTTGAGCGCCGGCCGCCGGGCCTCGTGATCCCCGGTCAGGCTTTCACGTTATCCGAAGCGACATCCTCATCCTCGACCAGCGTCACACCGGTGACGCAGATGTCGTCGTCAAGCACGGTCAGCGCCACCGGCGTCAGGCACTTTCCCTTGCACGGCCCGTCGACGCAGTTGCCGGTGCCGAGCTCGAACAATGCGCCGTGCTTGCCGCACAGCAGCCGGATGCCGTTCTGGTCGAGAAACTGGTTGCGTTCCCAATCGAGATTGACCCCGTCATGCGGGCATCGGTTGAGATAGCCGAACACCTGCCTGCCCCAGCGGATCACGATGATCGGCCAGGGCTTGTGGCTGCCGTCCTCCGCCACGATCATCAGTTGAAATCCCCTCGCCTTCTGGCTCGGGATCTCGTTCATGCCGCAGATCGCATAGGCCACATGATCCGTCATCTTTGCCTCGTTGATGATGCTACGCTGGTGAAGGCCGGTGACTTCAGGCGACGATCGCGCGCATTGGCCTTGGCCACCAGCCGCCGGTTGGCGGCCAGCGAGAATTCCAGCCAGGCCGCGGCGATGTCGCGCAGAATCACCTGGCGGTACTCCCGGGACAGATGATGCTCGTCGGAAAAATTCGACAGCGCGCAGGAGGTCCGGTTGAAGGCGATGACGTCATCGAATACCGACTGCATGAGAACGCCGAACGGTTGCTGGATTCCCGGCATCAACGGCGACCTGCCGCGCTCGACCGCCGTCGAACTGATCTCGAAGGGCAATCCGTCCAGCATCTCGAGCGCGTTGTCGAACAGCTCTTCCATCGATTCGAGCAGCGCACGCTGGGTGAGCTGCTCTCTTTGCTGGACCGCGAGATTTTGATTGAGGCGATGACGATAGCCGTCGAACACCACGTCGTGCTGGTCGGCCACCCATTTGGAAAACCGGGCGAGGCTGGTTGCATTGATCGAGGCCACGCTGCCGGCGGGGCGCGCCGCGTCCGGCAAGCCGCTCTCCGCCTTCATCCGGTCACGGTTGAGCGACAGCTCGACTCGCCGCGCCGCCTCCAGCGCGCCTTCGAGATAGCCGGCGCCGCCGGCGGCGGTTTCCGATCCGGCCAGATGCAACCTGCCCTCCCATTGCGGCCGCCGCAGCATCGGATTGGCGACGGTGACATGTTCGTTGCCGGGCGAGGTGCGATCGAGCGCGCTGCAGGTGAAGGGCTCATTCGCCCAATCCTGATAGTGCTGCTCGGCCGGTTCGAGCATCGACCCAAATACCTGCACCATCTGACTGCTCATCAATAGCGGCAGGCCAACGCTGAAACTAGCGCGCAACTCCGGCGACAGCGCGAGAAAGCCACCCAACGCGGCCTGACTTTCGTCATCGCCGCAAGCGTCGAATATCTCGCCGATCACCGCCTGTTCGTGAGTGACAAAGGCGTTGCCGGATTGTCCGGCTTGGCGCCAGAAGGCACGGGCGTAGGGAAACACCACCTTGGCCTGCGCCGCCATCCAGGTCGCGGTGCTCCGCATCGCCTCCTGCGTCGCCTCATCGAGCGCCGGCGTGAAGCGGACGCCCTGTTCCAGCAAACGCGGCGGAACCGCGAGCACGACCTGTCGCGCCTCGACCGCGATGACAGCGTCGCCGGCCGCAAAGCTCAGGACCACGTGATCGCCGCGATCGCTCACCCCGGTCAGGACGTGGTTGAAATGCAGCAATCCCGCCGGCACATCCTTGGCCATCCCATCGATGAGCCGCGCCATGCCATCCGTCAGGCGGCGGGCGTCCTCATGAAGCTTTCTTCCGTCGATCCGGTCCGGCGCCTTGTCGGGATCGTTCAGATGCAGCGATGAACCATCGTCATGCTGAGAGATGCTGGCCAATCCCAATTCGGCGACCAGGCTCTTCATCAGCGGCTGCGTGTCCGGCCAGAACCAGGTTGGGCCGAGGTCTACAACGCCTGCGGATCCCGCGGCCGCAACCGACAGGATGCGCCCGCCCAGCCGTTCCCGCGCCTCGAACAGGGCGACCACCCTGCCCCGCCGCAAGAGATTTCGCGCCAGCGCGACGCCGCACAACCCACCGCCAACGATCGCCGTATCCAGCATCGATCAGCCCTGCCATCTCGTGACCTGACCGGGCTCTGCAAGATTCGCGCAAGATCGAAATCCCTCATGGACCTCTCCGGCGAGCCGCACCCGGTCGGCGATCAAATGGCACAGAACTTGATAATCCGTAACCAACACACAGGCGTGAGGAGATTGGCATGAATGTCACAACGGATTTGGCGGCTTGTTCACTCGATGAGCTGAAGGCGCTGCTGGATGGCGGTACCTTGATGGTCTATTCGGTCGCTCGCCCCTTGACCGCGGATCAGCCGGTGGAGCGCAGCGGGGTGCTGGCGACGTTCACCTTCGCCGCGCCCGCCTTCATGGCGACGACCGATGGCGTCGAAAATCCCGTGTTTGCGGCCAATCGAGTCCCGGCGAGCAGCGTCGGTACGCCCGGCTTTGCGAGGGCCCGCAAGGCCGACGGCACCGTGGTCGCGGACTTTTCCGCCGGCCCCGGCGATCGCGAGGTCAAATTCAGCGAAGTTTCATTCTCGCAGGGCGCGCCGGTGAAGATCGCAACCTTCAAATTCATCGCCGAGGGCGGATGGCCGGAGCGGCCGGAATATTATGATACGCGACCGCGCACCGGCTATCCGATGCCTTCAGCGTAAGACCGAACTACCCGTCCGGCGGCACCTCGAACCGCCGGCCAGATGTCTCTTTGGCGACTTTGTCGGCTTTCTGACACGGAGATCTCACGGACATGAGTTATGCAAATCCCGAAGCGCTGGTAAGCACCGGGTGGCTGGCAGAGCATCTTGGGGATCCCGATGTCAGGGTCCTCGATTGCACCTGGCATCACACCAGCACCAATCTCGACGGACGCACGCAGTATCGCGGGCGCCATGTTCCGGGCTCCGTTCATTTCGACATCGACCATATCGCCGATAAGTCGAATCCGCTGCCGCACATGCTGCCCAGCGCCGCCGACTTCGCCAAGAAGGTCGGGCTGCTCGGGATCGGCAACGGCGACCGGATCGTGGTCTACGACCGCCTGTGCGGCGGCGCCGCGGCGGCCCGGGTGTGGTGGATGTTCCGGGTGTTCGGCTACGACAAAGTCGCGATGCTCCATGGCGGCTTCGGCAAATGGACCAAGGAGAAGCTGCCGGCCGACATGTCGATGGTGCGGCCGGAGCCAAAATCAATCTCGGCGACGTACCATCCCGCTCTGGTTCGCAGCTTGCGCGACATGACGGAAAATCTCGTGACCGGCGCGGCGCAGGTGATCGACGCACGCGGCCCCGCGAAATTCGATGGCAGCCAGGAGGACGTGTTTCCGTCTCGGAAGCTCGGGCACATCCCGAACGCCACCAATATCCCCTGGGGCGACCTCATTCAGCCCGACAGCGGCGAATTCATTGCGGCCGACGCGCTTGCCGCGCGATTTGCCGCCGCCGGCATCGATCTGCAGCGACCGATCGTGACCAGCTGCGCCTCCGGCATCACCTCCTGTGTGGTGACACTCGGGCTCTATCTGCTCGGCCACACCAACGCCGCCGTCTATGACGGCTCGTGGGCGGAATGGGGACTGGCCGAGGATACGCCGGCGGTCGCCGCGTGACACTTCCATTCGATGGAGAGATGCGTCCATGAGCGAACATCAGGCATCGGTCAGCCTCATCGCCGAAGGCAAGGATTACGAGTTGCTCGGCACCGTGGACCAGGCCTCGTTCATCCTGCGTTCGAAGGCAGATTTATGTACCGCGCATCTGCAGGGCGAAGACGCGGCGCGGTTTCAGGCCGACTACCAGGCGGTCCAACTGCAACACCCCAATTGGGAGCCGGACCAGACCCTGGCCCAGCTCTGGGACCAGGGCGGCTATAGCTGGCTCGCAGCACAGGACGGAGAGTGACCATGGCAACGCTCGTCAAGACCACGCAGGACGGACGAAAGCTCGAGGTGATCGGCTTGGCGATCTGTCTCGACGGTCAGCTCGAGGCCTTTGAGCTGATCGAGGTCAAGCTGCATCCGAACCAGCGCGCGATCTGGAAAGCCGTGCCCGATGCGACCCACATGGCAGGGCGGGTGGCGCTGACGCGCGAGGAAGCCGACGCCGTGGCCGCCGCGTTCAAGGAAGCCGAGGCGCAAATCCTGGCCAGCCCCGCCGCCATCAACGAGCGATTCCGGATCGCGGCGATGTGGAAGGCCCGCGAGCAGGGTATCGAATAGACGCCTTCTCCCGCAGCCGGTCTCTCGATCCTTCGCCTCGTGTTCACATTGCGTCATTGCGAGCGAAGCGACGAAGTAATCCACCCCATACCTCATTGTGCCGGTGGATTGCTTCGCTGCGCGCGCAATGACGGACTGTAATTTGAGTTCGAATCAAGCCGCTAGTTCATCCTGGCCCGGCGCCAGCGATAGCTGCCGCTTTCGTCGCGCTCGAACATGGCGTCGAGCTGGGGATGGCTGACCGGCTCGCCGGAGGTGTCGGCCAACAGGTTCTGCTCGGAGACGTAGGCGATATACGGCGTCCGTTCGTTCTCGGCGAACAGATAATAGAACGGCTGATCCTTGCGCTGACGGCCCTCGATCAGCTGGATCGTCGCATACGAGACCTCGCCATCAGCAAACTGCGGATCGACGTCGAACACCACGCCGCGGAAGGCATGCACCCGGTGCCGGGTGACCTGGCCGATCTTGAATTTGGCGATGGACGTCTTGCTCATCGTGCTATCGGCGCCGGCGTCACTCCGCCGTGGCATGGGTCTGGCAATTGGTGGGGCAGACCCGGGCGCAGGCACCGCAGCCGATGCAGGCTCCCTGATCGTTCATCACCATGATCTTCTTCTCGACCTCGTCCTCGTCGTCATCGAGCTCGACGAACTCGCCCTCGTCGGTGAGACCCTTGAGGGTCATCACGTCCCGGCCGCACACCTTGAAGCAGCGGCCGCAGCCGATGCATTTCTTCTCATTGATGGCGAGCAGATAGGCCGGCTGCCAGCCGCGGCCATCCCGGGTGATGTTGGACATGATGAATGCCTTCCGCTCAGGCCGACTCGAGACTCTTCAAGGCCGCACGTTTTTGTTCCAGTTCGGCGAACGCATCGTGCGCCCGCTTGGCCACGCTGGGGATCGTCTCCCATTGCAGCGGCAGTTCCTCGGACAAGTCATGGAGATCCATCTTCGCCTGCGTCGCCTTCGCCGACAGCTTCTTGATCTCGGCTTTCAACGTTTCCAAATCGCTCATGGGTCCCTCAATAGTCCGCTACTGCTCTGAACTTCTCGATCATCTCGACGCCGGCCTTGACGTATTTGTCGCCCTCTTCCGCGAGCTTGCCGAGGTTGTCGAAGCCGAAGCGATGAACGTCGCGCAGCTGCTTGTTGACGACGATCAGCCGGCCGCCGATCAGGACCATGCGGCCGAAGCCCTCATGGCTCATCTTCAGCATCGGCGAAATCATCACGCCCGTGACCCGCTCGATCGACAGTGCCACCGCATTGAAAAACAGCTCCATGCGCCAGATCGTTTCGGGATCGGGATCGCCGATGATCGGCAACGCCCGGCGTGCGTCCTTGTCCAGGATGTAGGGCTCGAGCAGGGACAGATCGCTCTTGCCCTCCCACGCGCCATGGCTGTCCTGCGCCCGCCATATCTTGATCAGCTCCTTGACGAAAGCCGCCTCCGCGGCGGGATTGGATTCGAGCACTGCAGCAATTTCAGTCATGTTGATCCCCTAATCTTCAAAATCCAGCACCCGCTCCTGGTCCTTCGCCAGTGCCTTGCGCAGCCACGGCGGCGGCGTGCCCTTCAGCACATCTTCCAGCTTGGCCAGGAGATCGGTGATTTCCTCGGGCTGGTTGACCTTCATTGGATGGATGTTGTTGGCAACAACCCGCGCCGCGCCGGAACCGCCGATCGCCGCGACATAGAGAATCGCACAATCCTTGATGGCTTCGATCTTGGGCGCGAGCTTGTCCTCGTTGCCGTCTTCCTTGAGGTCACCGTCGAACTGGACGGCCTTCAGAAACTTGTGGCCCTGCGGGCCGATCTCGTAGATGGCGATATTCTTGGCCCAGCCGAAATGGGCGTCGACACGTTTCAGGTCCTGGGTCGCGAATGCGATCTTCATGGGTGGCCTTCCTTTGGTCTCGCCTCAGTGCATGGTAGCGGCGTCGATCGCGACCGGCGGATCAGCCTCGGCGGTACGCCAGGTATCGGGCGTTGCCTGGTGATTGTCCTCATGGTCGGCGATGATGAGATTGGCGATGTCGAAGATCAGGTCGCGGGTGCCGCGATAGCCGACCGAGAGCTGGTGTCCGGCGCCGAGCCGGTCGAACATTGGAAAGCCTGCGCGATAGAACGGAATTTTGAGCCGCTCCGCGGCCTGGCGGCCATGCGAATGGGTGATCATCAGGTTACATCCGCGATCCCTGGCAAGGTTTTCGAGATCCTCGAGGTCGCCGAGCAGAACTTCTTCGGCCTCCATGCGCTCCAGCACCGGCGACTGCGTCGTCGTGACCGCCACGGTGACCTTCGCCCCGATCTCATGCAGCATGCTCGACAGATCGAACAACAGATCGGGCTCGGCCCCGATCGCGAGCTTGCGGCCGCCGAAATGAAAATGCGCGTCCAGCATGGCGTCGGCCAGTTGACCGCGCAGGCGCCGGTACTTCAACGGCACCGGACGACCGGAGATCTCGCTCAGGAACACCAGGAATTCGTCATTGGGCAGCAGGCCGCACAGGCGCTCGAACAGCCGGAACGGAACACCGGCCTTGGTTTCCATGGCCTCGGCGGCGCGCCGCATCTGCGCACCAACGGCGATGGTCCAGGCCGCCTGTCCCATGGTCGCAATCTCTTCGACGCCGATGCCGCCGATCGTGGTCGGCACGAACTCGTCGGGGATATGGCCGTCGAGCGAGCCGGCGAGATCCGGCAGAAAGGACGGCTCAAGGCCGAAATCCTCGATCATGGTCCGGAGCTCATCGAGATCGCCGGGCGTGAGGTGGCATCCGGGCAGCACATTGACCCGTTTCGGATCGCGGCGCGCGGCAGTCTTCGGGGTGTCGACCAGCACCTCGATCATGCGCGCCACGGTCTTTTCCCAACCATCCTGGAATGCGTCCTTGAAGTCGGGGGTCGAGACATAGACCAGCGGGAACGTCGCCAGCTCCGGATGCTTCTGCCGGATCAGCGTGATGTAACCCTCGACATCATCGCCCTTGGTTTCGGTGACGCCGGTCGAACAGATGCCGATGATCTCCGGCTTGGTCCGCTTGTGAATGTTGAGAATAGCCTGTTCGACGTTCTCGTAGCCGCCGAGCACGGTCGCGACTTCGCTCATCGCCGTGGTTTGCAGCGGCACCGCTTCCTTGAAATGGCGTACGAACAGGGTCAGGCCGAACGACGTGCAACCCTGCGAGCCGTGCAGCAGCGGCATCGCGCCACGCAGTCCCATGAAGGCGAACGCCCCGCCAATGGGTTGGCTCATCTTCAGCGGATTGACCGCGCAAGCCTTCTTCCCGACGATGACTTTCGCCATGTTGTGTCCTATTCCGCCGCCTGGAGCATCGGCGCGGGAGCCGCACCCGCCGATGCCGCCAGGATCTCCGTGAGCCGGTCCACGCAGAAGCCGCAGCCGCCGGAAGCGTTGGTGTGCTGCCTGATCTCGTCGACCGTGGTCAGCCCCTGCCCCTGGATCGCATCCTCGATGGTTCCGAGGTCGACCGTCTTGCAATTGCAGATTCTTTTGGCGCGGCGCGCCGCTTCCGCGGCAACTGGGTCGGCGGCGAGTTGGGCCGCCTCGGCGTCCATCTGCGCGATCGCCTTGGCTTGCCAGTTCTTCGCGCTGTTCTCCCACGGCGCCGGCTGGCGGAGTTGCTCCCACACCGGGTTGAACAGCGCCTTGTCGATTTCCTCCATCAGCTTCGCCATGCCGACATAACCCATATAGGCGTGGCTGCGTTCCTGATTGATGTCGAGCCACGGCATCGCGGCCTTGAGTGCGACGAATTGCGACTTGCCGCCCGATAG
>Ga0307508_10001171_pt1 | contig 30157 bp, 32 predicted proteins | sample 9_EM_MG_FD_203089 | JGI IMG/M metagenome (GOLD analysis project Ga0307508, IMG submission 203089) | Populus trichocarpa ectomycorrhiza microbial communities from riparian zone in the Pacific Northwest, United States - 9_EM | ecosystem: Host-associated > Plants > Roots > Unclassified | place...
GGATAGTTGCCGGCGACAGCCGTCCGGTACGGGAATAACTTATTCCCGGGCGCACAGCATTACTGACGCAACTAATTGATTTACTTGTAATTAAACAGTGGCGGGCATTGTTTCCCTGGCATAGCTCAGTATGTTCCGGATTGTTTCCTCGCGTGGTGAATACAGCTCGGTATTGAGCTCTTCAACAGAGGATTCGATAACCTGGAATTTCTCCTGCAGGGCCCAATCGCTGGCCAGTGCTTGCTCGATAGAGGCGGTGTGTTCGGGGGAAGTCTCTTGATACACAAATAAGATCAAATCTTCCGGTGTAAAGATTGACATAGGCAAACCATATAATTTTGTCCAATAATTTTCCAAAGGGTCCAGCTTTGGAACGTCCAGAGTAAAAACGGGTGTTTTGCTTGTCTTATTGTGTGAACTGGCAATAATTTAACCAAACCGTCATATACTGTCCTGCCCGCAGCGGAACGCTATTGGGTGGTTTCCACTACAAAAAGGTCTTCATTGTCCCGTTTCATCCGGTATTTTTCCCGGGCGTATTTTTCAATGGTGGCAGCATTTACCTTGAGCTGGTCCAGCTCCTCCCGGGTAGCGCCTATTTGCTGCTCGTAGTACTGCTTGCTCTGCAGCAGGGCGTTCAGCTCATGGCGTTGCCTGAAATAGGTAACATAGAAGTCACGGTCATCAATAAACAGCATCCAGATGGTAAAACCAATCAGGGTGAGCACGTATTTATTGCGGAGCCAGGCAGGTATGCGTTGTAGTACTTTCATGAAGGGATTGGTGGTACTAAGTTAGCGATTTTCAGTGTCCGCCAACAGCTGCCGGAGCTTTTCTTTTTTGGCGGGCCATTCGTCGTCGATGATCCCGAATATGACGATGTCCTTAAGGCTGCCGTCGGGGCGATAGCCGGCCTTGCGAAGCCAGCCTTCTTTTACCCCGCCTATCTTTTCAATGGCTTTCTGAGAGCGAAGATTCTGTCCTACCACTCTGAGCTCTACCCGGTTGTATTGCAGGGTCTCGAAGGCGTATTGCATCATCATCAGCTTGCATTCCTTGTTGTATACCTGGCCCCAGACGGCTGGTATATACCAGGTATAGCCAATTTCCAGCCGTTTATCGGCCGGTATGATGCCATAAAAACGGGTCATGCCTATAATAGCCTTATCGGCCGTCCGGCGCATGATAAACGCCTGCTGGCCGCCCATGGCGGCAGGGTCTGATGCCGTATCAAAATAAGTATCGAATTGCTGGTCGAAGCTATCGTTTAGCAGCAGGGTTTTGGTGTATTCCCAGATGCGCTCGTCGCGGGCTAGTTCGCGCAGGGGCTCCCGGTGGACGGGCTGCAGCAGTTCCAGGTATACATGGCGGCCTTTGAGCAGGGCAGTATCGAACATCATACGTCGTTGTTTTACCCCATAAAACTATCGCATTGCCGGCGTGCCCCTATAGTCCGGTTTGTACAAAGTATGTAGGCCGGTAGAGGGGGTGGGCCATAAAAAACGTGAGGCGTGAAATGTGAAACGGCAAAGCTGCCGCTCACGTTTCACGCCCCACGTTTCACGCCTCTTTTATTTCTTGCCGAACTTAATCTTTCCCTTGGGGTAAACACCCGTTGTTCCCAGCAGCTCTTCTATGCGGATCAGCTGGTTGTACTTGGCCACGCGGTCAGTGCGCGAAGCCGAGCCGGTCTTTATCTGCCCGCAATTGAGGGCTACAGCCAGGTCGGCGATGGTGGTATCTTCTGTTTCACCGCTGCGGTGGCTCATAATGGTGTTGTAGCCATTGTGCTGCGCCAGCGTTACGGCGTTGATGGTTTCGGTCAGGGTGCCAATCTGGTTTACCTTTACCAGCAGGGCGTTGGCAGTCGATGTGTCGATGCCCTGCTGCAGGCGGGTTACATTGGTTACAAACAGGTCGTCGCCCACCAGCTGGCATTTGTCGCCCACGGTGTCCGTCAGCAGTTTCCAGCCGGCCCAGTCGTCTTCCGCCATACCGTCTTCGATGGAGGAGATGGGATATTGCTTCACCCATTTTTCCCAGAATTTCACCAGTTGCTCGCTGCTCATTTCCTTGCCGCTGCTCTTATGGAATACGTATTTTTTCTTTTTGCTGTCCCACAGCTCGCTGTTGGCAGCGTCCATGGCGATGGTGATCTGCGTTCCGGCTTTGAAACCTGCGGCGCTGATAGACTCGAGCACGGTCTCGATCGCTTCTTCGTTGCTTTGGATATTGGGTGCAAAACCGCCTTCATCGCCCACGTTGGTGCTGAAGCCTTTTTTCTTGAGCACGCTTTTGAGCGCATGGAATATTTCAACACCCCAGCGAAGACCTTCGCTGAAGCTGGGTGCGCCGATGGGCATCACCATAAATTCCTGGAAATCGATTTTGTTATCGGCATGCGCACCCCCGTTCAGGATGTTCATCATGGGGATGGGGAGCGTTTTGGCATTGGTGCCGCCGATATAGCGAAACAGGGGCAGGTTGGCTTCCTGTGCAGCGGCCTTGGCTACGGCCAGGCTCACGGCCAGCAGGGCATTGGCGCCCAGTTTGCCTTTATTGGGAGTGCCGTCGAGCGCGATAAGCATCTCGTCGATGGTAGCCTGTTCGGCCACTTCATAACCCAGCAGTTTTTCGGCGATGGTATCGTTTATATTGCCCACTGCTTTGAGAACGCCCTTACCCAGGTATTTCTTCTTGTCGTTATCGCGCAGCTCCACCGCTTCATGTATACCGGTGCTGGCGCCGCTGGGAACGGCCGCGCGGCCAAGTGCGCCTTCATCGGTAACGATATCTACTTCTACGGTAGGATTGCCGCGGCTGTCTAATATCTGCCTGGCATGGACTTCAGCAATGTAACTCATGATAGTTGTATTGATTTTTAAATTTTAAATAGACTGGCCGGTTGAGGAGCTGTTGCCCGTCAGGCTCCTGAATACATCTTCCAACCGTTGTTCAGCGCTTTGCAAAGAAACAATATTCAGGTTTTGCTGCAAAGCCATTTCCATCAATCCTCTTTTTACGGCATTCGCATCATCGCAAAGAAGCTCCCATTCGCTGGCGCTGATTTTGTTTGCCGACACTACGCCGGCAATGCCCCTCAGCAGGGCCGGTTCGGGCGATTCTTTAAAAGCCACCAGTACGGTGGCGCCGCCTGCCGACCGGCTGCGCAGTTCCGCCAGCGGGCTGTCGGCCACAATTTTTCCCTTGTTGATAATCACCACCCGGTCGCAGATGGCTTCCACTTCCTGCAGTATATGAGAGGAGAATAAGACGGTTTTGTCTTTGCCCAGCTGCCGTATCACGGCACGTATTTCGATGATTTGGTTGGGGTCGAGACCCGTTGTGGGCTCGTCGAGTATCAGCACTTCGGGGTTGTGCAGCAGGGCGGCGGCAAGGCCCACGCGCTGCTTGTATCCCTTGGACAGCTGGCCGATCTTTTTATTGCTTTCGGTGGTAAGCCCCACGGTTTTGATCACTTCTTCGATGGTGGTCTTGAGAGTGGCGGCGGGGCCGATATGATGAACGCCGCCGATAAACGACAGGTATTCGCGCACGTACATATCGTAGTAAAGCGGGTTGGCCTCGGGCAGGTAGCCAATCTTCTTTTTTGCTTCCAGCGGCTGCTGCGCTACGTCGAGGCCGCACACCTGTACGCCGCCGCCATCGGCCTGGAGGTAACCGGTGATGATTTTCATGGTGGTGGATTTACCCGCCCCGTTGGGGCCGAGAAAGCCTACGATTTCGCCTTTGCCCACGGCAAAGGAAATATCGTCCACCGCCTTTTGCGCTCCGTATGTTTTGGTGAGCTGCTTTACTTCGATAGACATGGCGCAAACCTACGGCAATTCGGGGAAAACTGGATGGCCTGTGGATGCTTAACCTTCCTTCCTGGCTCCTTCCTTCAGTCTACCCGGCCGTAGCTTCTCTATATATTCTCTATAACTTCTCTATAAGTCCTCTATAGCTTCCCCGGTTACAGCTCTTCTGAGCTGGCGGGCAGGTGGTCGTACTCCCCCTTCCAGGCATACCAGCCGAAAATCATCATGCCAACGGCAATGGGCGTAAAGATGGTGATGATGATAAGCCAGGGCAGGGGCTTGTTGATATCGGCCTTTCCGTGGGCATCGATGTTTTTGATGGCGCTGTGCATAAGAAGAAAAATCACCAGGGGGCCTATCAGCATCCATACAATTCCTAAAATACGTTTTAGCTGGTTCATATTGCAATAAGTTTAATCGTCTACGGTTTTATCAATTTTGTTGGTCAGGTACAGGCTGCCGATGATAAGGCTCAGCGTGGCTACGCCGATAGGATACCAGAGGCCCGATAAATAATCCGTGCCGGGAATAGTGGTAATGAGCAGCGCAATAAACGGCACCAGCCCGCCAAATACGCCATTGCCGATATGATAGGGGAGCGACATGGAGGTATAGCGGATGCGCGTAGGGAACAATTCCACGAGGTAAGCGGCGATAGGGCCGTATACCATCGTTACAAACAATACCATCAGCGCTATAATGCCAATCATTATCCAGCGGCTTCTTTCGCCCAAAAGGATTTCTTTTTTTACCTCCAGGTTGAGCTTTTCGCCACTGGCGGCTATTTTTTGCGTGGTCACGATTTTCTGCCGCGAGCCGTCGGAAAAGAAATTCAACACCGTCGTGGTATGCAGCGAATCGGTCATGCTGCCTTTTGCCAGTTCGGCTTTGTAATCGATTTTTGTTTCGTCGGCTATAATCGATTTTTGGGTGACATCGGCGGTATTATACAGCTGTTTGAACAGCGGGCGATAGAGCAAAACGCCCAGCAGCAGACCCACCAGGATGATATTTTTTCTGCCTATTTTATCCGACAGGCTGCCAAAAGCCACGAAGAAAGGCGTTACCGCCACCAGTGCAATCAATATGATGGTGTTGGCCTGCTCATATTCAACCGCGCATTTGGTAAGGATAAATGTCTGTGCATAAAACTGGCTGGTATACCATATCACGCCCTGCCCCATGGTAGCGCCAAACAGGGCTATCAATACCATTTTAAAGTTGGCTTTATGGCCAAAGCTTTCTTTGAGGGGGTTAACGGAGGTTTTACCTTCTGCCTTCAGTTTGGCAAACAGCGGCGATTCATTCATCCGGAGGCGGATGAAAATGGATACCACTACCAGTATGATAGACAGCAGGAAGGGATAGCGCCAGCCATTACCGGTGGTAAACTCTTCCACACCCACCGCACGGCGTATACCCAATATAACGATCAACGACAGAAATAAGCCCAGCGTAGCTGTGGTTTGTATCCAGCTGGTGAAATACCCGCGCCTGTTGGCCGGCGCATGCTCGGCTACATAAGTAGCGGCGCCGCCATACTCTCCGCCCAGGGCCAGGCCCTGTAGCAGTCGCAGTAATAATACCAGTACCGGCGCCCAGCCGCCGATGGTGGCATAGGCGGGCACGCAGCCGATTAAGAAAGTAGACCCTCCCATCAGTACCAGCGTGAGCAGGAACGTATACTTACGCCCGATAAGATCGCCCAGCCGCCCGAATACCAATGCCCCGAACGGCCGCACAATAAAGCCGGCGGCAAAAGTGGCCAGCGTTGAAAGCAGCGCTGCCGTGGGATTGGATGAAGGGAAAAACTTACTGGCGATGATGGTAGAAAGACTACCAAAAATGTAAAAATCGTACCACTCTATCAGGGTACCTACAGAAGAAGCAGTGATGACTTTCCAGATTCCTTTGGTTGACGACATATAAGGATAGCAAATTGAGGGCTGAAAATAGATATTTCCATCCTGCTAATGAAATTATTTCTTCCTGTAACTGCTGTCGTATAACGTAACGCCTGTTAGTTTTTAATGGCAACTGCTATTTTCGAATCCGCGGTACCGTAATAAAGAAACCACCTGCCGTTAAACTGCGCCAGCCCTTCGGCAAAACAAACCTGGTTCACCTGCCCGGTGATTTCATACGGTTGCGAGGGTTTTAAAAAATAACGGTCCATACGTTGCAATACCCGTGTAGGATCGTTGGCGTCCAGCAATGCCTGCCCCATGGCATAAGTGCCTTCCGCCAGTGTAGAATCGCCAATAGAAGGAATATTGCGGCCGTTGTAGATAAGTAGTATGCCTTTATTGGTAAGCATTGCCGGCGGACCGGGCTCTGCAATATCGCTGTCGAACTTACCCGCGCGCGGGCCCAGTACTATTTTCAGGCGCGGCACTTCCACTGCATTATGGCGCAGGGGTATGGCCGGTTTTTCGCCGGCGCCCATCTCCACCGGCGTCCAATGAATGAGATCGTTGGAAGTGGCCGCCCAAATGTTTACATCGCCCCAGTACATCCAGTATAATCCATGAATGCGCGTGGCGATGATCTTCCCGTCCTTATACGTAGACACGATGGAACCCGACTTCGACCATTTGTCGACATAGTGATTATTATAAGCGTTCATAAACGCGGCGCCGTGTTTTGTCCAATGCTGCAAGTCTTTCGATGAGGCTACCAGCAGGCGGGCCATCACACCGTCGTATCCTGTATAGGTCATATAATAGGTGCCGGCCGAATCTTCCACCACCCGCGGGTCTTCGCAGCCGCCTTCCCATTCATATTTTTTCTGTGCATCGTTATCGGGGTACAATACAGGCATTTGCTGCCGGGCAAAATGCAGGCCGTCGGTGCTTGTGGCCAGCCCGATGCGCGAAGTGCCGCCGGGCCGGCCTACACTGTCCTGCGCGCGGTACAGCAGGTATATTTTTCCATCGCGCACCACAATGGCAGGGTTGAATACATCTTTTGATTCCCAGTACACTTTCTCACCGCGGAGCGGGCAGGTAAAAAAGCCGCCGCCGGCGGCGAGTATAGGATTAGCTGAATCGGCTTTTGCAAAAGGGAGCAGCGCCCATGCAGTATCGGCATTGCCCGTAGCAGCTGTTGCCACCGGCTCCGGCGCGTTATTGCAGGCAAAACAACCTGCAGCGAATGTCGTGAGAAGAAAATATTTCATATGCAGCAAGCAATTTAAATGACAAAAATCGTGCGCCTTCGATCCTTTGACCCTTCGACAAGCTCAGGGTGACAAGGCTTATTATCCTGGAATCCTGTCATGCTGAGCCTGTCGAAGCATCATGCCACAAGGCTTATGATCCTGGAACCCTGTCATGCTGAGCTTGTCGAAGCATCATCCCGGTATAAAAGTAAAATAAAAAAACCCCGTTTGCTGTAAACGGGGTTTATATACCGGCGCCAGGCGCCATCAGAGATTTTCGTATTCGTAGAGCTTGTCTATATGCGTACCCGCCTTCATTTCAAAAACAGGTTTTATCAGCCCGTCTTTCAGGCCGTATACCCACCCGTGCAAATCCGGCCGGGTTTCATTTTTCCAGGCACGCTGGATAATGGAGGTTTTGGCCAGGTTGGTTACCTGCTCCTGCACATTCAGCTCGGTCAGCAGGTCGCAGCGCTTTTCTTCATCTTTTATCGCGTCCAGCTGGTCGCGGTGCAGGCGGTATACGTCTTTTATATTGCGCAGCCACATATTCAGCACCGCTTTAAAATCCGCATTGGTGCTGGCGGCTTTAATACCTCCGCAGCCATAATGGCCGCATACGATTACGTGCTTCACCTTAAGGTGATTCACGGCATAGTCCAGTACAGCCAGCAGGTTCACATCGGTGTTCACCACCATATTGGCCACGTTGCGGTGTACGAATATTTCCCCCGGCGCCGTACCGGTTATTTCATTGGCCGGCACGCGGCTGTCGCTGCAGCCGATCCATAAAAACTCGGGGTTTTGCAGGTGAGCCAGGCGATTGAAATAGTCGGGATCATCCTGCCGCTTCTCACTTGCCCAGGCTTTATTTTCCAGCAATAATTTCTCGTATGTTTTCATCTGCTAAGTATTTAATTTTTTTATCCGAATCTCAACATCAGCCATCCGCCGTGTTATTTACAAATATATTAATGAACCGGTTCTTCTTCCATGGTTTTTGTTTCTCCAAACGGGGCGATGGAAAAGCCCTGTATTTTGTGATTGCTTTTTTTAAGCTCTACCTTGATGTTTTTCAGCGGAGCGTGCTTCATAAAGTCCTCTATTACCTCAATGATGTCCTTGTCGATAAAATCGGCCCGGGTGGCGTCAATCAGGACGAACGCGTCTTCCGGTACCTGCTCCAGCTTGTTTTTGATAATGGGCTTGTTTAAGAACGACACATCCTTTCTCAGGCGAAACAGGTAGTTGTTGGCATCATGCACCACCATGATAGCCGAACGGAAATTACTGCGCAGCACAAAGAACAGCCCCACGAAGCAGCCTGCCAGGATGCCTTTCAGCAAATCGGTGAGCAGGATGGCCACGATGGTTATCACAAAAGGCATGAACTGGTCCCAGCCCTTGCGATAAAAGGATTTAAACACCGTGGGCTTGGCCAGCTTATAACCCGTATAGATGAGCACGGCGGCAAGGGCCGACAGCGGTATCAGGTTGAGCAGTTTGGGAATAAAGGCCACGCAAAGCAACAGCAACATACCATGCAGTATGGTGGACGTTTTAGTTTTGCCGCCCGCATTCATGTTTACCGAAGTACGCACTATCACCGAGGTTACGGGCAATCCGCCCAGCAGCCCCGATACCATATTGCCCAGGCCCTGTGCTTTCAGCTCGCGGTTGGTAGGCGTTACCCGCTTGTAGGGGTCGAGATTGTCGGCCGCTTCTATGTTCAGCAATGTTTCCAGGCTGGCAATAATGGCCACGGTAAAGGCCGTTAGCCATACATGATAGTCGGTGATGTATTTCAGCTGCGGAAAGGTGAAAAAGGAGGTAAACTCCTGCGCCGATTGCGCCACCGGTATGTTTACCATATGTGAGCTGTCTATGGCCCATGCAGGGAATGCGCTCGTGGCCCACAGATTGATAAGCACACCCAGCAGCACTACTACCAGCGGTGCGGGAATGACCTGGAACAGCTTGCTCTTTTTTACCAACACTTTTTCCCATAATATCTGTACCAGCAATCCCAGCACACCGATAATCAAAGAAAGCGGGAGCACATGGTTCAATGCCCAGGTAATACCGGAAAAGGTATTTTTATTGTCACTTTGCAAAAAGGTTTCATCGCCTTCATAATCGGCATTGTAACCGATAAGATGGGGCAGCTGCTTCAGTATCAGAATGAGGCCGATAGCGGCCAGTAATCCTTTGATAACGGCCGAAGGAACATAATCGCCTACTACCCCTGCTTTGATATACCCGAAGGCCACCTGCAGTATGCCGGCCAGCAGAACGGCCAGGGTGAATGCTTCAAATGCCGGCATCTTGCCGATGGCGGCCGCCACAATGGTGGTAAGACCTGCCGCCGGCCCGCTTACGCTTAACTGTGAGCCGCTGGCAATACCCACCACGATGCCGCCTACTATTCCTCCTATAATACCGGAGAAAAGAGGGGCATTCGAACCCAGTGCGATGCCAAGGCACAAGGGCAGCGCCACGAGGAATACCACTACCGAAGCGGGAAAATCCGAAGGCAGGGCGCTGATATACTGTTTTGTTCTTTTAATCATAAAAAATATATTATCGTGGTTTGTTGAATGGTTGCGGGGCATACGATAGCGATAGCATCACCCCAATGGATGGCGCAGCAATCGTTTTATGCGTTACAGCTAATAAGCTGTTAGCAGGTAGCCTGTGAATGTGTGTACAGTGTAGCTGGCAGCTAGTGGCTAAGCAACCTTAATGAAGTAATAAAGGGAAAATCAGCCTTGTTTGGGCGGAGGGGTATGCTGTTCGGGGTGCTGAACAGGTAACTGGTCGAATTCATGCCCGTAACCTTTGGAAACAGTGACTATCGGGTGATGAATGAAATGAGCGTGCTCATGAAGGTATTCGGAAATGGTCTGCAGCCCGCCGGAAGTCTTTTCTTCGGTAGGATTGGGGGCATCAGGCGCATCGCCCGACTCTTCGTCGCCGGTGCTTGTAGCGCCCAGAACCGCCATCTTCGCCTTCTGGATGCCATATACCCAGTAGTTGCCACTCACCAGCAAAAGCAGGGCGGCCATCATGCAGATAGACACGATGTTTTTAACTAGTATGGTCGTACGGGGTAACATATTGCATCGCGAAAATAGCTGAAAATTAGCAGGAAAGGAAGCCCTTATAATTTTTTTAACAATAAAATGACCCAATAATTTATACAGGCTGTAACTTCGGCCAATCAACTTAAAATGTGGTGATTGAGTGGTCATCATTTTCCACATTTTCCCTATTTATCACCTTTCACATTAATGTATGTCATATCCTTACCAAATCACGTCCCGCGACCAGTATGAAAAAGATTATCGTAAAAGCGTAGAAGACCCCGAAGGCTTCTGGTCGTCGGTAGCCAGCCATTTCCACTGGCGGAAAAAATGGGATAAGGTGCTGGAATGGGATTTTAAAGGTCCCCACGTGAAATGGTTCCAGGGCGCGCGGCTGAATATTACCGAAAACTGTCTCGACCGCCATCTTCCCGCGCTGGCCAATACGCCCGCCATCATATGGGAGCCCAACGACCCTGGTGAGCATCACCGCATACTTACCTATAAGGAGCTGCATTTTAAAGTATGCCAGTTTGCGCAGGTGCTCAAAAACAACGGCGTGAAAAAGGGCGACCGCGTATGTATCTATATGGGCATGGTGCCTGAGCTGCCCATCGCCCTGCTGGCCTGCGCCCGTATCGGCGCCATTCATTCGGTTATCTTCGGCGGTTTCAGCGCGCAAAGCATTTCCGACAGGCTGCAGGATGCCGGGGCGGAATTTATTATCACCTGCGATGGCGCTTTTCGCGGCCCGAAAGACATACCGCTGAAAGCAGTGATAGACGATGCCCTGGTAAGCTGTCCTTTTGTAAAACGCGTTATCGTATATACCCGCACCCGCACGCCGGTAAGCATGATCAAGGGAAGGGACGTATGGTGGGAAGATGAAATAAAAAGAGTCGAAACACAGGGTAATCCCGATTGCCCCGCCGAAGAGATGGATGCCGAAGACATGCTGTTTATACTATACACTTCCGGCTCTACCGGCAAGCCCAAAGGGGTGGTGCATACCTCCGGTGGCTATATGGTGTGGACCAATTATACGTTTGTCAACGTATTTCAATACCAGCCCGGCGATATTCATTTCTGTACCGCCGATATCGGCTGGATCACCGGGCATTCCTATATCACTTACGGCCCCCTGAGCGCCGGCGCTACCTCGCTGATGTTTGAAGGCATCCCCACCTGGCCCGATGCCGGCCGCTTCTGGGATATCGTGGATAAATACAAAGTCAATATTCTTTATACCGCGCCTACCGCCATCCGCTCGCTCATGGGCTTCGGTCTCGACCCGCTCAAAGGAAAAGATCTCAGCTCGCTCAAAACGCTGGGTACAGTAGGCGAACCTATCAATGAAGAAGCATGGCATTGGTATGACGAGCATATCGGCAAAAAGCGCTGTCCCATTGTCGATACCTGGTGGCAAACGGAAAACGGCGGCATCCTTATTTCCAACCTCGCCGGCGTAACGCCGGCCAAACCGGGACATGCCACCCTGCCCCTGCCGGGCGTTCAGCCACTGCTGGTAGACGAAAACGGCAAGGAAGTAACCGGCAATGGCGTAAGCGGCAATCTTTGCATAAAAGCGCCTTGGCCTTCCATCATCCGCACTACCTATGGCGACCATGAGCGTTGCCGCCTCAATTATTTTGCTACCTACCCGGATCTTTATTTTACCGGCGATGGCGCCCTGCGCGATGAAAACGGCTTTTACCGCATCACCGGCCGGGTAGACGATGTGCTCAACGTAAGCGGTCACCGCATTGGCACCGCCGAAGTGGAAAATGCCATCAATATGCACGCCGGCGTAGTGGAAAGCGCCGTGGTGGGCTACCCGCATGATATAAAGGGACAAGGTATCTATGCCTATGTGATCTACCAGGGGCCGAAAGGCGACGATGCCCGGGCGGCAAAAGACATTACCGCCACCGTCAGCCGCGTTATCGGCGCCATCGCCAAACCCGATAAAATACAGTTTGTAAGCGGCCTGCCCAAAACAAGAAGCGGTAAGATTATGCGGCGGATATTGCGTAAGATAGCAGAGGGCGAAGTATCTAACCTGGGCGATACCAGCACGTTGCTGGACCCCGGTGTAGTGGAAGAAATCAGGAAGGGCAAATTATAGCGCCCCGGCCGTTTTGCGCAGCTCCTTTATTTTATGAATGCTGTCTTCGGATAGCATTGTAATGCGCCCGTATTGCCTGGACGCCCGCATCCGGCCAACCCATTTATAGCTGAATAATCCTGTTAATAACAGCACGGGAACCAAAATAACCACATATTGCCAGCCGAAAAAAGCGGCTGTTGCAACCAATGTTATTATCCATACAAAATACAGCAGGCAATACCCGCATACAAAAATCCAACTATAAAAATCATCGCGCTTTACTACCTTATCGGCCATGCGGCGGGCTATCCATACAGGTAGCCCGTTTAATGCAATGCCGGCAAGATAAAGGGGAAAGCCTGCATATAATAAAAGACGCTGCGGGGCAGGGGGCATTCCGGCAACGGTGTTGTCTTCCAACCCATAATTATCCAATGCCTCCCAATAGGCCGCATTGTTTTTCTGTGTGGCGGCGAAAACAGGTTCATCCATACTGCTTATACGCGCGCATATCGTTTGTTGTTCCTCCAGCCTCCTCCGCGAAACTATTTTCCAGCGCCGCGCCGGCGGCGGGTGATTGTTGCGGTGAATGGCCAGGCATTGGTTTGCCACCGCACAACGATCGGCATCGTCTATATGCAATACCAGGGCTGCCATGCGGTCCTGCGCCTCTTTTACTATCCGCAGCAGGGCGGCCGATGGATTGCTTTGGTAGAGCGTGGTATAATCATCCATGTGCAATGGCGGCCCTATATGCACTTCTGCGCAATGCCTGCCTTTAAGGGGATGGTCGTAGGTAATGCCTATGGGTATGATGGGCAAATGAAGGGAGAAACCGTGGTCGGCCATGGTTTGAAAAGCCAGCCTGAAAACTCCTTTTCTAAAGGCCCACAGGCGATGCTCGGTATGGCTGGTGCTTTCCGGAAAGAAAACGATGATGCCGTTATTGCCCAGGATGGTACGGGCGTCGAGGAAACTGTTGTCGTTGGCATTGATGCTGCTACGCCCCTTTTCATGCTGGTGCACGGGTATCATATGCAGCCACGACAGCAACATTCTTACCTGCCGGTTGATAAACACATCGCCCCGGGTAAAATACCAGAGCGGCCGTTTAAGCAATACACCCAGCAGGGCGGCGTCCATCAGCGAGGAAGGATGGTTGGCTATAATGATGACAGGACCGCGCGCAGGTACATGCTCTATACCGGTTATGTATATATGCCGGTAAAAGAACCGAAGACCGGTACGCATCAATATCCTGGCAAAGCAATATAGCACTGCTCAAGATAACCAACGTGCCCCGGTATGTCTAATGAATCGGCTCTTTTGCAATAACTAATTGACGGCAGGCAACCTTGCTTGACGCGGAACAAGCTTAATGATTGATAATCACTTTTGTGCCGATGGGCAGCATGTCGTACAGCTCGTCCACCATGTCGTTTTTTAACGATATGCAGCCATTTGTCCACTGCTGCATATAATCAACGGCCATATCATCGCGCGGCCAGGTGCCGTGGATGCCAATGCCACCGCCGATGCGGGCATTCCTGGGAATGAGTCCCTGTGCTTTACGTTGGTTGAATTTATCTATATCTGCTTTGGTAGGAAAGTCGAGCAGCATCATCTTATCCCATTTTTCGTGCGGGCGTTTCGAGGCAATGCGATAAGTGCCTTCGGGCGTCTTACGATCGCCCTCTATCATTTTATCACCGGGGTTTTTACTACCCAGCACAACGGGGTAGGTGGCATACCAGCCTTCGTCGTCGTACACCTTCAGCTCGAGATCGGTTTTGTTAACGATAATGTAAGGAGTGCCTGTAAGGCCGGGATGAAGTAAGCGGTGTTTAACAATTTTTTTACTTTCATACCCGGTAAAGGCCATAAGCGCAAGCGCTGATAAAAGGGATAGCCCGACAAAAACACGTTTCATAACAAAAAAGATTTTAAAACAGACAGGTTGTTACAAAATAAGTTTAAAGGCTATTGGATTTTTATGATACGGTCGGGTTCAGCATGTTGTCTGTAGAACGTAAAAACATATTCAATATTTTTGCTGTGGAAAAGTTTTAAGAAAGCCTTCACATACTGCCATAAAAAACCGGCAGTCTTTTCAGACTACCGGTATCAACACACATACTAAGAGAGAATTTTTTTTGACGGCCGTCAAATGATATTACCAGTTACTCAGTCGGAAACCGAAAGTATAGGGCGTTTGGTCAAGCCCTTTTTTAAACATGCTTTTAGTGGCCATGGAACCGTATAGCTTAACAGGCCCCAGCTGTATTTCGCCCACATAACTAATCTTAAAGGGTTCCAGCCCAAAGTCATCCCTGATTTTTTGCTTGCCGTCTTCGCTGGTAATTGTTTTCTGCCGTGAAGAATATAAATAGCCTGCGCTTATACCGGCGCTGAAACCAAACGATTTGTCATAGTCTTTTTCAGGCGTACAATTGATATTGAGCATAAGAGGTACGGTAAGATAATCGGCGGCCAGCTTATTTTTGCGGTAATGACGGGTATCCCTGCCGAAGGTATTCGTGTTTTTGTCGTATAGTACCGGCTCATCGTACCGGTAATTGTTCAGCTCGAGGCCGATACCGTATTTGAGGTTCAGCACGTGTTTAGCCAGGTTGCGGCGCTGCATAAACACCCAGATGTTTACATCCACCGATTTGCCATAGCGCAGCCCGAATAGCTCTTCTTTGCCGCCGGGAACGATGGCCTGCGCGGCGGCGCCGGCATAATTGGTTTTATCGGTGAAGTTGGCAAAGCCCAAATCGATGATGCCCCAGTTGGTGCTTACGTTATCCCGTTTTTTGCGCCTGCGGTGAGTAAAGACGTCGCCGTATACGCCGGTGGAGTGTTTATAGCTGCTATCGTTTTTATTGCCGCTGCGCACGATGATCAGGTTGCCAATACGGATGGTATCAGGTGATTTCTGCGGTTGGGTAGTGTCAGACTGGGCCATGGTGCCGGTAGCTATGCATACGCCTGCCAGTAGTACATACAATTTGTGCATACAAGTCTTTTTTTTGCTGTTTTAAAAATTTGGTCACTTCACGGCTATGGCAAAACTGCCGATAAGAATGTGTTTTTGGTCGTCGTCAGCATCATCGCCCGAACCGGCTTTTTTGGCAATGACCCGTGAAGCTTTCCTTAGAAACCCCCTCAGGGCGGTTTTCTTTACAGAAGTATTCATAATCGCTATCCGGTCGTTGTTGGAGTGGTCGTTGTCTTCATAAGAGGCATCGGGCGTCATGTCATCATTGGGATGATTGAATTTTACCGCCTGGGCAATCAGGCCGGGCCTTGCATTCACCCTTATATTGTTGTTAAGGGCATGCTCCGGCCGGTCGGGCAGCGCTGCCAGGTCGGCCATAGGCTCGGTTTGTTGCGGCGTTCCGGGCGTGAGCGCCTGGTCTGTCCCGGCTATTGCCATTGCCGGCCGTGTTTTGCCTGCCTTATTGGTGGCCAGTGCCGGGGTGGGCTGTGTTCTGCCGGGGCCGGGCGCCGGGGTATTGTTCAGCGGCGCCGGGTGAGGAGCGCTGTCGCTGCCGGGTTTGTTTTTATCCGTGCCCGCTTTATCCGTTCCGGCCATAGACACACCGGGTGCTGCCGTGCCGTGCTTCGTATCGCCTGGCGGTGTAGCCGGGACCTGCCGGGGCGGCTGTTTGGCCATGACAGGTGCGTCCAACGGATTGTCGCGCATTATCCACCACAGGCCAAGCAGCAGGAGTACCATGGCTGCGGCTGCCAGGCGCCACCAGCGGAAGGGAACGACCTTGTCGTCGTTTTCTTTGCGGTGGTAAAGGCTTTGTTTGTCGGGAAACAGCACCGATGTATCGGGCGCCATGCGTACAATCTGCAACAGCTCCAGCTCTTCCTGGTATTGCGGGTGGCTGTATACAAATGACTCCACCATCCTTTTTTGGTCGTTGTTCAGCTCATCGTCGGCATACGATACAAAAAACGCTTCGTAATTGCCGGCATGAATGCCTTCTGCTTCGCCTTTAAACAAACTATCCTTACCGGCAAATACCACCTGGTCATCCGGCGGAAGCACCAGCTGCTGCAGCAGCGCCAGCTCCCTTGCCAAATCGGGGTTTTGCGCCACAAAATCCTCCACCGCTTTCCTGCCGGCGGCATCCAGCTCATTGTCTGTATACAGCAGGAAAAACGATTCGTAATTATGCCGGTTGATGTTCATTTTTTGCATGGTTTACGGTACGGATTTACAAAACATTTTCAAGGCTTACCAGGTAGGTTTTCAATTGAACCCTCGCCCGGTGAAGATAAACTTTTACCTGGCTCTCGTTCAGCCCCGTTATCATACCTATCTCCTGGTAAGAATACCCCTCGTAATCTTTCAGCAGCACCAGGCTCCGCTGGGTTTCGCTGAGCGTATCGAGGGCCTCTTCCAGCACCTTCTTCAGGTTATTGGCCGGGCGGTGCGTGACACTGGCGGCTTCGCCAAAGCTTTCTTTCAGCGTTACCCGCTTTGTTTTCCGGATATGGTCTATCATCTGGTGGTAGGCAACGGTAAAAAGGTACGACTTGCTTTTTTCGGCGTCTACCTCCTCCCTGTTGCGCCATAATTTTTCAAAGGCGCCCTGTACCACGTCGCGCGCATCTTCCCCGTGCCGGAGATTTTTAAGGATAAAGCGGTACACGTTGTCCGCGTACCTGGTTACACATTCATTGTATTCTCTCTCGGTCATAAAACAGTTCCATGTGTTGTTTGGTGTCGGTGTCTTTCCAGCACGTTGGTGTCATTCTCCCCGGAAATCTATGCATGTTATACGGCCCTGCGGGCTGAAAGTTACAGGCCCGGGGTATCTTTTTAAAAAAAAATCCTCCCGGCAGGCGGGAGGATTAGCTGTATTAAACAGTAGAAAGGTATTACTGGTTGGCGCCCAGCAGGTGGCGGGAAATGGATTCCCATACCTGGGTATTATCGCTTTGCGCGCGGCAGTCGTCATTCTTTTCGCGGCATTGTATGCCGTCCTCGCCGGTAGGCGTGGCGGGCTGCCGGGAAGTAGAAAATAACACCGCGCTGATAGCGAGCGCTGAAACAAGAAAAATAAGCCGGATAAAGGTTTTTTGTGTCATGATTAGCTGATTTTGGTACATCTGTCCACCGGCGGGCCGGCGGGTTGAGAATGATAAGACGAAGGTATTTCAAAAATGTTACAGCCTGGGGGCAATTTCTGTGAAGTGACGAAAACCGGTGACAAAATGCAGGGTTTCACCGGTAAAATGTGTTTATGGGGTTTTTACCGGCTGTTTTGCTCACAACTGTTAGCTTTCGTTTCCTATTTTTGTGTCCTTTAAAAATAATCAGCTCCATGAACCAGCAATTCGCCCAACGCATCGCCTCAGAACTGGAAGAAATAAAATCGGCCGGTCTTTTTAAAAACGAGCGCATCATCACCAGTGCGCAGGGACCCGAAATAATGGTCAACGATAAGCAGGTGCTTAATTTCTGCGCCAATAACTACCTGGGCCTGTCATCGCATCCCCGCGTCATTGAAGCCGCTCACCGGGCCATCGACAGCCATGGCTATGGCATGAGCAGCGTTCGCTTTATCTGCGGAACGCAGGATATCCATAAAGAGCTGGAAAAAAAGATAGCCGGTTTTCTCGGAACGGAAGACACGATACTATATGTAGCCGCCTTCGATGCCAACGGCGGTGTATTTGAGCCCCTGTTTAACGAGCAGGACGCCATTATTTCAGATGCGCTTAACCACGCATCCATTATCGATGGCGTGCGTTTGTGCAAGGCGCAACGCTTTCGTTATGAGCACAACAATATGGCAGACCTGGAGGCGAAGCTGAAGGAAAGCGCCGGTTGCCGGAGCCGGGTGATTGTTACCGATGGCTCGTTCAGCATGGACGGCACCATTGCGCAATTGGATATCATCTGCGACCTGGCGGATAAATACGATGCGCTTGTCATGATCGATGAAAGCCATTCTTCCGGCTTCCTCGGCAAGACCGGCCGCGGCACCCACGAATACCGTAATGTAATGGGGCGTATCGATATCATCACCGGCACCCTGGGCAAGGCCCTGGGCGGCGCCAGCGGCGGCTTTACCAGCGGGAAAAAAGAGGTGATAGAAATGCTGCGCCAGCGCTCGCGTCCCTACCTGTTTTCCAATACACTGGCGCCTTCCATCGTAGGCGCTTCCATTGCCGTGCTCGATATGCTGAGCCAAACCACCGAGCTACGCGATAAGCTGGAAAATAATACAAGGTATTTCCGCACTAAAATGACGGAGGCCGGTTTCGATATCCGCCCCGGCGATCATCCCATCGTGCCCATTATGCTGTACGATGCCGTTGTGGCCCAGCGCTTTGCCGCAGCCCTGCTCGATGAAGGCATCTATGTAATCGGCTTCTTTTTCCCCGTGGTGCCCAAGGGGCAGGCAAGGATACGGGTACAGCTAAGCGCAGCGCATGCGCAAAAACATCTTGATAAAGCCATTGCCGCATTTACAAAAGTGGGTAAAGCGCTGACGGTATTGAAGTAGAAGCTTGCAGGCCCTTACAAAGCGGCTATCATACTAATCTCAACATTCACATTCTTGGGAAGCCCTTTTACCGCCACCGTTTCGCGGGCGGGAAAATCGCTGCTGAAGTATTTGCCGTATACCTCGTTTACCGTGGTAAACAACGACATATCGCTCAGGAAGATGGTGGTCTTTACCACGTTGCCAAAGCCCATGCCTGCCGCTGTCAGGATAGCTTTGATATTATGCATGACCTGGTGGGTTTCGCCGATGGTATCGGTGGCCTCAATATTGCCGTTGGCAGGATTAATGGCTATTTGTCCGGATATAAACAACAGGTTGCCAGCCTGTATGGCCTGGTTATACGGACCAATCGGCGCAGGCGCCCCGCTGGTATTGATGACTTTTTTTTCCATGTTCAAAATTAAGCAGGGCTTATGAGAGCGGTAAAAAAGATTTCACAAAAAACAAATGTTTTACGCACCAAGCCGCCAGCTTTGGTAAGTTTGCAGCTTTAACCGATGATTGATTATGCAAATAGCGGTTGTCTGTAACGATGTATTGAAAGCGGCATTCCTGGCCCGGGGCATGAATGCCGGTGCGGAAACCGTTTTTGTTGACAGCATCGGCCAGGCGCCCGCCGGCGCAGGCATTGTATTCGACCTGTTGTTTGAAAACGAGCCTGCCCGGGTAGCTGCGCTGGCCCAATGGCTGCCCCGGCCGGTTATCATCAACTCGGTGACAGCCACCCTGGCCCAGGTAGGCCAGCCCTTTATCAGGCTCAACGCCTGGCAGGGTTTTCTTCAGCACCCCATCCTTGAAATAGCGGCCCTGCCTGCACAGGAAAGCACTGTAAGGGAGGTCTTTGCACAGTTGGGCTGGCAATACCGCCTGGTGCCCGATATCGCCGGTTTGGTAAGCGCCCGCGTAATAGCCATGATCATCAACGAGGCATGGTTTACTTTTGGAGACGGTATCAGCACCCGCGAAGAGATAGACACCGCTATGAAATCCGGTACCAATTATCCCTATGGCCCTTTTGAGTGGAGTGGGAAAATAGGCTTGCAAAACGTTGGTCGCCTGCTCACTGCCATGCGCCTGGCCGATAGCCGTTATGAAATAGCCCCGGCATTACAGGCCGCAGCTGCCGCAGAATAAAGTTTGATCGCCAGGCAACGTTTACGACCCCGTTATCCTCATTACAATCACAGATGAACGAAATTTATAATGTCATTGATTCTTAGCATCGATACAGCTACCGCCCTGGGCAGTGTTGCACTGGCAAAAGAGGGTAAGCTGCTGGCGGCAAAAACGAGCGACCAGCAGAAGGACCATGCCGCCTGGGTGCATGTGGCTATCCGTGAGTTGATGGCCGAAAGCGGTTATACGCTGCAGCAGCTGAGCGCAGTAGCCGTAGTGGCCGGCCCGGGTTCGTATACGGGTCTGCGTGTGGGTATGGCCACAGCCAAAGGAATTTGTTATGCTTGTCATGTGCCGCTTATTACGTTGAATACCTTGTATATAATGGCTTTTGCCGCCCGCAGCAGGATTCTTTTGGCGAATGCTGCTGGTAAGGTTGAAGAAAATATATTATTTTGCCCAATGATAGACGCACGCCGGATGGAGGTCTTTACCGCACTATACGACCATAGTCTAAAAGAAATAGTGTCTCCATCAGCTTTAGTACTGGAACCCGGCGTGTTTGACAAATGGACAAGTAAGAACCACCTTTTGTTTTTTGGTAACGGTAGCAGTAAGTGTAAATCATTAGGTGACCATAAAGGTGAGGTGTGGGGTGATTTTTTTTACTACCCGGAACACGTAACTTTACTGGCGCAGGCCGGGTTTGAAGGAAATCAGTTTGCCGATACAGCATATGCCCAGCCCGCTTATCTAAAGGATTTTTACACTCATCATAAAAATCCGACCGTTCAATGATTAATATGACAGAATAAATATTTGTTTTAATCTTTTTTAATCTTTTTTTTACACTATACGTATCTTTATTACCTAAACTTTGCATACTCCAAAACCCAATATTCAAATATGAACACATCAGCGAATTATTTAATGATTCAGCCGAAGGAGGGGGACACCGTCAAAATTGATTTTTTGCAGGTGAAGAAGGCCGCTGTAACGCTGCGCGCCATCAATCACAAACTTCGTCAGCAGATTATGCATCTGCTGGAGGAGAACAAAAAGATGACGGTGACGGAGATTTATGTGCAACTTCGGTTAGAGCAGTCAGTTGCATCGCAGCACCTCGCTATCCTCAGGAGAGCCGGTGTTGTTGGCACAGACAGGGATGGTAAATTTATTTATTATTCGATTAATGCGGAGCGCTTAGCCCACATTAACAGGCACCTTGTGGATATAATAACATAAAAACCTTACCTGACGGATTAAAAAGGCAGCAATCTTAACGGGTTGCTGCTTTTTTGTTTTTGTGTACCTTTACAGTTGAAAATCAAAGGCTCTATGTATATCAGGCAGTTATATACCGGTTGTCTCAGCGAGGCGGCCTATTACATTGAAAGTGAAGGCGAAGCAGCGGTTATCGACCCCCTCCGGGATACCGACGAATACACCGCGCTGGCAGACGAAAGAAAGGCATCTATTAAGTATATTTTCGAAACCCATTTCCACGCCGATTTTGTGAGCGGCCATATCGACCTGGGTCAGAAGACCGGCGCGCCCATCATATACGGCCCCCGCACGGAAACCAGTTACCCCGTGCATGTGGCCAAAGACGGAGAAGTGTTCCGGCTCGGCGCCCTGACCATCGAAGTATTGCATACCCCCGGCCATACCCTTGAGTCCACCTGCTACCTCCTGCGGGATGCTACCGGTAAACCACATGCTATATTTACAGGCGACACCCTGTTTGTAGGCGATGTTGGTCGCCCCGACCTGGCGCAGAAAGGGGCCGACCTGACGATGAACGACCTGGCGGGTATGCTGTACGACAGCCTGCAGCGCAAAATAATACCCCTGCCCGACGAAACCATCGTATATCCCGCCCATGGCCCCGGCAGCAGCTGCGGCAAAAACCTGGGTCCCAACACCTTCAGCACCATCGGCCAGGAAAAGCAAACCAATTACGCCTTGCAGGCTACCTCAAGGGAAGCGTTTATTGAGTCGGTCACCGACGGACTGCAGGCCCCCCCGCAATACTTCCCCATCAATGCCCGGATCAATAAAGAAGGTTACGAAAGCCTGGATGCCGTGCTGGGCAAAGGCATGAAGGCGTTTTCCGTACATGAGTTCAAAGAGAAGATACAGAGCGAAAACGTTCTTATACTCGATACCCGCCCCGCGCCTGTTTTCACCCAGGGCTTTGTGCCCGGCTCCATCAGCATTGGCCTCGAAGGCCGTTTTGCCGAATGGGCCGGTATGCTGCTGCCTTTTGACAAGCCCATTGTGCTCGTTACCGAGGCCGGCAAAGAAGAAGAAAGCGTGGTGCGCATGGCCCGGGTAGGCTTCGCCAATATGGAAGGCTACCTGGAAGGTGGTTACGAAGCCTGGCAGAACGCCGGCGAAAAAATAGACATGGTCATCGAAGTGGAAGCCGATGAGCTGGCCATGGATATCCCCCACGACAAAAACCTGGTCGTTATAGACGTACGCCGCGATACCGAATTTGCCGACGGGCATGTAAAAGGCGCCCTCAACCTGCCCCTCAATGATCTTACCGATCCCGGCTCTATGGCCAATATCGAAGAACAGCAAAACCTGTATGTGCATTGCGCCGGCGGTTATCGCAGCGTCATTGCCATTTCGCTTATGAAGCGACAGGGTATCCACAACCTCCGCAATATCACCGGCGGCTGGGGCAGGATAAAGGAGCAGGAAGGAATAGAGGTAGCCAAGGAAACGAGCATACTGAATTGATAACACTAATTGGCGCGAATGGAAGCGAATGAACGCTAATAGCGCGGCGTCTGTTTGCTTCGCTATTGCGAAGCAAACGATTCGCATTTATTCGCTTCCATTCGTGATAATTAGAGTGTGACTATGCCGTTCTTTATCGCATACATTACCAGCCCAACTCTTGTCTTCACTTTTAATTTATCAAACAGGTCATCCCGGTAACCGTCGATGGTGCGGGGGCTGAGAAACATTTGCTCCGCTATTTCGCGGTAGGTAAGCTCCGTACAAACCAGCTTAAGAAACTGCAGCTCGCGCTGGTTTAGCTTTACCAGCGTCTGGAGTGGATGATCGCCTTCGTCGATCGCATTCACGGCATGAATTAGTTTGCCCGTTACGAGCTCGGAATAATAAAACCCTTTTTTTATCACCGAGTCGAGCGCCATTTTAAATTCTACCGGGTCGATGTCTTTGAGGATATACCCTTTGGCGCCATTCTTCATCATGCGGATGATGCTTTGCTCGTTGTCGTACATCGAAAGCGCCAGCACTCTTATCTCGGGATAATGGTGCTTGATCCATAATGCCGTTTCATAGCCGTCCATAGTGGGCATGTTGATATCGAGTAAAACGATATCGGGCAATGATTCGAGCTTTAGTTCTTTGATGAATTCTTTGCCGTTGTCGGCTTCAAATAAAACGGCGTAATCGGAGTAGTTTCTGACGAGATTGGCAAGACCTTTCCGCAATAGCGTGTGATCGTCTACCAGTGCCACACTGGTTTTACATTTTTGCATGTAAGTTCGGTTTAATGGTTTTGGGATAGAAAAAGGGTGATCTGTGTTCCTGTTCCCGGGGTACTGACGATGTGAAAGGTAGCGCCGATAAGGTTGGCTCGGTCGTGCATGTTGCGGATACCTACACCAAATGTAATATTTTCATTTGTTCTTTGCAATGGTATGTCAAAACCTTTACCGTCGTCAAGTATTTTAAGCCCGAGGCCGGCGGGCGTATACCCTATTTGTAGTATGATGAAAGAGGCCTCCGCATGTTTGATGACATTGTGCAGCGCTTCCTGTACGATGCGGAAAAGTAGCAGTTCTTTTTGTTTGTCAATAGGATAGGGTGTTCCATCCGTTTCCAGGCGGGCCTGGTGTGTGCCGGTCCTGTTTAACAGCTCCAGTTCGGCTTCCAGTGCGCGGAGCAGACCGATGCGCCCTATCTGGTCGGCGTCCAGGCTGTGGCTGAGTTGCCGCAAATCCCTGATAGCTTTGCTCACCAGCTTCCGGGAATCATCTATTTTTTCTTCCAGCGACGCAGGCTGGGCGGCGTCCATGGTATTAAGGTGCAGCTTGGCCAGGCTGAGCGACTGACCGATGTTATCATGTATTTCCTGTGAGATATTTTTTAGGGTTTGCTCCTGTATTTCAAGCTGCGCCTGCAAAAGCGTTTGCTGAAACTGTGTATGAAGCGCCTGCTTTTCACGGGTGTAATGGTTGTGCCGTTTTTGATACAGGAAAATGAAGATCACGATGAAAGAAGTGATCAGCAGGATAAATAAGGTAATGGTGATGATTAGGATGACATCTGTTGATATGGCCTGCATAGAAACCCTTTTGATATAAAGACGCACATAATTACACAGATAATGTTATGGATGCTCCATAGGATGGAATAGTTTTTATCAGGCATGATCCTGATAAAAATGGTATAGGTAGAAAAGATAAAGAAACTTCCGCTATAATATACAAATAAGCCGCTGATAAACCAGAAGGAGCGGGTAGCGGTAATGTGCTCCACTACCGGGTGCAGCAGCTTGCGGTAGTAAAATATAATGGCATAGGCGCTTACTGCCAGCGCCATCAGGCTGTAGCTGTGATTGTTAAACATCCGGTGATCCTCGTGCGCAATGACCAGGCCTTCTGCGGTGAGCAGCGATAGTACCAGCAGCATGAAACCGGCTTTGTACCAGTTGTTTTTGGCCGTTCGCAGGTATTTGACAGAGAAATAAATGGATAAGATAACCAGCGACACGGCGCAATTGATCTGGTATACAAAACCATTGGCTACCCTTGACTCCATCAGGTATTTGGCCCAGGTGTTCATAACCAGCTGTGCATACAGGTACAGTACGATTAAAGTATGCTCCCCCAGTCGCCGGTTCTTCCTGTGTACGGCAAATACGATGGCAACCAGGGGAGCCGCTATATCGAGGTACTTAATAATGTAGGATATGATACTTGGATGAATGGTATTTGTATTTAATGGTAAATGTATACAATGAATTAAATAGCAAGGGCGTCTATATGTCCCGATCCATTGGGATTCCCTTCATCGTTCAGGTTCTTAATGCTGAGCACCTCGGTTGTGTCCGGGGGAATGATTCTTGGTTCAATGCTGGCAATGACCTGTGGTGTTGGGGTCGTCCCGGTAATAAAGGTATTGGTGCCGAGCAGGTTTTTCAATGCAGATGCGCCAACAGAAAATTTGTGCAGGCCCTGCAGCATGTTGGCCGTAATGTCCGGCGCAAGACTGGAGTCCCAGCCGGGAGGAAAAGGACAGCCATTGGGAGGATCTGTCGGATCCAGGAGCACATTACCCTTGAATGCCTGTGCAAAAAGGAAGTCTGCCGTTCCGCCGTCGGGCATCTGGCAGTTGCGCTTCGAAAACACGATCTTATCTGCCGAGGGGTTATCAGACAGCAGCCCGGTCAGCTCTTCCTGGTTGAATGAAAACGCGGGTGCGCCTGCCACCGCGGCGAAAGCCTGGGTGTCATGCTTAGCGGCATGATCTGTGGAAATAGTCATACAATAAATTTAGGGTGAGAGAAAAATTGTTACCCGTCAAAATTGATGGCTGCCGTTGTAAAAAAAAAGGGTCTTTTAACCCATATTTTCTAACCGTTAACAAACGGCGAAAAAGGGTGTATTCCTCCTTTCCCCTTTCTTCGTCATCGTTGATATTTGCGCTCAGCAAAATAAATCCCCTCTTTTATGGACCAGTTACCCGGCATCCCGGTAGACCCCCCCCTGTTAAGAAAAGAAGAAATCGATATAAATGACGGTGACCCCGCCACAGAGAGAATGCTTGTCCAGCTACAGGCAAACATTTTAAAATACCACGGCAGGCAACACGCCTGGCAGGTGTTTCTTACATTTTTAAACGGACAGGAAGAGGCTGCCGCAAACTGGATCCGCAGCTATGCAGACAGGATAACCAGCGCCAAAACACAACTAAAGGATGCTGAGCACCGAAAAGCAGATCCCCGCTACGATGGTGGTGTCCTCACTTGTTTTTTCCTGTCACGGCAAGGATATCAATACCTTGGCTACGATATGGATAAAAACGACCAGCCGGAACACAACCGGTGGTTTGGTGCTACACTCCAAAGCATGAAAGACCCGCAGCTGGCAGCCAGGCTGGGTGATCCGAAGATGGAGACATGGGATGACATGTACCAGCAGGACATGCATGTTATGGTGCTCCTCGCCGATTCAAACAAAGACCGGTTGCTGCAGGAGCTGCAAACAATTCTTGCACAGACAGAAAAATTCATCGTAAAAAAAACAAACGATCACCTGCCCATAAAAAAGGCGGATGATATTCTCTTTGTACAGAAGGGAGAAGCGCTCCGCAACGCAGACGGTTTTTCCATTGAGCATTTCGGGTACGTGGATGGCATCAGCCAGCCCAGGTTTTTAAAAGGCGAGGCGGAACCCGGCAAAAGATGGAATGATATCATATGGCGCAAAGCGCTGCTCGTAGAAGACAAGGTACCGGGATACCAGGATTGCTTCGGTAGTTTTCTTGTATTCAGGAAGCTGGAGCAAAACGTACAGCGGTTCAGGCAGGCGATAGAGGAGCTGGCGGCCTTGCTTTCTGCCGGTGAAGTAAATGAAGAAGCGAAAAAGCTGGCAGGCGCTTATGTCATCGGCCGTTTCAGCAATGGCACGCCGGTGGTAAAGCATCCTGTCGAAATACCGGTTCGTTCAGGCGAGGACTTTGATAACGACTTCGATTACAAATACGATGCAACGGCCACCAAATGCCCTTTTCATGCACACACACGGGTTGTCTGTCCGCGCGATATCGATCCTGCCAGCTGGTTGCGGCGCATCGTACGCCGGGGCATTCCATACGATGAGGCCGGCCGGAACAATGACATGACATGGTTCCCCTCGCAGGATGTAGGCCTTCTCTTTATGTGCTACCAGGCCAATATATTGCACCAGTTTGAAAACCTGCAGGCTACCTGGGCCAACAGTGGCAATGTGGGCAACGTCAAAAAAGTGGGCATCGATAGCATTGCCGGCCAGGGCGCCATGAATGCCCGGCCACAGCAATGGCCTGCAAAATGGGATAAAGATGACAAGCTGCATGGATTCAGCTTTCCCGCCACCGTCACGCTCAAGGGAGGCGAATATTTCTTTGCTCCCTCCATTCCTTTTTTACGGCACCTGCCTCCTTTTTGACAGGCGTTACCTTTTTTGCCGGTTTCTTCCATATTGGCGGTTCGCCTCCTGCGATTTCCTGTTTTATTGCCGGAATATGCGGTATTGGAAAACCAGGACACCCTTCTTCTGCGTATACATACGCATTAAAATCCCGTTCTTTTACTGGTGGTGAATTAGCAGGATATGTGTTATTTTGATTGTCCTATACAAGCATTCCAGTTTCCCCTTTTTCCTATCCAGTCTGTCCTATAAAACCAAAATAAACGAGCAGTTATGGCTATGAGACTATTTCACAACAACCCGTCGACGCCTGTGAACGTGGAGGGATTATCGGACTTTACAGACTACGCGCCTTTCTACACCGATTCTATGGAAGTGGCAAAGGCTTATTACCTCGGTAAGCTCGAAGAGCTGGAAGAAAAACTGGCCGGCCTTACCATTGAGGAGCACCCGGTACAGATTACCAGGCTGGCAAGACAAATTATGTCGGTCCGGTCTATTTTAAAAACGCTGGCTAAATAAAACCGGCGGCAGCAAATGAAATGGTCCTGGTATTAATGAAGCGGCGGCTTGCTTTTATCATCAATCCACAATTTCATATACGCCTCGCTCCAGGTTTGTTTCCAACGCTTATGACTCCACAGGTATAGTTCGGGATGAAGCCGGATATTCTCTTCCAGCAGGGCCACGTATTTCCTCGTCAGCTCGCCTTCGGCGCTGTTGCCGGGATTCATATCCACCAGCGTAGCCTGCATATGATAATGGCCGCGCCTGGGTCTGCTGAAAGATAAATTCACCACCGGTATATTGCCCAGCCGGGCGCCTTTTTCCGGTCCCTGCAAAAAGGCCGTGGGCCTGTTCAGGAAATTCAGCCAGTAGCTTTTTCTCGGGTTGGCAGGATTTTGGTCGCCTACCAGCGCCAGCAGGTATTGCGTTCGCCGGTAGGGTAGCATGGCCCGGGCCATATCGTTATAGGGCAGCATGATACTGCCGAAACGCTGGCGCAGGAATAAAAAAATACGGTTTAGTATCTTGCTGCTGATAGGCGAATAAGCTACCAGCGATGTAAAACGTATCACCGGCGGGATACCGGCATTGGCCCATTCCCAGTTAAACTGGTGCCCCATTACCAGGTGTACATTGCGCCCCGTTGCATACACTTCGTCCAGCGCCCTCACATCCGAAGTCATACGTTTGGCCAGGCTGCTTTTGGAAATGCTCATCAGCTTCAGCGTCTCCAGCCAGTTGTCGGTAAAGCGGCGGTAAAACCGGCGCGCAATGGCCCGGCGCTCTTTGCCTGTTTTTTCGGGGAATGCCACCTGCAGGTTGCCCATTACCACCGGCCTGCGGTAGCGGATTATAAAGTAAAGAAGGAAATACAGCAGGTCCGATATCATATACAGCGCCCAAAAAGGCAGCAGTGAAATGAGGTATAATATTCCGAAGACGATGTAATACATAACGCTTATCCCATTTTCATAATCCGGTCTTACAGCACGATATTCTGCACTTTCTCACTCTTATACGGGTAATCGGTATTGAAATGCAGCCCACGGCTTTCATGCCTGAACTGTGCACATTTTATCACGAGGTAAGCCACGGTGATCATATTGCGCAGCTCGCAGAGCTGCGGCGATACGCTGGTGGTTTCATACAGCTGTTCCGTTTCCTCCCACAGCAAATCTACCCGCTTCATGGCGCGCTGCAGACGGGTATTGGTACGAACAATGCCCACGTAATCGCTCATCAGCAGCTGCAGCTCCTTCAGGCTTTGCGTGATAAGGATCATTTCACGGGGCTGCGAAGTGCCGTCGGCTTTCCAGTCGGGCAGCAGCGTTTCAAAAGAAACCCTGCTGATGTTTTCTATCGCATCCAGGTAGGCGCGGTGGCCAAATACCATGGCTTCCAGCAGTGAGTTGCTGGCCAGCCGGTTGGCGCCGTGCAGGCCTGTGCTGGCGCATTCACCCGCGGCGTAAAGGTTGCGGATGGAAGTTCTTGCCCATTCATCTGTTTTGATGCCGCCGCAGCTGTAATGCGCGGCAGGCGCCACCGGTATCATGTGCCGGGTAACATCGATGCCCAGGCTCATGCACTTCTCATAAATATTCGGGAAATGGTGCAGGAATTTTTCCTTGTCCATATGACGGCAGTCGAGAAATACATGCTCGGTACCTGTTATCTTCATCTCGCTGTCGATGGCGCGCGCCACGATATCGCGTGGCGCCAGGTCCTTGCGGGAATCATACTGCTCCATAAAGGCCTCGCCGTTTTTATTGCGCAGTATACCGCCGTCGCCCCGCACGGCTTCCGTGATCAGGAAGGCCTGCCCGCGAACGCCGGGCTCATACAGGGCCGTTGGATGAAACTGGATAAACTCCATGTTCTCAATCCGGCCCTTGGCGCGGTATACCATCGAAATGCCGTCGCCGGTAGCGATAGACGGGTTGGTGGTGGTGCGGTATATCTGGCCGTTGCCGCCCGTGGCCAGCAGCGTTATCTTAGCCAGTATCTTTTCGATATGGTTGGTTTGCAGGTTGAGGGCATATACACCATAACACTGGATATCCGGGGTGGATTTGGTAATAAGAAAACCCAGGTGGTGCTGGGTCAGCAGGTCGATTACAAAGCAATGCTTGATGACCTGGATATTTTTTTGCCGCTGCACGGTTTCCAGCAGCGCCCTTTCCATTTCGCGGCCGGTAACGTCCTTGTGGTGCAGTATGCGGTGCACGCTGTGACCGCCTTCCTTGCCCAGGGCATAGTCGCCGTCGGCTTCTTTGTCAAACTGCGCGCCCCAGTCAATGATCTCCTTAATCCGCTCCACGCCTTCTTTCACCACTATCTCTACTGTGTGCTCGTTGCAAAGTCCGTCGCCCGCAATAAGGGTGTCCTGTATATGCTTGTCGAAACTATCGTTTTCAAAATCCGTCACACCGGCGATACCGCCCTGTGCATACTTGGTATTGGTTTCGTCGGCAGCGGCTTTGGTGATCACCGTTACCTGCTTATCGGGGCAGGCTTTTGCCACTTTCAATGCGTAGGTAAGGCCGGCTATTCCTGAGCCGACCACTAAAAAATCAGTCTGTAACATAATGCATCAGTATTCTAATTCCAGTTCCAGCAGCTCAGGGTGCTCAAAGGTTTCCATCAAAT
>Ga0307508_10001172_pt1 | contig 30157 bp, 33 predicted proteins | sample 9_EM_MG_FD_203089 | JGI IMG/M metagenome (GOLD analysis project Ga0307508, IMG submission 203089) | Populus trichocarpa ectomycorrhiza microbial communities from riparian zone in the Pacific Northwest, United States - 9_EM | ecosystem: Host-associated > Plants > Roots > Unclassified | place...
CACTCAAGCTTGAGGGAGTTCACGATCCACAGCTGAAGGCACTGACAATTCCCGCCACCTGTCAGTATGCGCTACGCGATGGGCTTCTCTATCTCATTGACCCAAGGGATAGGCGCTTACGCCTAGTACTCAGTAGCCAAGAATTGCGAAAACAGCAACTGTCAACCGCACACGATGAAACGCACTGTGGTTTCTATCGAACCTACAAGCGCCTTACCAGGTTCTACTGGCCGTCGATGGCAAAAGACATCGCCAGCTATCTCGCTCACTGCCCTGCTTGTTTGGTGAACAAGCCAGCACGCCATAAGCCGTACGGGAAATTGTCACCAATAGTGTCACCATCGGAGCCATTTGATACAATCTCGATAGACCTCATAACGGACCTGCCGCCATGCAGTCGCGAAGGATCGTGTGATCTTTTCGATACCATAATGACTGTGACGGACAAATTCAGTAAAGCAGTGCGCTTTATTCCCGGAAGGAAGGATTGGTCCGCGGTTGATTGGTCGAAGCACTTTTACGAAGACGTCGTTTTGAACGGATGGGGTTTCCCCCGTACTATCATCTCTGACCGAGATAAGCGTTTCCTTTCTGGTTTATGGCAGGCGCTACTCTCTCGAGCAGGCGTTAAGAGCCTTACCACGACAGCCTACCACCCAAATGCAGACGGGCAGTCGGAGAGAACAAATCAGACGCTCGAGGTCATGCTACGCTACTTGGTAAATAGCAGCCAATCCGGTTGGGTAAGCAAGCTCCTTCCGCTACAGGCTGCTTGCAACAACATGGAGGCGGTATCGACTAAGAAATCACCGAATGAGCTGATATATGGGAAAAAGCTTCGAACCGCGCTCGAGGTGGCCACGGTTCCGCTGCCAACACCGGCAGCGGCAATGCCATTGCATGAGCTCCGTATAGTTGCACAGGAGGAAGTAGCTACTCTGATAGCAATCACGCAGAGGGCAATGGCGAAGCACTATAATGCGAAGCGAACCGTGCCGGACTTTTCCACTGGGTACGCTTTCCTCCGTCTCGGGGCCGGATACTCTATTCCATCCACACAAAAGCACAAGCTCGCTCAGCAGCGTACTGGCCCCTTCAAGATCCTCGAAATCGTCGGAAAGGGCAAAGCTTACAGGTTGCAACTTCCACCACACTATGGAATCCATCCAGTGATTTCGGTCATCCATTTGGAACCCGCTCCAGTCCCAGGCTCCGATCCTTATAAGAGGCCGGTAGCAACGAATGATGTAGCCCCAGTAGTGGGACCAGAAAGTGAGCCAGAATGGGAGATTGATGCAATCGTTGGCAAACGTACCTCTAAGAAAGGAAGGAAGAAGAAGACCGAGTTCCTCGTCCGCTGGAAGGGTTACGGTCCGGAATGGGACTCATGGTACGCCGACAACGACTTACCGAACGCCCGGCAAGTGATCGCCAACTACGAAGCATCAAGGGAGGAGAGTTCCATGGAATAGAAGCTCGTGTTTTCTTCTGTAGTTTCGTTCTTTTACTGTAATTCGTTTCTTCTTTTGTCTTTTTACTTACTTCTTTGTAATAAGTTTCCTGATTTTGCATGAGGTGTGCTTTTCTTGTTTTTTCTTTTTTTGAGTTTTTTAGGGACACCGAGGGTGGCATCCAAAGTTGGGGGCGATTGTGACCCTAAACCGGGCATAGGAATACGGGTAGTTTCGTGGAGGTGTATGTTTGCTCACGACGGCAGGATGCCGGCCGGCACCATGCCGAAACAGCACTTTACCAGACGCACCTCGCCGGATCGGCACCTGGCCGGAGGACAGTGGGCCGGCAAACACGGAAGCTGCACACCGCTGGAAGCGGAAGGGTGGCGCAGGAAGGGCTTGGCAATGGGTATATAAGAAGCAAGCTCCTCCCGCTCGTAGATAGAATGACATGACTTTCTTCTTCTCTTCTTTTCTTGTCCGCACTGCGTGACAGCGTGTGAGAAGAGCCGTGAAGAGACCACGCCGGGCGTGACGGATACCGCGAGAACAATGAACCCACGCAAGGCGTGAGAACAACGAGTCCACAAAGAGCGTGTAAGTACGCCAGAAGTGTGAGTACGCCGGAAGCATGAGTAGGACCGCCGCACCACAAACCCCAGCCTACGTTGCCTGTCGAGCCCCACGGAGAAGTCGAGGCAGGATCTTGATAGTGTGGGTGTCCATTTTACACCAATCACACCATCCCTTCGGAGAGCGCTCATTCCTCCGGTATCGTCCCTGGTAGCTTCCTCGTCCTCCTCTTCCTCCTTATTGGGTGTAGAGTGCCTTGGAGACCGTATCAGGTTTGGTTGTCATCGATTGGTTCGTCTCACACTCGTTGAGTGTGTCAATTACTTCTTGAACTGTTACTTTTACGCAAGATTGAAGAATTTATATCGTGACTGCATAGGTGGAAGGAAGAGTCATATAGATATGGTTCTTGAGAACCATGTCAGGAACTGCTTCTTCGGAGCCAGCAAGTTCGGTGATGATATCAAGCAATTCGGCAAAGTAGGTATTGAGAGGCTGTCCAGGAGTGGGACGGAGCGTACTGAATTTCCGAAAGAGTGCCATTCTCCTGACCGAGGAATTGGCAGTGTTTGTGCATGCTTTGAGTTCTTTCCATGCCTCAATGGGATCGTCCGTACCTTTGATGTGTACCTTGATAGCATTGGTACAGGAGCCATAGATGATGGACAAGGGCTGCAATTTCTGTTGCTTGTAGTCCTTATTTGCCTTCGGTGCCAGGACAACATTTCGGGTGAAGTTGTTGGGTCTTCGCAGATCTTCCGGCTCTTCCTCCCTCTCCATCACAATATCCCAAGCCCCAAGACATGCAATTAATATGACTAGCTGGACCCAATCTGAGGATTGAGGCCTAGTGAGATTTCATGAGTGAAAGTTACAGCCAGGGGCAAGCTCTGAAAGAGAGGAGTATTACCAACCCAACAGCAGCCGGGTGGTAACTCAAGGTTACCAATGGGAAAGGGGATGAGTGACAGCCTCAGATGAGGGCCTGGTCACATCCCTGGGAGGTGTCAAGGTTATCCTCCGCGAGACCCATACTAAAAGCTACTAGTTACCGTATACCAGCAAAAATGTTAACTTTTTCTGGGTACAATATAACTCACGAGCGGTCGTGCATGACGCGCGAGGCGGAATGGATCCGGTGGGTATATGAGGGGAGCCAGACCATCTGTCAGTTGTTTGAAGAAGATCGGACCTTAACTTGTCAAGTTACAGAGACGTATTCTTCAGTTAACTGCGATTGCTACGTTACTTGTACCGACATCACCAGACATTCCTGGAAGCATCTAGACTTGTAGATTGCGACCCCAAATGTACCTGAGAAGCATTTAGCCAGTAAGAGCTGTGGACAGGAGCATGAGGGTGATGACACCTACAAGGGGGTGCAAACGAAGATTGTTCGCAAGCACCCAGATCGAAGATCTTCTGGATCCATACCTATCAATCAGTGCCACGTCCCAATCAACCCTATCTCCCTCAGATGAGGAGAGACACTACTGCATAATACTGAGGTATTGCGCTTCCCAAGTCGGCCAGAGGGCTGACAGCCAACAAGTCGGCATGATATTTAAAGAGTGCCAGTTTCCTACGTAGAGAGGTATCAGCAACGATAAGTCGGAAGTTGAGCCTTAACAATATTACATTGTTTCTGGGATCAACTCTCTAGTGATATTTCGAACATGAATCTCTTAGTGAATTTTCTCAACCACTCCCGTACAAATCCTTTGGAACTACATGGTCGCTCCGCTGCCATCATACAAGTGTTACCTGCTCAAGGGTGATAGACTGTTAGTGACCACCTGGGCGATTGTGCCATTGGTGAAACACCTGAGTGTTACAATATGAGGGGTGCGTACAAATGTAGTACAGCAGTAGGTACCAACTTTTGAATGGTTATGACTGTCTGTATGTAGATACGCTTATGAAGACTGTCAGGCTCGACACAAGTTGCTGTTCGGTGGAAGTTTGAGTGAGGACAAAGTAGAAGGTTGTAAGAGTATATTGAAAAACTAGAAACCCACAAACACACAGAGCTGTACGAGCTATTTCTAATCCCATACTCCCTTTGTTTGCATACTCCCTTTGTTTGCATACTCCCTTTGTTCGACCCTGACTGGTGGCGAGCCATTTCCAACACCTTTGTTCGACCCTGTCCAGTGCCGCGCCTCCAGCAGCGAGAAGTATTTCCAACACACCCCCTCTTCTCATGCTGAGACTTTCTGAACTTCCCGAATGACTAACTGCAAAAGACAATCAACCATTAGCCCCGCTTCCCTGTCGACCTTATTAAAACCTGTGCAGTGAAAAACCCTGTGGGGAAAAACAGCTGCTATCAGGAAAAAGAGTGCTGACACCAACAGTACCAAAGTCAGATCAAGTCAAAACAAGTCAAGTACCAAACTGAAATAAAAAACGGAAAAACACAGTTAAAACAATCAAACTTTTCAGTCCCTCAATTCCTTCTGCCATGCTGCTGGTCCGCACCCCCTCTTCCTTGCTGGTATAGTTGGGAATGGTGCTTTACCAAGCCAGTGAGCTGCAACAGTTGCTTATGTCGGGGTGTGGCAAGTGGTTTTGTGAGCAGGTCAGCCGGATTCGTTACTGAGATGACATACTGGAATCTGACTGTTCCTCGCTGCTGCTCATTGTGAACATGGTGGTATTTGACATCGATGTGTTTTGATTTCTGGCGTACGACTTCAGAGGTGATCAACTTGAGAGTACCCTGATTATCTTATCCAATAGGTACTGGCCCTTCTAACACTAGCACCAACATCCCAGCTGTGGCCTCCTTTGTCATGCGCTTCAACCAAAGGCTCTCCTGAGTGGTATGGGAGCAAGCAATATATTCAGCTTCTAGTGTTGAAAGAGCTACCACACTTTGCGATTTCGCTTGCCAGTGAATCAGTCCAGATGTCACCAGCTCATTGTTGCTGTCGATGTAGCTGAGGTCGAACATGCATCCTCCAATTGATTTCCGAGTGGCAAGATTTCCTGCCCAGTCGGAGTCGGTAAAGCCGACAACCGAGAGGTGTGAATTTGGAACGTATGACATAGGTGGGTTGTTGTTGTGTGAATTGCGAAGTCGTCGGTAGTGAATACGAAGTTCAGATGTCGTCTTCAGATATTGTAGTACTCTTCTTACAGCGGTTAGATGCATTTCAAGGGGCTCAACGTTGTACCGGCTAAGTGCAGTGACACTGAAGGCGATGTCCGTTATGGTTCTGAGTGCGGCATACATCAGGGAGCCGACAATTGACAGGTAGTCCTTGCGATAGGCTGTCTTGTCTTCACAGTTGGTGTTGGTCAGGTCCACTTGATGGTCGAGAGGCGTCTTTGCAGATTTTGCATCCAGCTGTCCAAACTTCTTCAAAATTGTGTCAATATAAGCCCCTTGACAGATACTAATACTTCCGTCTTCCCCTCTCTCAATCTCTATACCTAGAAACCTCTTGACCGCTCCCAGGTCACACATCTTGTATTTTGCCTACAGCAGCCTCTTGATTTCGCATCCTTTTCCTTTTGTTCCATCATACGCTATCAGCAAATCATCCACATAGAGTATCAGTAGTACTTCAGGTTGGAGATACAGGTTGGGGTCCTTGGCCGACTGCCGAAATCCTAGGGATTGTAGGTATCCATTGATATCCTTAAACCACAGCCTGGGCGCCTGTTTCAGTCCATATAGTGCTTTTCGAAGAAGCAGCATGCTTCTGTCTGGTATTTATGGTCTGAGCCACTCAATTCCTGGAGGAGTTGCCATATGGATATTGTCTTGGTCGATTCTGGGATTTATGAATACGGTATCCACATCCATACGATAAATATACCAGCCATGTTGTGCCAAGAGTGCCAGTAACAGTCGAACAGTTGTCAGTTTGGATACGGGAGCATATGTTTCATCGTAGTCGATTCCTTCCTTCTGAGCATATCCTTTGATGACTAATCATGCCTTGTACTGGGTAGATCCGTCTGGGTTGATCTTTCTTCGATAGACCCATTTGCATCCGATTGGTTGTCTACTGGCATCATTCTGTCTCTTTCCTTGGTCTTGGTCAGCCCTTGATCTGTAATTCCTTCCAACAGCATCAAATGTGTGATTTTCAATCAGCACCTGCTATTCCTGACACATTGCTTCTTCCCATTCTCTTGCTTGAGGACTCCTAAGTGCCGCTTTATATGTAGCTGGCTCAATCTCTGATCCATTGATCATCTCAATCTTATCTTCACCAGCTTTGGCCGCGCCAGCAATTCCCAGTGACAGAAAGGCCGATGCAAGGTGCTCCGAAGACATCCAATTACCCTCTTCTTTATGGGCCTTGCTCATCAGGACTTTATTTGTCTCAAGTCTCACTTTGCTTCTCGTTCAGGTAGATACGTAGTCATCTTGTAGATCCGGATGGTCTTCAATAATTTCATAGCTTCTCTCTATCTGCTCCAGGAATCCAGGATCCTTTTCTTCTTCTGCACTTATTCCATACACATTTTCTTCTTCTTGGAATATCACACTTGAGCATTCCACAGCTCTTCCGCTCCTGCCGGACTTAAAGTCCCAGATTCGCCAAATCTTTGTGTATCATGCACATAGTCCTAGCATCATGCAGATGTTTGAGCGGCTCCCAAACTTCTTCTCAGTTCGTTGTGTGGGTGGGATGTGCTTGAATACTTTGCAGCCAAATCGCCTTGGGTGCTTGATTTGTGGAACGGTTCCAAACAGTACCTCGTATAGTGAGTGGTTTCCGGATAGGCTTGAGGTGGGAGATCTTCTGTGGAGGTAGCAAGCCGTTCGAACAGCTTCAGACCAGAATCGTATTGGCACATTTCTGTCCTGCATCATACTTCTCACCTTTGTGTTGAGTGTATGAACCATTCTCTTGGCAACACCATTCTTGTGCTGTGTGTAGGGCGGTGATGGTTCGTAAGTGATCCCACTCTCCCCCAGTATTCCCAGAAATAGGGAGTTGTTGTATTCACCAGATCCATTGTCACATCGAAACTGCTTGATCTAAAAGCCTCGCGCCTTGACCCATGCCTGATACACTTAAAACTTGGCCGATATTTCGTCTGCCAATTTTGTGATAAGGAAGTATACCTCAGTGTAGCGTGTGCAGTCATTGATGTAGATGATGTAGAACTGGGCACCTCCGATACTGTATTTCAAAGGGCCACACAGATCAGGGTGTATGAGTTCAAAGGGGGTTGAGGAGCAGGATGACTTCATTCAGATCACATGTTGTTGCTTTGTTTCAATACAGATTTGGCACAATCTTGGTCTTTCCCACAGGGTATTGGTCTTCTTATCCGAATCGAGGATGAGCTTCAGGTCTACATAGTTGAGATGGGCGAGTCACTGGTGCCACAGTTCAATCGAATCTGATTTACGTGAGGCGCAAATGGATCCAAGTCATGGAGGGGTCGATGTTGAGTAGATGTGGGCGAATCCTAGTCGTGGGAGAATGTATAGGCCACAATCAAGGGTACCACTGAGAGGGTTGTTGCCGTACTAGTCGATTATTGTACACATTCCGTCCTTGAATATTGCCCTAAGGCCTTGAGAGTCAAGCTGGCTGACCGAAACAAGAGGTATTCGAAATGCTGGTACAAAGAATGCCTCAATACATACCCCATTCAATTGTACCATCTCCTTCTTCCTGGCATGCACTTCATTCGTGTCCCCCAGCTTGATGGTCATATTTGCTTCAGTAATCGAGTCTTTTTTGAATTCTGTAAAGTCATAACAATAATTGTGGGAGGCTCCAGAGTCAATGGCCCAGATCCCTAGCCTCAAGTCCGTTGATGACCATAAAGCGACCATCACCTCCGAATTGAGTGAGGTCGACCCCACAAGTCATTGCCGATTGTTGGAGCCATTTTCAAGAATCTTCTGTCTGTAGTATCCGTTTCCTTGACCAGATCCTTGACCTTCTAATCCAGAATTTTCTTGCTCGCCTCGACTGTAGAATCCGCCTCCGCTTCTGTGACTGGTTCCATGGCCTTGGCCGTAGAATCCGCTGCTGCTTCCATCTCCACTTCCATTTCCATTTTCATTTCCACTCCCATTTCGTCGCTTTGGACAATCTCTCTTGATGTGTCCTGCTTCTCTGCATTTATAGCAGTCTCTGCTTTCCTGATCACCACCTCGTGGTCGTTTGTTGTTATTACTATCCTTCTTCCAACAGTTTTTGAAGTTGTGGGTGTTGGAGCTGCACCAGCTGCACCACCTCTGGGGGCACTGATCGCCACGTCCTCTTCCTCCACGATTGCTTCCTTGACCTCCTTGACCCCCTCGACCACCACCTCTTCCTCCTTGCTCAGAGTACAGTGCTTCTGAGACAGCATCTGGCTTCGTGGCCAGTGCTTTATTCTGTTAGCACTCCTTCAAGTCACTCATTATTTGGTGGATCATGATATCCACTCGAGATTGCAGTACTTTGATGCTTATTTTGAACATATCTGGAAGTGTTGTAAAAATGTGGTTTCTCAAGACCATGTCTGGAACGGCTTCGGAAGTACCGGTGAGTTGATTGGTGATGTTTAGGAGTTGTGAGAAATAGATGCTGATTGGCAGTTCGGGAACCAGACACAGTTGGCTGAATTGTCGGAAGAGTGTCCGACGACCAACTGTGGTGTTTGCCGTATCCATCTGTTCTGTCAGTATTTCCCACATCCTCACAGGATCCTTAACCTGGTTGAGATGTGTCTTGACTTCGGGGCTACATGATCCGTAGATGATAGCACCAGCCTGGGCTCTCCATGTGGTGAAATCCTCATAGGTCTTACATTCATGAATGTCAGCCATACTCATTCCTTTGGGGTTCTCGGGTTCTTCTTCTTCTTCTATGATGATTCCCCACGCCTTAATTCCATGAAGGACTTGTTCACAGTCTGCCTTCCAGCAGGTGTAGTTTGTGTCATTAAGAAGAGCGATGGTTCCAAGTGGGTGTTTGAAGACTTTCTCGTTGGTGGAGGACATTATGATTCGATGGGGAAGATTTTTGTTGATTTGGAGTAGCAGTCAGTCGTTTGATTTTATGCGTGGCGGTTACAGCACCGGGCTCATAACCTTTTGAATGGTTATGACTGTCCATATGTAGATACACTTATGAAGACTGTCAGGCTCGACACAAGTTGCTGTTCAGTGGAAGTTCGAGCAAGGACAAAGTAGAAGGTTGTAAGAGTATATTGAAAAACTAGAAACCCACAAACACACAGAGCTGTACGAGCTATTTCTAATCCCATATTCCCTTTATTCGTATACTCCCTTTCTTCACATACTCCCTTTTTTCGACCCTGACTGGCGGAGAGCCATTTCCAATACCTTTGTTCGACCCTGTCCAGCGCCGCGCCTCTAGCAGCGAGAAGTATTTCCAACACCAATGAGGTTCTGCAACACACAGACACAGGTCAGCGATGTTGATGGCATAGAAGCAGCACGTTGGAATATAGGACAGCAGTGGGTAGCAACGAAGCTCTACAAGGCGTGCAAATGCAGGTCGACGATGTAGACAGCAGACGAGCAGCATGTACAGATATAGTCAGTGGCAAAGGCAGCAGACACATAGGATGTAGGAATGTAGGACAGCCGTACATGGCGATGAGGTTTTGCAATGAGTATCCAAGCAGGTTGTCAATATTGATGGCAGACGAGCAGAGTGTATGAATGTAGGACAGCAGTGGGTAGCAACGAAGCTCTACAATGCGTGCAAATGCAGGTCGATGATGTAGATAGCAGACAAGTAGTGCGTACAGATGTAGCCAGCAGCAAAGGCGGCAGATATACAGCATGTAGGAATGTAGGACAGCCGTATATAGAGACAAGGTTCTGCAATGTGTATCCACGCAGGTCGACAATGTTGATGACAGAAGAGCAGCACGTACGAATGTAGCACAGGAGCAGGTACCAATGAGGTTCTGCAACACACAAATGCAGGTCAGCGATATTGATAGCATACAAGCAGTGCGTTGGAATGTAGGACAACAGTGGGTAGCAATGAAGCTCTGCAATGTGTACAAATGCAGGTCGATGATGTAGACAGCAGATGAGTAGCGCATACGGATGTAGCCAGCAGCAAAGGTAGCAGACATGTAGCATGTAGGAATGTAGGACAGCCACACATAGCGACGAGGTTTAGCAATGCATATCCAGGCAGGTCGACGATGTTGATTGCAGATGAGCAGTGCATACAAATGTAGGACAGCAGTGGGTACCAAAGAAGCTCTGCAAGCGAACGCAGGTCGATGATGTAGATGGCAGAGGAGCAGCGTGTATGGATGTAGCCAGCGGCAATGGGGGCAGATGCGCAGCAGGTGCGAAGGTAGAACTGAAGAGGGCACCAGCGAGGCTCTACAATGCGTGCGAACACAGATTGACGATGTTGATGGCATAGAAGTGGCGTGTACGAATATAGGACAGCACCAGGTACCAATGAGGTTCTGCAACACACGAACGCAGGTCAGTGATGTTGATGGCATATGAACAACGCGTACAAATATAAGAGAGCAGTGGGTACCAAAGAAGCTCTGCAAGCGAATGCAGGTTGACGATATGATGGCAGACATGCAGCATGTACAGATGTAGCCAGCAGCAAAGGCGGCAGATATACAGCATGTAGGAATGTAAGACAGCTGTGCATAGTGAGCAGGTTCTGCAATACGTATCCACGTAGGTCAACGATGTTGACGGCAGACGAGCAGCACGTACAAATCTAGGATAGCAGTGGGTACCAAAGAAGCTCTGCAAGCAAATGCAGGTCGACGATGTAGACAGCAGACAAGCAGCGCATACGGATGTAGCCAGCAGCAAAGGTGGCAGACACACAGCATGTAGGAATGTAGGATAGTGGTGTGTAGCGACAAGGTTCTGCAATGCATATCCACTCAGATTGATGATATTGACGGCAGACAAGCAGCGTGTACGAATGTAGGACAGGAGTGGGTAGCAGCGAAGCTCTGCAATACGTACGAACACAGGTCGACAATGTAGATGGCAGACGAGAAGTGCATATGGATGTAGCCAGCAGCAAAGGTGGCAGACATACAGCATGTAGATGTGTAGGACAGCTGTATGTAGTGACAAAGATCTGCAACGCGAATCCATGCAGGCCGACTATGTTGATGGCAAACGAGCCACGCGTACGAATGTAGGATAGCAGTGGTTACCAAAGAAGCTCTGAAAGTGAATGCCGGTCGACTATGTAGATGGCAGATGAATAGCACATACGGATTAGTCAGCAGCAATCGTGGCAGATGTGCAGCAGATGTGAATGTTGAATAGCAGTAGACTCCAGCCAAGCTCTGAAACAGGTGCGAACCCCAGTCGACGATGTTGATGGCATGCGAGCAGCACATACGAATGTAGGACCGCAGCAGGTAACAATGAGGTTCTGCAACACATGAATGTAGGTCAGCGATGTTGACAGCATATGAGCAGTGTGTACGAATGTAGGACATTAGTGGGTGGCAAAGAGGCTTTGCAATGCATGCAAAAGCAGGTCGACAATGTAGATGGCAGACAAGCAGCGAGTACGAATAAAGGACCACAGTGGGTACCAATGAGGTTCTGTAATGCATACGAATGCAGGTCTGCGATGTTGATGGCATACAAGCAGCACGTACGAATGTAGAGCAGCAGTGTGTACCAACAAGGTTCTAATGCGTAGGAATGTAGGTCAACGATTTTGACGGCAGACAAGCAGTGTGTACAAATGTAGGATAGCAGTGGGTACCAAAGAAGCTGTGCAAGCGAACACAGGTCGACGATATAGATGGCAGACGAGCAGCATGTACAGATCTAGCCAGCGGCAAAGGCGGCAGATATGTAGTATGTAGGAATATAGGACAGCTGTGTGTAGCGATGAGATTCTGCAACATGTATCCATGCAGGTCGACGATGTTGACGGCAGACGAGTAGTGCATACAAATGTAGGACAGCAGTGGGTACCAAAGAAGCTCTGCAAGTGAACGCAGGTCGACGATGTAGACGGCAGACGAGAAGCACGTAGGGATGTAGCCAGCAGCAATGGTGGCTGACATGCAGCAGGTGCGAATGTAGAACAGCAGTGGGTACCAGCGAGGCTCTGCAATACGTGCAAACACAGGTTGACGATGTTGACAGCATACAAGCAGAGCATACGAATGTAGGATAGCAGTGGATACCAATGAGATTCTGCAATACGTATGAACGCAAGTCAGTGGTGTTGACAGCATATGAGCAGCGCGTACGGATGTAGCCAGCGGTAATGGCAGCAGACGCTCAGCAGGTACGAATTTAGAACAGCAGTGGGTACCAGCGAGGCTCTGCAATACGTGCAAATGTAGGTCAGCGGTGTTGCTGGCATACGAGCAGCATGTACGAATGTAGGTCAGCAGCAGGAACCAATGAGGTTCTGCAACAGATGAATGCAGGTCAAAGATGTTGATGGTATACGAGTAGTGTGTACAAATGTAGGATAGCAGTGGTTAGCAAAGAAGCTCTATAACAAGTGTGAAAGCAGGTCGATGATGTAGATGGTAGACAAGCAGCGAGTACGAATGAAGGACAGCAGTGGGTACCAACATGGTTCTGTAATACATACGAACACAGGTCAGCAATGTTGATGGCATATGAGCAGCGCGAATGAATGGAGAGCAGCAGTGCGTACCAACAAGGTTCTAATGTGTAGGAACGCAGGGCGACAGTTTTGGTGGCAGACGAGCAGCACGTACAAATGTAGCCAGCGGTAATGGCAGCAGATGTGCAGCATGTCTGAATATAGTACAGTGGTGCATACCAACAAGGTTCTGAAACATGTACGAACACAGGTCAACGATGTAGATAGCAGACGAGCAGCATGTACAAATGTAGGACCGCTTGTTACATCTGAACCAAATATCATGAGTACATAGCTAGAGAGAGGCATACGGGGACTAGGGACAAGGGGGCTCAAGCAATGGCTAGAGGAATTCAGAGAGTCTAGGTATGAGATAATGAAACAGAGTTTAGCCCTTGGCGGAGACACTGGCCGTAAGAGTTAAACTCCAGAGGTGAGGGGTTGAAGATTGTACAAACGAGCGGGACTAGGTAGAGCTAAGGGCACTACGCCTTTAAGATCGGAGGGCCCTCCTCCACCACGATCAAATAGGTAGCTCTATCACAGCTCTAGGCCATGATACCCCACTTGGCCGTATGGTTCTCATGCAGTGTGCAATCGAAACCTCATCTCCCTTATCTACACCCCAGCCAGGACCAATGAATCCGCCCACATTGCTCTAAGGTACGAAGGTACTTCAGAGGAATTAAAGTGCGAGTCACCACCTCTCACTCACTCACTCACCGATAAAAGAAAGAGATTTCTCACCCCAACAAAGAGAAATCAGCACGAATATCCTCACCAACACTCATCAGGAAAAAAAATCCTACATTAGGAGCATGTACTGGCATCCAACATATAGAACGGTTTCAGTGCTACCTCCCACTTGTAAACGATGGGGCACTGTATGGAATGAGTTCCAATGTCAGATCTGTGTGTAGATGATACTTGTGGTATGGCAACGACGATTCCCACCATCTTCGTTTACACGTAGAGGCACATTAATCAGCACTAACTTCCTACTGCGAATGATTTTTCTGCATGTAGAGGATACTTGTGGCATGGTGACAATGATTTCCACCATCTTCGTTTACACACAGAGGCGCATTTAATCAGCGCTAACTCCGTACTGCAAACGATTTTTCTACGTGTAGACGATACTTGTGGTGTGGTGATGACGATTCCCACCATCTTCGTTTAAATGCAAAGGCGCTTAATCAGCGCTAACTCCCTACTGTGAACGATTTTTCTGCGTGTAGACGATACTTGTGATGTGGCGATAACGATTCCTACCATCTTCGTCTCAACACAGAGACCCATTCACCAGCACTAACTCCCTACTGCAAACGATTTTTCTACGTGTAGACGATACTTGTGGTGTGGTGACAACAACACCTGTGGTCCACTATACTCCACGAAGCATCTTACTTCCAACATATGGGCACAATGCTCCTAATCTTTAAACCCAATTTCGTACATAATAATTGATGACTGAAGTGAAATGCCAACCGTTCAGATGTATTGCTTATTTAGTGTATACTATATATCATCATCACCCTCGGAAAGCTCCAAATACTCGATATCTGAATCGTCGACTGCGCTATCATCTTCCTCCTCTGCTATCCAGTCATCTTGATTGCCAGCTGTGGTTTCTAGTTCATCCTCTGCGGCACTGTAGTCATCATTGGTATTGCTCCTACCAAGTCCAAACATTTTGGTTCGGTCAGTTATGCGCTCGTAGTCGCTGTCATTCTCAATTGCGATTCTGCAGTCCCTCTGCAGCGTTACAAGTGGTCCCAAATTGATCTCCTCAGGTTTAGGCTCCATAAGAAAGGCGGCCAACAGTTCAGGGTCAATTTCTAGCGTGGGAAGAGGTTCTATTGCTGGTCTCGGTTCATCAGCTGACATTTTCAAAAGAACTTCAGCCTTCAGCGTATGGCGTATTGTGTTCATAGCCTTTTCCCTTAATTCGGGATGAAGGCTATTCCACATCGACATCAATGCATCATAACATGCTGGAGAAATAATTAGCAGTGCTCTTAGAGTGTCAAAATCTACTTACCACTATTATTTGCTATGTTGAAAAAATAAGTCCCACCAGCTGATTTGAGCTGTGATCGTTGCGGCACAGATCCCAATTGAGCCACTTCTTCCTTGTTTTCCAACTCCTAAAGTGCATGATGAAGTGCGGTAATCACGTAAACAATGAGAGTGGGGGGCTGCTTGTCGAGCAACCAGTTGTAAAGTCCTGGGTTTTGAACATAACATTTTTTGAAGAAGTGCAAGTGGATGAACCGTGGGATTTGACTTGCAAAAAAAGGGGTTATACGTATCTGGGAATAGCGTTAGACTGTTTGAGTGCAAAGGAGGATAGAATGGGAATGGTAGCCTTCACCCCAGGTAGTAATTTTCGATCGCTGTCCTGGTAGTTCAATGTGTAGTTCTCTAGCAATGCATTGACCACAGCTAAATGACCAGTAGCGCTCGAATGGGCGTTTATAGCATACAAGTCGACAATGGATTTACATGTGGTCGAAATCCAACTTGATTGCTTACTGTGATAGGTATTCTTGATCGTAGAAACTGCGTCCAACACATACTGTTAGTACCTTATCAAATGCACATAACGTATATAGGAAGAGTGAATCGTTCTATACGTATTTAAGGTTGTATACCTGCGACAAGTTAAAGTCGATATTGTATCCTTTCTGCCTGTTGGCCTCTGACCACAGCCTGGTAATAATCTAAAACACATTAGTGTCAGCATGAAAAGCGAACACAACACCTGAAGTGTCATTCGGCACTGACATCCATTATCTCCTCGGCAGGATTAATGAACGGGGATACTCTGTAACAGTACCATTCAAGGAATCGCTTCACTGCTTCCAGCACACTGGCCAATTCCAAACTTTCCGAATGTAGCGCACTTTGAGATACTGAATGACGGGCAAAGGCTGCCATCGAACCTTGGTCCGACGATTGTAAAGGTGAGGGAAGGGGTGTCACTCTGGCAGTAGATAGCGGAGAAGAGTGGTTGTCAATATGTCCTCCTCTTAGCGGATAGGAGGTCACCTTGACAGCTGGAACCGGTGCACTCGAAGGTGTATTTGGTGGCGGAGCTCCTGCCCACAATGATCAAACAACTTCTCGTAAGTCTTGAGCTATTCCAGATGTAGCATGCGGAACCTTCCTCATCTTTTTGCGAGCATTACCATGGCTTAATATTGAGAGGGGTTTCTTGCCTGCCGCGACAGCTGTGAGTTTGGAAAGCTTGGAACGAGAGCTAGCTGGGGGTCGAATTCATGGATCTTGGACCCCGCCTTGAATCTTCTCCACAGCCTACAAATTAGGGGTCCTGCATGGGGTCGGCATGGTCGATATTTGAAGTGAGAAGATCTGTACGTGTCAATGGGCGATGTGAAAGATAAGGAGGAAGAATAAATGATATGTACAGAGTGGGGTTTTATATTCCGAGTGAGAAATGAGGGTAGAGTAGTATGAGTTGGTGAGTGGCATGAAGAAGGAGAGAGAAGAGGGAACAATGACAGACGATGGCTTCCATTTTATATGAAAGTACTTTCCCTCTAGTAACCACATTAGCATCTTCCCACAACCCTTAACACAAAACCCTAGTCCTACAACACCTCAACTGTATTGTTTTAATCTTCACACAGAGTAGGTTGTTAGCTTCCATTGAAATGTAGTCTTAGGAGTGCTTGTCACTATCTAGTATGCTTGCCCATTGCAACAAATTTATAAGCACATACATAATGCCAGGAGGAGTGTCTATTATTCCACCCATGGTATTCTATTTCTACAAATATTGGAAGAGAGGGAATCGGATATGCCCAAAATTGTTGCAAAAAGCAGCTGTAAATTGTTCACCCTTACTAAGATGTATGACGATTACTACACAACATACACAATACCTAAGCCGATATTTGAGTACTCAAAATTGCTAACAGTTTTCTCCACCCCTATGCCTCCAACGATATAATCGACTATTAATGTCATCCTCCCCATCGCGGTGTCCTGACGTTTCTGCTTCTGTCGGTCTCATCGCCACTCGCATCATCTTGAAGTCAGTGATGTCGTTCTCCCCATTACAGCGTCCTAAAGTTTCTGCTTCTGTCGGTCTTGTCACTGCTCTCATCGTCTTGAAGACAGTGATGTCATTCTCCCCGTTACGGCGTCCTGACATTTCTGCTTCTGTCAGCCTTGTCGCCACTCGCATCATCTTGAAGACGGCGATATCATCCTAGCCATCGTGACGTCCTAACGTTACTGCTTCTGTCGTATCAGGAAAAAAAAAAATTACATCCTGAGCATCCGGACGCGCTAGAGGCACTGGACATTTCAGACGCAGCCTGGTTAACTCGGACCCAGATCACCACGGCACCGTGCGTCCGGACGCAGATCGCCACAGCATCTGCTTACCGGACAGAGCGTGGCAGGGCATTTTCCTTCTGGACGCAGCCATGTCAGGACATTTTCCTTCTGGACGCAGCTGTGTCAGAGCATTTTCCTTCTGGACACAGCCATGTCAGGGCATTTTCCTACTGGACGCGTCCAAACGACGCGTATCATGGCACCACGTTTACACTGGCTGTCAAGGCATGGAACATCGCAGCAAATACTCGGGTCGCATTTGCAAACACGCAGCGGGTTCCAGGCATAGTGACTCAGTCCAGTTCTATACTTTATATCTACTGTATGTACATCTATATATGCTACTATACACTTCGCGTTTCCAGCAAAAGCACCCAGCGTCACACCCATCGCTGCGATCATCACATGCAGTAATGCTGTTTTGACGCACATAGAATTGCTCTACGTGTCGGAAACAAAGGAAAGTTGGCAAATACGATATGACGCGATGAGCACGATGACTATGAGGAGGATGGCGATGAGGACGCCGGCGGCGAGGACGATAGCGTGTAGGACATGGTGACTGTAAGAGCGAGTAAGACGCAGCGAGGACGATAGCGAGTAGGACGCGGCATGTATGATGGCGAGCTTTGTGACATGGTTAGTGCAGCTCTCAGAGTAACAGAGACACTGGGAAGTTGTAGAATACACAGTGACGAGTACAATGTCAATGAGGACGCCGGCGGCTAGGACGATAGTGAGTAGGACGCGGTGTATATGATGGTGAGCTTGGTGACATGGTTAGCGCAGCTCTCAGAGTGACAGAGACAGCGGGAAGTTGGAGAATACACAGTGACGAGTACGATGTCAATGAGGATACCGGTGGCGAGGATGATAGCAAGTAGGATGTGGCGACTATGAGACCGAGTAAGACGCGGCTAGGACGATAGCGAGTAGGACGTGTTGAGTATGATGGCGAGGTTTGGGACATGGTTAGCACAGCTCTCAGAGTGACAGGAACAGCGGCGGGAACTGGTAGAATACGATGTGATGAGTATGATGTCGATGAGGAGGATGTCGATGAGTTTGATGGCGGTGAGGATGGCGGCGAGTATGATGGAAACGCGAAGGACAACGATGAGTATCTAGGACGAGGTGAAAGGAGAAGAAAAAAAGGGTCTACGTAGGAGTGAGGAGCAAGCCGAACCTTGCGTAAACGCAAGTGTTAGTAATGGCTTGGCGCTTTGAATTGATATCATACGCGCCACGTCGTACTCGCTATCGTCCTCACCGCCAGCATCCTTATTGACATCGTACTCGTCACTGTGTATTCTACAACTTCCCGGTGTCTCTGTCACTCTGAGAGCTGCGCTAACCATGTCACAAAGCTCACCATCATACACGCCGCGTCCTACTCACTATCATCCTCGCAGCGTCTTACTCGCTCTTATAGTCGCCACGTCCTACTCACTATCATCCTCGCCGCTGGCGTCCTCATTGCCATCCTCCTCATAGTCGTCGTGCTCATCGCGTTGTGTCGTATTTGCCAACTTTCCTTTGTTTCCAACATGCAGAGCAATGCTACGCGCATCAAAACAGCATTACTGCATGTAATGATCGCGGTGATGGGTGTGACGCTGGGTGCTTTTGCTGGAAACGTGAAGTGTGTAGTAGCATATATAGATGTACATACCGTAGATATAAAGAATAGAACTGGATTGAGTCACTATGCCTGGAACCCGCTGCGTGTTTGCGAATGGGACCTGAGTATTTGCTACGATGTTCCTCACCTTGACAGCCAGCGTGACCGTGCTGCCATGACACGACGTGTCCAGTAGGAAAATGCCCTGACACAGCTGGGTCCAGAAGGAAAATGCCCTGACACAGCTGGGTCCAGAAGGAAAATGCCCTGACACAGTGCGTCCAGAAGGAAAATGCCCTGCTACGCTCCATCCGGTAAGCAGATGCCGTGGCTATCTGCGTCCGGACGTACGGCGCCGTGGTGAGCTGCGTCCGAATTCACATTGCCTGTGTGTTTTGCGTTGGGAGCGGTATGTGTGCTGAGAGGGTGCGTCCAGAGCATCCCGAGCGCCTGGTGCATCTGGACACAGCCTGTGCGTCCGGATGCAGATTTTTTTTCCTGATGCGGTCTCATTGCCTCTTGTATCATCTTGAAGAGGGCGATGTCGTCCTCCCTGTCATGGCATCCTAACGTTACTGCTTCTGTCAGTTTCGTTGCTGCTCACAACATCTTGAAGACGGCAATGTTATCCTCCCTGTCATGGTATCCTAAAGTTTCTGCTTCAGTCGGTCTCATCGCCGCTCACATCATCTTGAAGATGGCAATGTCGTCCTCCCTGTCATGGTGTTCTGATCTTCCTGCTTCTGTCTGCCTCGTCGCTGCTGGCATTATCTGCCCTCTCGTCATCAATGTCTCCTCTACCTTGCAACTCATCTTCGATATTCCTGGAGTGATGTCTAATGCCTAGTAGGCTTTTAGAAGTCCTTAGGCGCTTGTATGCATGCACGAGCATCGGATCTTTTTACAAGCCGAGCTTGGTGACCATATTGTTTATGGCCTGTTGCTCCTCCTCCAATCGGCGTTTCATGCATTCGATTCTGTCCATCACGGGAAAGATATTATGGGTGGTAATCCGATTGGCCTGCGGAGATGCAGGCATAGGGGGGGCCGAGATCACAGTTCCCACAGTATCGAGAGTTACCTGTGGACCTCTTGGAGGGGTAATACCTCTTCCATAGATGGGGTTGCGTCGGAGGATGACAAGGACCCAAGGTGGCTTTTGAACTGTATCGAAGAATAATTTCACGGTCCTGTCAGACCAGAGAAGGGAGATGTCGTCCTCTCCCAACAAGTAGGTCTGCTCCATCTCCCTAGCACTCTGTTCTTGGACGGGATTCGGGTCACCATCATCATCGACTGTGCTGACTGGATTCTGTGGTCGGACAAGACAGCCATAAATTGCACGAGGGTCCCAGTCCAACGACAATCTCTTTACTGACTGGAAAAGAGCTAGCAGCGTGAGACTTGTGACATTTGTGAAGGTCCAGCTCGCTGTGGAGCCAAAGGGGTCTTACAGATCATGGACACCATTCTGAGAGCTTTGTCGAGCCTTATCCAGATCGATGATGACAGCTACATAAGTATGTGGGCTACTCCCACTGCCTCCAGACATGCCGATTCTTGGCGGCGGGTCATTTCGGTACCCATATCTTCCCTCCCCTCCAGCCGACAAGAGGTTTATTGATGGTGGAAGTGACCACACCAGCTGTGTTGCTTGAATTGGCACATCTGCTTCCTCATGTCTGGCCCGACCTTTGCCCTTCGTTCGGTTGTCTCTCTCTGAAGTGGCTAAAGCCAGCATTAATTTGCCCACTTCATCGCTATAGGTTTGGGGAAGGCTATAGCCTGACTTGTTGATTTGTGTTTTCACCTTCGAAAAGCAGTCACAAAGGAACTAGCAGAAGGCCATCCACCATTCTACCCATGGCCCTCCCACCGTAGAGCTAAGCGAGCAGTATTCCCACATGCTCTGGAATTGGCAGAAGTAGAGGAGAGTGGTTTTGTCACCAAAGAGAATGGTGTACATGAGATTGTGGACATTCTTATGTTTTACGCCAGTACATCCGGACTACCGTATTAACGTCTGGATATGCTCTGCCTGCAGAGCTCATACCTTCGTGCTCTCAAATCAGAGGATCGCATAGATTCTAGCTGTCCGTATAGGCATTCTGTCCTTCTTAACGCCATGGGAAGTTGGCTTCTTCTCTTCTCCGATTTCTTTGTACCTTTAGGCGTCAGCTTCGGGGTCGGCTCTGGTGACTTAGATGAACCTGATTACTCTGACAGCTCTGGGGCCCACAACCTTCGTTTGGGCGGTATGTCTTGGTATACGGTTGGATTGTAGTGTCAATGAATGGATGCTACTTGGGAAGTAATGTCAATTACGTTGGAAGTGCTGGAGGATTGTACAGGAGATTCAGTTTCGGTTTGAACGAATAGAGAGGTGGCAGGGTAGATCTGGGGGTTTATATAGCAAGAAGAATGATAGCACTTATCCGGTGTCGGCATTCTTCTTTGAGATTTATCCAACTGAGCAAACTGCACATACTCGGTAGAGTCAAGTTGAATCGATTCTATTCAACGTGTACGAAATAGCAGTTGTCCAGTGTTGGAAATCGGGATCCTTTCCGGCACGCTACTTGCAATAGCAAACTGCACTGTATCTCGGAAACATCTTGAATAAAGGTATTAATGACACCTGGAATAGCATTTATTCTGTCTTGGGACCCTCTGAAGTGTGTTGTCTAGCAGTAATTAGGCAGAGTCATCTTGATCAGTTTAGTACCAATTACTACTATTATCCACTTAGTACTAGTCAGTTAGGAATTATAGTGTTTAATAATCAAACTCATTATAATTTCAACAAAGAAAATAATGCCACTTCTCCACTCGCCAACAACACTCTCGCCGCTGAAGTTCAACTATCCAAGCATTACGAACGATCTTCAGCTTTCACCCATCATACCAGAATTATGTCGTAAATAGAGGTTTTGAGCCTACTGTGTACATACTGTTTTAAGAGATTTACACAGCGAACATGGCTCCACAAACACATCGAAAAAAACCATCTAGAATATCGGTCAGAAGTTCAGACATCGAAAAAAAGACAAGCTGATTCTCCACCCAACGAAGACCAGCCCACGAAGTACATACGCTGATTGCACCAAACCCACAAACTTACCAGCAGGCAAGTTGAAAGCCACCCCTACCATGCACACATATGACAATGCTGGTCTTCCTTGCGCTTACGTCCTTTGACCCAATGAGTTCATGCACATTAACGAAGATCCGTACTACCCATTTGCCAACGAAGAAGAGTTCAACTTTGCCGAGATGGTGATAATTGAGAAGTTCAGTGCAAAGAGCATCAACAAAATGCTAAAGGGGAGGGTTGGAGTCAAGGATAAGATAAAGGCTTCGCTCAAGTCCAATTTACGGCAGATACTTGATCGAATGGATGACGGACTAGGAGCCAGTTCATGACAGAGAAGCCACTTGGAAAATGTAATTTGGAATGCACAGCATGCCAAAGAGCCAATCAAATTCTGGCATCGAGACATTATTGAGTGTGCAAAGTGGCTTCTCAAGCAGCCAGCATATGCGGATCATCTTTCATATGCTCCTCAGCAACGGTTTGAAAAGGATGGAAGACATACTTATGGTGAGATACACACCGCAGACTGGTGGTGGGAATGGCAGGTTGGAACCCTCCCTAGTAATTAGTACTCTCGGGGGTGTATACGGGTTTCTGACAATTGTACAGAGCTCCCTAGATGACAGAGATACGGTCGTACTGATAATTTTCTTTTCTGATGCAACACACCTAACAAATTTTTCCAGTGACAAGAAAGAATGGCCAGTATATATGACGATTGGAAATCTATCCACCACTATCAGAATGGTGCCCAGCTACAATAGCATATTTTTAATAGCTCTTCTACCGATCCTGATTAAGATGCGCGATGTTTCCTTCTCTCAATACAATGCTCAGAAGGAGTACAATCGAATGATACAGCAACACATCTTACGTGATGTTCTCGGACCCTTAATGGATGTGGACTGCTTCGTATTCTACGTCTGATGTGCCGATGACTACTTCAGGTGTTGTATTGCATCGTCCGCTGCCTGGATCGATGACTACCCAGAACACCAAGACCTTCACAACATCAAGAATGGCATTTGCTACTGGTGAGAATACCCACCTGAAGAAATGGGAGAATTTCCAGTCAAACCTTGTGAGTGTCAGGATCAAACCCTGTACAGAAGACTCTACGATATGGATACCCCAGCAGCAAAGACACGTTTTACTCATCATCATCAGCAAAAATTTGAGAATTCCTAGGGAGCTCCCATAGCTCCCAAAGCTCCCGTAAGCATTGCTAACTCCTGTAAGAGGAGAAGTTATATTTTGCTCCTGTAAGGATTTAAAAAAAAAGTGCTTTATTTTTAGCTGAAACCTTGAGAAATATTAGTTCAAATTTATGTCTCACCTGTAAAAAAAGCAATAGAGAGGGTGTACCCAAGTCGAGCACGTACGTAAGTCAAGCGCTAACGCACTAAGAGGGCGCTAGTGCACTAGTGTACTCTAGACTGCCAGTGGCGTTTTATTTGCGCCGTGATGCAGGTTCAGTGCCGCAGTACATAACGAAACAAAAATTATCGTTGCTTATATACTTAGAACGTCCTTCACGCTCTGAGGAAATCCAGTCTTCTGTAGAATATCGCAGTACCACACTAGGATTCCTTCCTCTGTAGTGTTCAACAGCTGGTATCCCTTGTTGTAGTCTTCTGCTGACCGTCTTCCATGGACTCGGTGTAAGAAGGTTGATCGCGGCATTTCGGCAGCTGTTGCAGCATCGGTATGGGTTGAAATGGCTCCTGAGTTGTGCATATCAAGTGCTTCCTGAAATCGAACGCTTTCCGGAAGCCTCTCCTCATTTTTGTTAGACATGGTGATATGCTGTAGTTGCAAGAAAGAAGCTCATTTCGTGTTGATTTTACTGCTAAAGAAAAAGAAAATATTTGTACCTAAATATCACTCGTGCCAAGAGTACACTAGTGCCCTCTTAGTGTGTTAGCGCTCGACCTACGTACGTACTCGACTTGGGTACACCCTCTCTATACTTCAACTTTCCATTTTTTTGCTAATGAACATCATCAAAAAATTTAGCTTTTAGAGGAGCTACTAGAGCTAGCGAAGCTTACCGGAGCACCAGGAGTGAAATATAACTTTGTCCTTCACTAAGCTAGGGAAGCTACCAATGTACCCACCACCTTCCCGACACGACCACTAGCTTATAAGAGCTAGAGAAGCTAGGGATGCTACGAAAGCTAGCAAAGCTATAGATGCACCACCAATCTTACCGATGCAACCAGCAATCTTACCGATGCAACCACTAACCTTACCAATGCAACCAACACCTTACCGATGCAATCACTACCTTACAGGAGCTAGGAAAGCTAGAAAAGCTAGGAAAGCTTATGGGAGCAACAGGTGTGCACTGGCAGCAGTTTTGTACCCACAATTACTAGTTACAATGCTATTATACGCAGCTGACAACACTCTTCGATACCACAGAATAATATTATTGTATTTAAAATCTATATATAAATTATAACACGAAGTCTAACAGCCCAAATCTCGTCATGAAGTACAGGGCAGCAGCAGCAGGCTAGTGATGGGAATGATCGCACATGAGCAACAGACACAGACAGTATGCCAGCGACAAAAATAACGCCAGACAAGTAACGTGTAGGCCAACGAGGAGAACAGACAAGTAATGTGTACGAGAAATAGGCCAGCGAGGAGAGCAGATAAGTAATGCTTTCGAGAAGTAAGCCCTGCCACAGGTCAGAAGGTATGTCAGCCAAAATGATGAGAAACGAGCAATTCGTAGGAGAAGTAGCCAGCGAGGAGAGCGGACAAGCAATACGTTCGAGAAGTAAGCCCTGCCACAGGTCGGAATGTATGCCAGCGAAAGTGAGGACAAACAAGCAACGTGTAGGAGAGGTAGGCCAGTGAGAAGGAAAGCAGACAAGCAACGTGTAGGAGATGTAGTCAGGGAGGAGGAGGGTGGACAAGCAACGTGTAGGAGAAGGAGCCAGCAAGGAGGAGAGCAGACAAGCAACGCATTCGAGAAGTAAGCCCTGCCACAGGTCGTAATGTATGTTAGCGAAAGTGAGGACAAACAAGCAACACGTAGGTGAGATAGGCCAGTGAGAGGGAAAGCGGACAAGCAATGCATAGATGAGGTAGGCCAGTGAGAAAGAAAGCAGACTAGCAACGTGTAGAAGTAGCCAGCGAGGAGAGCAGACAAGCAACAGCGTTGAGAAGTAAGCGCTGCCACAGGTCGTAATATATGTCAGCGAAAGTGAGGATAAAGTAGCAATGCGTAGGAGAGGTAGGCTAGCGAGGAGAAGGAAAGAGGACGAGCAATGCATAGGACAAGGAGCCAGCAAGGAGGAGAGCGGACAAACAATGCGTTTGAGAAGTAAGTACTGCCACAGGTCGGAATGTATGTTAGCGAAAATGAGGAGAAATGAGTAATGTGTAGGAGAAGTAGCCAGCGAGGAGGAGAGCAGACAAGCAACGCGATCGCGAAGTAAGCCCTGCCACAGGTCAGAATGTATGTCAGCAAAATTGAGGACAAATGAGCAACGTGTAGGAGAGGTAGGCCAGCGAGAAGGAAAGTGGACAAGCAACACGTAGGAGATGTAGCCATGGAGGTGGAGGGTGGACAAGCAATGCGTATGAGAAGTAAGCCAGCGGGTAGGATGGCGGACCAGCAATGCGTACGAGAAGTAGGACAGCGAGAAGGAGGGTGGACAAGCAATGCGTACGAGAAGTAGGGAGAAGAAACCAGCATGAGTGACAAGATAGTGAGGAGGATGGCCGTATGAGCAACGGTTACAAGAAGTTGGCGATTGCGAGTAAGATACGGCAAGGAAGATTGCGAGCTGCATCTATTACATGGTTAGCCTCACTTCAGCGTGACAGTGGGAAGTTGTACAATACAGCATTAGGAGTACGATGTCGATGAGGAGGATGATGGTGATGACATCGCAAGTAAGACGAGACACGTTTGATGGGCGTGGATAATGACAAGTAGGAAGGCATAAAGGTTGATTTGTGTGGTGAGTATGTGGGTTGATTTGGGAGGCGAGAATAGTGACTGAGTGCGGTGCTAAAAAATAGCGGTTCCCCTGAAGTGGAACCGAACCAAACGGCAAGCTCCAACCGCTCAGCGCTAAACGAGTTGCATGACAGATCACCACATGAATCAACCTTCACATCTCCCTACTTGTCATTATCCACACCCATCAAGCGTGCCTTGTCTTCCTCACAATGTCATCACCATCATCCTCCTCATCAACATCGTACTCCTAATGCCGTATTGTACAACTGCCCACTGTCACGCTGAAGTGAGGCTAACCGTGTCATAGATTCAGCTCGTAATCTTTCTCGCTACATCTTACTCGCAATCGCCAACTTCTCGTAACCGTTGCTCGTACAGCCATCCTCCTCACTGTCGTATCACTCGTACCGGTTGCTTCTCCGCTCTCCTCGCCGGTATTCTTCTCATATGTATTGGTTGTCTGCACTCCTTCTCGTAGGCTTACTTCTCATATACTTTGCTTTGTCGCTGTCCTTCTCGCTAGCTTACTTCTCGAACACGTTGCCTGTCGGGTCTCTCCTCCTCACTGGCCTACTCTCCGCACTGATCGTTGGTGCGCATATTCGCTGACATACGTTAGGACGTGTTGCTGGGCTTACTTCTCGAATGCGTTGCTCGACCGCCCTTCCTGTTGGCCTACATCTCCTATGCGTTGCTCGTTTCTCCTCATTTTCACTAACATACATTCCGACCTGAGGAAGGGCTTACTTCTGGAATGCGTTGCTTGTCCACTCTCCTCACTGGCTACTTCTCCTACGCGTTGCTGTCCACTTTCCTTCTCGCTGGCCTACCTCTCCTACGCGTTGCTCGTTTGTCCTCACTTTTGCTGACATACATTCTGACCTGTGGCAGGGCTTACTTCTCGAACTCTTTGCTTGTCCGCTCTCCTCTTTGCTGGCTACTTCTCCTACACGTTGCTTGTCCGCTTTTCTTCTCGCTGGCCTACCTCTCCTACGCATTGCTCGTTTGTCCTCACTTTTGCTTGGCAGCGCTTACTTCTCAAATGTGTTGCTTGTCTGCTCTCTTCGCTAGCCTATTTCTCATAGGCATTGCTTGTCCGTTCTCCTCGCTGGCCTTCTTCTTGTATGCGTTGCTTGTCCGCCTCCTCCTTTTCACTGGCCAGCTTCTATACGTTGCTTGACTGGCATAATTTTCATTGCTGGCGTACTGCCTGTGTCTGTTGCTGGTGTGCACTCATTCCCATCCCTAGCCTACTGCTGCTGCCCTGTACTTCACGATGAGATTTGGGCCGTTGGACTTCATGTCATAATGTATATATAGATTTTAAATACAATAATATTATTCTGTGCTATCAAAGAGCATTGTCAGCTGCGTATAATAGCATTGTAACTATAATTGTGGGTACGAAGCTGCTGCCAGTGCACACCCATCGCTCCCATAAGCTTCCCTAGCTCCTGTAAAGTTGTGGTTGCATCGGTAAGATTAGGTATTCTTACTGAAGCTACGCAAGCTAGCAAAGCTACCAAAGCTAGCGAAGATACTGACGAAAATCATTCTTACGGATGTGCAAGGATAATTTCTCAATTTTTTGCTGATGGACCAGTTCACAAGGCTATGCAACCTGCAAGTGCAGAGCCTTCTACAATGCTAACTATTCAGCTCACACATGTTACTTTCACCGACTTCTCTGTTATACCTAACATGTCTATAGAAGCTATGCTAGAGTTTCTCCACAAGTCATTACTTGATATTGTTCAGGCTGCCAAGGTACTATTTGTGAAGAACAACTGTTTATCAAGCTAATTGATTATTCCGTACAGTCACAGGAAGATTGGGAGAATCTAGTGCGATTCCTCATCACTGATGTCTTCTACTGTATACATGCTTTCTCTGACACCACGCTGAGCATCTGGGTGAATCTCCTGTAGCCTTGCAAGCTTGGTGTATATGATGTGGCTTCAGAGCTACCTTGGTTTAAGGATGTCATATCTGACCTGCAAAACGACCTTTACATATCATATCATTTCCTTTGCAATGTCTTCCTTGGTAGTGAGGTTGGCAACCAGTGGATTCAGAGGTGGAGGAAGATGAAGTGCATACTTGCTGTGGTCACATAGAGGCATAGTTAACTTTACTAACATTTTATAGCAGATTACATCGGGTTGGTATACCTCCGTGAGATGAAGAGGTTGAGGTAGCACTGAATCTCTTGGGGAAGAGATTGGGATATTTTGGATGTCCATTCTGTACACCTATGATCCCGTTCATTAGGAACCACTGCAGTGGGGCCCTAATTCCCGCGTTGATGCTAGTGTATTCCAGTATATAACATGAGGAAAAAAATATTTACATTGGAAAACAGCACTACATAAGGTACGTTGGAAGCGTTGGAACGTATTGAACGCATTCGTTGTAATTCCTATGTAGAGCTTACGCGTGGACGCAATGCCAGGTATGCATCAACTATCCATGCTGATACACATGGAATATCACGAGCAAGTACGTACCTTGGGAAGATACGTACTGAGGGAGAAAAAAGGCGTAATGGTAGCTAGCTATCAATAAAGGACAGGTCTTAGAGAGTTTAGGCGGGAGATAAGACGGGGTTAAAGGTTAGGGGCGAGTACTGGTTGTAAGCATTAACTCCGGAGAGAGGGGCCACGGCAAACTGGAGCATGAGAGGAAGGAAGTTAGGACGAAACTCCCCAGGGAGCTCAGTCGAGACTCTCTAGAGAGCTCGTTTGTCATAACAACCGAACTTCAGACACTACCGGGCTGCAGGATAGAACTCAGTCCAGAACTGAGGGAATTCTGCGGTGCCAACCAGACCCCTGGATCTCACCTTATCGTAAGCACCGACCAGGACCAATAAAGAGCCCGAGGTGAGCCCACACCCCAGTGAGGGTCCCACCGTCCTCGGAGGAATGGTTAGTCCGAGTCACCAGATCTCACCCCGCCTGTCACGAACCTGGCGCGACAGGCTCCTTGGCGCCAGCGCCGGTGCCACTCTCACCCTTGTCGCCCTGTGGCTCATCCTCGTTTCCGCTGCCGCAGCCGCAGTCATCCTCCGCGCTTAGGCGCCTTGACCGATCTCCACTATATCGCTCCGGTAGCGATATCCCCGACCGCTGGCCGGTCTAGACCTCTCTCCTTTGTCTCCGTTATGTTACTTGCGCGTCCTTCTCCTGTCATCGTTACGTATGTCGTTTCCTGTTGATTATGCTTACTCGTCCTTCTCCTTTATCGTTCCGAGTATTGTTTCCCCTTGATTAAGTTGTATGTCATTCTTCCTTTTCCCTTACTGTTACTGCTTGCGCGTCGTTTCTCCTGTTGCCGCGAGTAGAGTGTTGGCCGCGCGGCAGCCGAGTGCGATCATGTGTTTTCCTTGCGCATAGCGATTGAGTCATGATGAAGTATGGAGGAACTGTGTCAGTCTTGCGGGCAAGCTGTGATTCCACAGAGGGAGGGAAAAGTATAAAGGAAAGGGCGCAGTAGCTAGTCGGGAGATTCTTCTCCAAGCAATCTATTATCTCTCTCCACCACTCCTACTTCTACCTTCCCGTGAAACCGGCGCTGCGGCCGAAACCCCGAACCGAACGACCGTGCTACAGTAAAGACCACCGGGTGGCAGTAGACGAAGACCGCGAAGACCTCGAAGGCCGCACGAAAGACTGAGAGTTAGAGTCTCGCCAGCATAGACAGGGTTACGCCGAGGGACATCCTCAGACTTCACCGAACCAGAGAGGGAAGTACTTGCCCGTGCCAGTGAGCTGAACAAACACAGCCCGAGAGCCGAACGAAAAGGAAAGACCTACCGTGTAGTCACGCCGAGGAACTACGTTGCCTGTCGAGCCCAGACAGTGCGAAGAAGTCAGGATCTTGACACTAGATTGCGTCTCCAATCGACACCTGACGTAGTGGACAATCCTCGAAAAAGGAAAAATAAGTCACCGTCGATCGACCAGACCCAGAACAGGAGTTCGAGGTAGACGACCTCGGGGAATCCAAGCAGCCCCAGACGATGCATGCATCCCGAGCCCAGTAACCCCAGAACCGCAATCCCGGCCCGAGACCCCCGACACCCCCGAACAACAAAAAAGAATGACCGAAGCTTCAGGGACTAGCGGCCCAGACATCATGCAAGCTCTCCTACAGGAACTCATCGCACAACGAGGACGAGGCGATAGAGCCAGTCAGCCAAAGATCGAAGACCCGGAACTATACTATGGAGATCGCGCCAAGCTCCGAGCCTTCCTGGTACAATGTGAACTAAAGTTCAACTGCGAAGCACACCGATTCCAGAACGAAAGCGGAAAAGTCCATTATGCAAACAGCCGGTGTCGGGGAGCAGTGTGGAAATGGATCCAACCCTCCATCACCCAGGGGAAAAGCAGCTTCGCCACCTGGGAAGAATTCAAGACGGCCATCCACCGCGCATTTGGCGAGATTGACGCAAAGGAAGTCGCCAGGGTGAAGTAT
>Ga0307508_10001173_pt1 | contig 30151 bp, 37 predicted proteins | sample 9_EM_MG_FD_203089 | JGI IMG/M metagenome (GOLD analysis project Ga0307508, IMG submission 203089) | Populus trichocarpa ectomycorrhiza microbial communities from riparian zone in the Pacific Northwest, United States - 9_EM | ecosystem: Host-associated > Plants > Roots > Unclassified | place...
CCTTCTCCTCGATGCACGCGCCCCTCCTCCATCTTCAGATGCGCTTGGGAGATTGTCTGTCCTTTTGAATCCATTGCCCTACGGAAGCAGAAGCTTGCCTACCGGACCACCACATCAGTCAAGAACACCCCCCCAACAAAAAAAGAGATTGTCAGCAGCTCGATAGTTACCTCCTTGTACAATCCCCTCTGCAGAAACTGGTAACCCCTCTCGGAAAACTTTTTGGGATCACTCGAAACCGCAGGCTTCATCTTCTTCAATTTCTCCTTCACATCCGGATCGTTTCTCCGCACAACCTCCACCAGTGGCTTTGAGCCATTTCCTGCCACAAGCTTGACAATGGGCTCCGCAGACACAACGGAGCTCTCAAGGATCCAGAGCTGGATCCGAGGTCTTGTGATGGCAACGTACAGATGCTTTTGAAAGGTGACGAATCAGCGTCGATTCTTTCGAGCGAGAAAGAAGGAAAACATAACGATACATACCTTCAATTCGGAGCAAAGCAGTGCATCCCTCTCAATATTGGCTCGGTTGCTGCCGGGAACCAGAATATCCTTCAAAGTTCTCAGGCCGGAAGGAGTAGGGCTGGAAGTGAAAAAGTCGAGCAGGAACACATCGTCAAACTCCATGCCCTTGCTGTCGAGAATGCTAAGCACAAGCGCCGTGTCTTCTCCGAGCGTTCGTTGCACTTCCTTCTTCATGATTTCGTCTCGAACGAGGATAACCTGTTCTGCTCCGAAATCCGCCACCCTCTCAGACACATCCGCCAGGCCGACGAGCCGTTGTGCGAGAACTTCGGCACCCCATCCGACGAACATCGTAGGTATCGAGCCATCGTACTGACCTCTCTCTTCATCCATTTTGTCGACCGATTGGGGGAAGCCTAAACATATCAGCGCTGTCGTCACGCCGTCGCCCACGACGGAAATCCTCAGCTGCGGATGATGTACCTTTATACAGCAGATCCATAACGAACGAAGCCAAGGAAATGATTCCCTGATGGGACCGGAAGTTCTTATTGAGGCGGAACAACTTCGGGTGCACAAGGTTGTTGTTACCAATTTCTTCGGCGAGCGGTTTGAACTGATGGTAGAACATCGCCTTGACATCGCTGAAGCGGAACGTCGAATCCCTCGAGATGCATTGTGCCGAATCCCCTGCGAAGTGGACTCCGGACGGGTTCTGGACTAGCTTCAGGAGCAAAGTGATATCCATGCATCGTTGGTCCTGCACTTCGTCGACGTAGATCTCCCCGAAGCAGGTTTCCACCAACCGGCAGAATCCCGGATCCGCCGTCCGCATGAAGTTGAGCAGGGAGGCCACCCTGTCGATACCGTCTCGATCACCGTTTTGCGCTTTGCGGCTCTCGTAGCGTAGGTATATGTCGTAGACTTCCTGTCGTTCCTCGGACAAGAAGGTGGGCGCTTTCTTGTGGCTCAGGGCCAGGTAGTCATCCCGTGAAAGAGTTCTGAGCTCACCCTCATTAGATATCGAGCCTTTGATCACTCCCAGTATCTCGGCGAAAACAAGGCCAGGCTCGCAGTGGCGAGTAAGGCTGGAAGGGAATTGCTTCCAGTACTCGGACTTGAACAGAGCAAAGTCGACGACTTGCGATCTCCGCACATAATGGCCGGATGCGTTGGAAATCGCTGGTTTGGCGTTCTTGTCACGGAACTTCTGACGATTGGAAAACCTGCGCGAAAGACGTAAGCAATGGGGCCGCGAAACAAGAGGGGCACACGGACTCCACTGTGTTCTCGCTGCAAGGAGGTAGCCATTAGCATGAGTTCATTCCCTCTGGAGCAAAGGACACTAGCTTACAGCAGTTTCAACAGCTGATCGAATGTACACACCAAAGGGAAATCATCATCCTGAAGACTGCCAATTGTCTTCGAAAACATCAAGTTTTCCTCATCCAGCGTGAAATCGTCGGAGTGAGCCTGTGTAGAGATGGCCTTGGAGAGCTGCGATTCGACCAGCCTTTTCGTGTATATTTTGAGCTTCTCGACAAGAAGTTTTGAGCGCGTGAGGAGAATCTATGTGTCGCACACCCCTGAGTTAGCCATGGACACCTTAGGGGAAAATCGCCCCACCCACCTGCCGAGGAGGAGGCTGTCCGATGATGAGCTTCTGAGACGTATAGTTCCGAACCAGTTTGTGGACCAGACAGGTCGTTTTCCCAGTCCCGCTGCGGCCCATGATGAGCGTCCCGGAACCGCTGTGCTTGATGACCTCGATTTCCTCCTGGGATGTATCAAAGGGGAATTCGGCATCCGTACTGTTCGCCAGAAAACTGTCCATGACCGGCTTCGTGACCTCGAAGAATCTATCTGTCATAGGGTGTCAACAGAAACACTCAGGGTGGGTATCGTGCGGAACTAACTATATTCTTCGAGACCTCTCCGTTCGTCCATCGCGATCGGTGGGGAGGTATCGATCGAAGCTCTCCTCTGTGGGTTTATTTGCATGCTGTCCAAATCCCTAGGATGGTAAATTCCTGATGCTTCATCCCAAATTGGGGACCTCGAGAATGCTGGATCATCCTCAGGCTGTAGGATCTTGGTCCTCCATACCATAACCACGTGGTCGATGGCTTTAGGAACCTGCAATGACGCCGTCAGTTACTCGTTCCAAAGAGCTGGGAATCAGGACGGTTACGTCGTCGGTCTCGACAACCCTCCAGACTGGAATATAAATGATGTACCAGTCAGCTAACCTCCCAGCGTGCACGTGCAGATGTAGGGGGTTACGAACTCTTGATGTGCTGTCTGTAATTTCCGTCCTCGGTTGGGCCGGTGCCCAATTGCCAGAGAATTCGAAGCTGCCTCCCGACCGCGGCCTCAAGAAGTGGCGGATCCAGATATTTCCTCTGAGCGGCGGTCCCCGACCGACTCGAAAGCTTGCCGCCCTTCCACTCCCCGGAGGCGAGCCTACGCAGCCGATCTTCAAGCACTTCTTTATATCCTACCCAACGTTCGGTCAGGTCTAGTACACTGGGGATAAACTGGGGATTACACACCACCAAGCATCTGTCTCTGAATATCTTTGAGTGCTGCTGCGGAGAGCAGCACCTTCCATAGCCCGATCTTCATGCCAAACAGCGCTCCCTCTTCAGGAACCTCCCCGGAGCTGAACCCACTGTCGGCACGGGCTCTCGTGATCTGCTTATCTTTTTCCACCAGAGCCTTCGGATCCTGAGATAGATCATGGCATGGACGGCACGGAAATGTTTGGAGAACCGCCCGAAGGACGGCGGGTATCTCAGTGGTGCGGATTCGGTCCAACAGCACCGCTATGGCACGCGAAGAGGTTGGTTGCTGTAGACTTAGACCGTTCAGCATCGCCACCACACGGTCCGGGAGGGGAGGGATTTCGGGCTCGAGCACCGAAGAGCGTCTCCTAGCTGCGGAATAGGATTTCTTATCGTCGGCATTGAGTTTCCGCAGCACCACATTGGCAGGAACGTGAGTGTACTGAGGTGCTGGGGCTTGATAGATCTCACGTTGGTGTTTTTCGAGCGCCGCGATGGTTTCCGTCAATGCGCGCCACTTCTCGACCTCGGCGGGGACTCCGTGGCAGATCGGACTTCCGGCGCAGACCGAACACAATCCAATCAATTTCCGCGCCCAAACCTCGGAGATGGACGACACAGTGCTGACGAAATGCACGGAGAAAAGATCGCATATGATTTCCGCACCCTCCATCGAGGAAGCGACGCGTTCCAAGAGGCCAGGCTTCTCGGCCAACCTCGTGGCTATGACCTTAAGTGTGGCGGGCTGCAACGGTAACGCATGTTTAATGGCCGCGATGACCAATTTATCCATGGCATCCACATCGGCGAGATCAAACTCGTCGTACGCAAGCATCGAGCAGACCAGCACGAGAACTTCGCACGATATCATTTTCGAACCCGCGCGGCGACCGATGTCGGACTGCATCCTGTCGTTGAACACGAGAAACTCCACTAAATGGCTTGCGTACTCGGTGAAACTGGTGAGGAGTGCAGCTCGAGCCGCCTCGTCGTCCAGGAAGGTGCCTATCTGTGAGGCCTTGGACGAGATCATGGTATGGAGACTTTGGTGGATCCCATGATTGTGGCCGAAACCGAACAGGCCGTTTCGAAGGATGCACTCGAAGTAATCCATAACTGGCCAGGTAGGTGTTTGCCTGTCCAAGAGCTATCGAGGACGCGAAGATTTGTTGTAGGAGGACAATAAGTATCGTGGCGAGATAAGTATCGTGGCGAGATCAGTATCGTGGCGAGATCAGTACCGTAGGAAGATTAGAAGGTGAGTGGTGAGCGGGTACGCTTTGTAGGAGCGGGGCAGGAACCGTTTCAATACCACCATCTAGGATAGATGTCACGCCGCTGATCTCCAGCCTCCCAGCCCTGCTCCGGTTCGCGCGGAATTGGCTGCGAACAAAGATTGAGGAATGTGTGCATGGGGGATTGGGATCCCTCCTTCCCAATCGCTTCGCCGGTCTGACTTCGTTCCCAGGCCAGTCGCAGAGATAACTGCGCTGAGCTACGTACCATCACCAGATCAGAACGGAGGTTGCCTCTGGCGCCATGCAAGCGGCCATTGCGGCCTGCAGGACAACGAGCGCAGCGAATCGCATTGTCAGCACCGAGATATCTAGGGTGCAGTACACGCACTGGGCCAATCAGGCCAGGGGCACCGGATACATAGCAAAACACGGAAGCGATGCATGGGCGACCAGGTGCTGGAGATATGTAGGTAGGTATCTGTGCCCGAATTTCACTCCTGAGGGCCCGAACACGAAACGCGAATCTAGATTTCGAGACCACCAAACGAGCCGGCCCTCGCGATGCGAGGTTCGCTACATACCTATTGCAGCCAGGCAGGCCCATGCCAGACTTCCCCGAGGGTGCCAGTCCTGTAGCCACGGTCTCAAGCCGCGCTCTGGCGATGAAACTGCGCCTTGCAAAGCCAACGCCAGCGCGGGATGCAGTTGTCCGTCCGTGAGAACGGTATGGAGCGCAGTGGCTCTCCGACGGCCAAGACAAGTCACAAGCTGCACGAGCAGACGAAGAGCGTCCCGCACCCAGCGGCGGCACGGAGGGTGCTGCCTGCCCACGGATATTACCGGAAGAGTGCTATGCGCGCTTCGCCGCAGCGGCCGCAAAAAGCTTGCGGAGAGTGGGCCGCCCTGGCAGTATCCGCTAGGTACGTATTGGTGTCCGGAATGCGGGTTCCTAAAACGCCCCTTCAGTGGGTACACAGCTCCGACCAAGGGCCACGCGTAGGTATCTGGCCCGTCCGAATAAAAGCAGCGGTTCCCAGCCTCTTCCATGTGGTGAGTGACGAAGCTGCTGCTGCTGGGCCCGCTGTCCATTGAGGCATCAAGCCCGAGAAGATCTGTGTGGGGCACTCCCCACACGTAGGGTGCTGGTGCGAGGGTGTGCGAGGGCTTTCGGGGGGTTTTGCGGGGAGGTGGCGGTGTGAGGAGGAGACGAGAAAGAGCGGGGGAAGATGCAGAAACAATGCGGAACCGTGAAACAACGACGGGGGGGCACAGGTAGGTCGCACAAAGAATGGGCGCTCCCCATGAGTCCGCCAAGCCAAGCACCGTCATACAAAACACCGAACCGACCAACCCCGCAGCCGCCAGGGCATATAGAGAGGAAGTATTATGCCCAGCGAAGCCTGCATACATATCCTCCACAGAATGCCCCAGAAAGCAGAACAGGATGAACCGATGGGATGGCAGCATCAACCCTCTGCACGGGTCATCCAGCGGCCAGTCCTCGGGGACCAATCACTGCGTGACAACAGTCGATTGCGACCACGCACCCATTGCCCCCACATCTCCTCATCTTGGCTCCTCTGCTCCTTGTCCTGTGAGTACAATACCGTCTTCGGGGGCTGAGCCTGTCTGATATAGTCGCGATGTAGGATCTGCCGCCCGATTGCTCCCACACCCAGCCGGACCCTGGTCCACCCCCGTCGGCGCCCCCTTCGACGCTCGCCTGGCACCACTCTGAGCCACTATGTCGCTGGGGATCGAGAGAGCCGTCCGTAGGTATTTACATTCGTCGGTTTTGCATTGATTCCACCCGGCATATGCTCTGGTACTCATGTGTGAGATAACCAGAATGACGCGTGGCTCCTTTTTCGCGCCACGCCTTCCACCGCGAGCCATGCCGTACACCACAGGCCATGCCGGAGCCAGATGCCGGAGCCAGATGCCGGAGCATCGATACCCGCCCTCCCGAATTCGGCCACACCGGAAGATTCCGAGTGATATCCCAAGACGCAGCTAACTACCTAGGATCTGCAGGGATTCTGCGCTTGGCACAACCAACGTAGCACGCGGCGACAACACCTCTCTTCTCCATTCCTTCTTCCTTCCATCATCACCTACCGCACAGCATGACGGCCGCAACATCGATCCTGATCGCGACCGCTGCGCTTCTATTCACGCACTCGTCCGTCCCCTCCCGTGCTGCCTCCAGCCTGCTGCCTCCGTGCGATAGCTAACCGAACGCGCCGTAGTGTCTACTCAGCGCACGAGCACTCGACAGCGACACTGACGTCGGCGACCGCAATACCGACCGACATCACGCTCGAGACGCTGCTGGCGACGGCGCTGCTGTGCTTCGGGATCGTGGCGCGCTACGCCGGCGAGCTGCGGCCGATCCACTTGCGCGTGTGGACGGGCAAGCTGGAGCGCGAGCGTGGCGCCGGTACGTGGGCGCAGCTCGACGGCGACGCCGTCGGCGGCGGGTTCTGGGACGTCAGGAGTGCTAGACGGCAGGCGGGGGAGAAGTAACGGCGGTAGGATGAGGACACAACGCACGCATGACGATGGCTTGGCGGTTCATAGAATGGCACTCGGTTTTACGATACTCTGTCACAGATACGCAGCGATCGAGCAGTAATAAAATGGCTTATCAGTATTTCTCCGTATTGCTTGCATTCCTCCGTACATACCGGAACAATTGACCGTGGTGACCAAGGCTCGGTGTCCACCAACGAGGCTGAATGGATGTCCACATTGGAGACGCATATGTCCGTAATAGGTTCTCCGCGGCGGCGGCCAGACAAGCCGGAGTTCAATTCAATCCCGCTCTCCGCCACCCGCCCGCACTTCAAATCCTCAAGCGTTTCACTTCCCTCCGCATCCCCTCCTCCATCCCACCTTCCACACACTACTAACCACCACCACCCCACAATGCCACGCAAAGAGTACTGGCAGCGGATGCCCGGTGGCTTCAACACGCCCTCCTCGTGCTCCTCGGGCTCGGTCTCGGAGGCCTCCAGCAGCAACAGCAGTGCCGATCCCGCCACTTCCATCGCATCCACCGCCGCCGAAGAGGAGGGCGAGGGATGGGCAATGATCTCGCCGACGGTCGTGTACCGCGTATTCCCGCTCCGCCGCCGGGACACGGGGGCAGGTGCGCACACATATATCCATCCCGCGCTCGCCGGCGCCACAACTGACAAGCCGGTCGGCGCGAAACAGATCTGTTCAAGCTGCAGCTGCCGACCCCCTTCATGCGCCAGGAATCCGAGCAGTCGCTTCTTCGATTGGACAACCCGTGGCATCAGGAGTCGGAACCGCATACACCGGAGTCGTCTGAGACTATGGTCAGCAGTCATGGTTGGAGCGTCGCGGTCGAAGGTAGCTCTTCCAGCTGGAGAAGGAGTAGCTTCGATGCTGGATCCCCAGGGAGTAGATTGGGCTGGAGGAGACGGACTGGAAGGTGGATGATGGGGTTCTTGTAGCGGGGGAGCGAGTCAGTGAGGTTGTGTGATGGACGGAGAATCTAGGCCGCTGTTGGGGTGAGGGCAGAAATGACGAGAGGTTGCAAAGTACTTGACATGGGTGGGGCTTTGTAGGACGAAAGATAGTGCATTGACCTCGAGATTTCAAGGAGCATATACGAGACTTCACATTTCTGCATACCACTTCAATTTCACAGGTTACATCACACGGGGGAGGAAAAAGTGCCATCCGATTCTAACTTCCCCCAAATCCTCTCCCCGCACTCAAGCCGCGATCATTATTTTTACGCCGTGCAAGATGTCAAGCCAGTTTCCCAAATCATAAACCCCATCAGTGTATCTTTGAGCAAGTTTACAACTTCTGCATGGCGGCGATGTCGGTGGACTGGACGTGGTCCTCGTCCCCCTCGATCCGCTGCTGCAGCTCGTCGAGGGACACCTTGTCATCCTCGACGACAAGGTTGATCTGGAGCTTCTTGATACCGTAACCGACGGGTACCAGAGTGTGGGCTCCCCAGACGAGACCGTCTAGATTGTGTCAGCGGTTGCAGGGAGAAGAGCGGAGCGGAAGGTGTGAAACGAACCCTGCTGGATAGAACGGACGTTGGCAATCAACACGTCCATATCTGTCTCATCATCCCAAGGCTTGACATCGAGCGTGACGACCGACTTGGCAACTATTCTTTTCTTCAGCCCCCACACATTCCATCCTCCCACGGATCACGACAACGTACTGGTCTTGGGCTTCAGTGCCTTCTTCGCCCTGTACTCCTCCAACCGCTTGGCAGCCAGCTCCGCCTTCTCCTTGTCGTCCTCCTCGTCGTCGGATCCGAACAGGTCAACGTCGTCATCGTCGTCCTCCTCAGCCTTCTCGGGAGCGGCGGCGGGGTTGACGGTGTTCTCGACGACTTCGGGCCCGTACTGGGAGATGTCGGTAGACTCCTTACCAGGGAGACCCACGAACTCGGACTCGTACGAGAGGATGTTCTTGTACCAGCGCGCAGCGTTGGGGTACTTGGCCGAATCGGGAGCACCAGAGAGAGCCGTGTAGATGGTGACGTCTCCCTGGGAGGGGGCGTAGCTGGGAACGCAAGTCAGCATTGCAGTTCCTCTCTTCCTCCAAGCAAATACGGTAGATGAAATGAAATGATGTAGAAAAGCATGGGTCAGAGTTGCAATGAAGCTATTGGATGTAGTCAAACAGCGGGGTCTTAAGCCGCCTCTTAAACACGGACCAATTTGATCTCATCATTCAGAATGGGAAGGGTATATCGTGCGGGGCAAAGATGGATTTGACTCTCCAACGGAGGTGACATCGCATCCCAGGCTGGGAAATAGCAGCTACGGCGACGCGAGGATAGGAACAGAAAGGGGATCCGGCTCACCCAACGACGTAGCTTCTGGTGGCCAACCAGCTGTTAAGGGCTGCGTACCAAGTACCCGTCAGTCATCGGCCCACTCTAGAACGACCCCGCCCCGTGACCCCCCTCCCTCTCGCCTTTCGTGATCGGAAATGCCTACCAGAGAGGCCGGCCTCGGTAGCGAGATCAGTGAAACCCATCTTTGATGATTAGTAGTGTGCTGGTAATTGAGTTGAAAGTGATTGTTTTGGTGGGAGTATTTGGTTGTTTGGAGATGACTTTTCTGGCGGTGGGAGGTGAAATTGGAGAAAGGATGGATTTTCTTGGAGCATGAAGGCGGGGTAAGTTGGATACGAGGGGCAGTGGCGTCTGGAAGGGGCATGCACTAACGGGCACCGCCTGCTAAACCTGGCCGAGCCTCATCTCACAACGCCCAGGGAGGAATAAAAAAGAAGCATGGTCCGTGTGCGAGCCAGATGTTGACAGATCATTTTTTTTTATTTTTTGGCACGTTATGTATGTAGAACAGAGACGATTCGGCTCTATTTATCAAGTAGGGGGAACCGTTGTGGGAGGCTGGCAAATGCACGTATGCTCACTCGTAAAACGTGGCCAGATTGGCACATCTGCTGTGATCTGTATTGCTTTGATGATTTAAGATTGAGTTCGGCGGAGCATAGCAATACATACGTTTCCGCGAAGGATCCGTATCGAACAAGATCCATCTCGAAGTGCCCGAACTCACCAGATCAGGCATCAACTCCACGACACGTGACTAACTAGAGGCCAAAAAATTTGTCGGCGAAAATTCTCTGCCCCAGCCCCAAGAAATTTTAGCCGCACACGGAGAGCTTTAAAAGGCCAGCCTCCCCCCCGCCTTCCCCCTTCTTTTCTCTCTACATCAGTAGGTAGTTTTACAACTATCAACCAGGATCTCCACTCCGGTGGCTTGCTGAGTTCTGTCTTTCAACCCGTGGACAGAGTTCCGTTCCCGGGTCCTCAGAAGGAACCTCCTTGGCTATTTGCTTAACGGCAGTGGTCGAGGCGCTCTGCTCTCCCGATCGCTCGTGTCCTCCACCGAGGCGTGAGCTTGGGGGGTAGGCGGGACACCTTCATTCTTTTTTTTTCTTTTTGATTCTTTTCGTTGATACCTGGGCGTCGTCGAGGTTTCGAAGAAGAGGTTGTTTCGCTGCTGCTGATTTGAGGTCGCTATCCCCATACCACCACCGGGAATTCCACAATATCTACAGTCGTGGGTCTTGCGGCGATATGGCCTTGTTTACTCTGTGGAGTTCGACAGCAAAGCCTCGAATTCTCGCTGCCTTCTTAGCCACTATCAAATTCCACAGCCCATCCCTCACAGTTAAGGCGAGGCCAGAATGTAACCAACGTCTCGCTTCCCAGCTCTCACCAGTGCCATTCTCGGCGGCACCCCACATACTGGCGTTCGTACGTACGAGCTCGCAGGTAGTATGGGCTTCACTACGGCAACAGCTGGGGATCACGGGGTCAGATAGTGCAGTTAGCAGTCAATTCCTCACGCACGATTGTGGGACCGATGCCTTCCAAAATAGCAGAACATCTTCACACGGGAGGAGGAATCGCAGATTCAAAGAGAACGGAACATTGCTTCCTGGAAACAGCAACTGAACGAACAAAAACGTCAAATGGGTATGTATTGAGTCAATTCAATCGAGCATCCGTAGCCCATCTAGCGACAGCCATCATCCTCCACAATCCCCGCAAACGATCACACACATGCTCCTGTTCCCTATCCCTCTTTCACTCCAGACTGCTCAAATCCAGCGGAACACTACTCCCCCTACCACTTTTATACACCTTGCTGCACCCCGTAAACGGTCTGGGCTCTGGAAAGTTCGCTTCGGGCTGGAAGCGCCACCTGCTATCGTCGACCACGATCTTGCGCGAGCCCGAGACCACAGCAGGGCTGAGGGAGTAATTTCCGTACGCAGCTGACTGTGGCGGTGGCAGGGGAGGGGCGGGTGCGGAGGGCGGTGGTGGAGGGGGTGGGGCGTTGCGGTTGGGTCCCGAAGGCGGAGGAGGAGGCGGCGGCGCGAACGAGAACGAGACGGAGCGCTTGGCGATGCTAGCGCCGTTTGCGGGGGGTGGGGGTGGGGGTGGGGGTGTTGCGCGTGGTGGCGGGGGTGCTGGAGGAGTAGGTGACGGGGACTTGCGCAGTGGTGGAGGTGGCGGACGGATGTGCGATGGTGGTGGGGGAGGCGCACGTGGCGGGACCGGTGCGGCGCTGTGCGGGCGGCCTGGCGGTGGCGGCGCCGGCGTCTTGCGGGAGTTGGCGTTGGGCGCTGAGGGAGCCCGAGGGGGTGTGGATTCCGTCCCGGACATGTAGGAGGAGTCTCGGTTCGCTGTTGCGGGCGGGTTTAGTCATAGCACCAAAACAAGGAGCGGGGGAATGCAGCACGTACCTCCGGTGTCCACGCCGCCTCTGGTGCTCCTCAGTCGCGGCATGCCAGCCGCAAATAATCCTCCCAACTGTGCAGCTGGAGCCAGTCCTCCTCCTCCTCCACCTCCTCCTCCTCCTCCTCCTCCTCCTTTGGTCTCACTATTGCTCCTGCCACGGTTCGCCAAGCTTCCCGCACTGTCACTCCTTGCTCTCAGCGCGGCGGCCGCGCCGGCACCCGGAATCGGCGGAGCTCCCGGAATAGCCGGCGGCTTTCCCAGCTGCATCCCTCCTCCACCACCTCCGCCGGAAATCTTCGCGTCGATTACCGGCGCACTACGATCGTTCGTTTGCGCCTTCTTTAGTCGGATACCCTTTGTGATGTCGTTGTTGAGCGCTCCCTGAACCCGATAGTTAGTATTGTTGGAGGGCTGTAGGGGGACCGGGAAACGGTCGACACATACTCTTGATGGAGCGGCTGCGGACTTGCCTCCTCCCCCTCCTCCGAACCCACCGGGTGGTGGTGGCGGCGGTGGTGGTGGTGGTGGTGGTGGTGGTGGTGGTGGTGGGGCGGGCATCTTTCGTGGAGGAGGTGGTTTGGCAGCGCAGGTTGAAGTTGTGGGCTATCGGTAGAGGTTTGCTTTGGTTGTTGGGAGTGTTTATCTAGTAAGTTCCCAAACCCAAGCCAACCGCGTCATCCCTGTGGCAGCGCAGAAACACCGCCACAACCACACCTCACCACAATCCCCCCCCCCGCATCACGTAGCCCTCACCATTACCGTCAACCCACGAGTTTCGCGATGTCCTCTCTCGGTCCCTTCGTCGGCAGTACGTCTCCCGGTGCCCCCTCTCTCCACGTCCAAACTAACCGCGGGCCCGCTGTCAGAAACGGTGACGATCATAACCTCGGACGGGCGCACGCTCACGGGTCAGCTGCTGGGGCACGACCAGACGACGAACCTGATCCTGTCGTCGACGGTCGAGCGAATCTTCGCCAGTCCCGACTCGGAGGACCCGAGCCAGGAGGTCGAGCACGGGCTGTACCTGATACGCGGCGACAACGTGGCTGTCTGCGGCCTCGTCGACGAGGAGGCCGAGAGGGGCATCGACTGGACCAAGGTCAGGGCTCATCCTCTCGGCGGCATGAAGCATTCGTAGCGGTGGATGCGGATCATAGCATGTGGGATAACGATCGATTGAGGGGTGATCGTTACTTCTAATGGCGAATTTGATGATTTAATGGCGATACTTGCATTTTTTCCCCTCCACCCATTCAAAGATATTTCTTGTGCTTTTTTTTTTTTTTTTTTTACTACTACGGCGTTATGGTTTGTGTATGCGTATATATATTCTCTACTTCACCTTGGTTCGGGTGCGAATGACGGGGAATCGTTGCGAGAGATGGATAATTCGGCTTCCCAATACTCTGCGTGTTCAGCATCAGCATCTACACTTCTCCGCCAGTAGAATACATTCTCTTTCCTTCCCATCATTCATTCCAACGGAGGCCAGTTGCGAATTCAATCACCTCTTCACTTCAATATTTCCCGGACAGCAACGATTTCAAAACAATTTTTACATACAGTTCCTTATGGCCTGCCTGCCTCCATTTCCGCTACCTTAGCCATCCCTGTTGGTCTTTAAGATGCTTGATAAAAAAAATAGAATAAAAAACAGTAAATCTTTTGAGTAGGTACATTATGAGATTCATTGTTTCCAATTATTCCCCATGTTTTCGCCCCCTTCTTGACGGATAGAAGGAGATGCACGCCTAGTGTACAGGAAACAATAATTCCCCTATTTTGTTTAAGGTCCCCAAAATGTTGAACGCAACTAAGACACATAACCCCCACAATGATCAAGTGAAGAAGAAAAGGCCAAGGAAATAACCGCTAAAAAAAAAAGAGCACCATCACCCTCATCCTCTCGTCATTCTATCTCTCCCCTTTCATTCGTCTCACCGTGTCCGAGCCCTAGTAGTCTGAACTCTCAGGGTGAACCTCCCAGTTGTCGAGGTTGTCGACCTCGGCCCAATCAGATCCCGACGTCGTGCTACCACGCGCCTGGTTCTTCTTGGGAGCCTTGGCCTGTTTGGAAGCCACTGGAGGGGCGAGAGTCGCTTTGGGCTCAGGGGCCTTTGGCTCGGGGGCCTCGGGCTCGGGGGCCGGGGTGGGCGTCTTAGCCTTGGGAATGGTGATGGTTTCGTCGGCCGAGTCGTCCGACTTCTTCATGCTGCGGGTTGACCTCTTGCTCTTGACCTCGTTCCACTCGGGCTCGGGGACCAGGGCGTTGGGAGGGATGGACTCCCAGGAGTCGCCGAGGGCGGTGGAACGCTGGATGGGGTCGGAATCGGAGTCGTTGGGGGTGAAGGTGTCAAGAAGCGCGCTCGAAGAAGACGCGGTCGAGGGCGCAGTGGCGACAGGGGTAGTAGCACGAGGCGACTTCTTACTGCCGACCTGGGTCCAGGTGGACAAAGAAGCAGCAATGGCGCCGGGAGAGGGAGAGGAGGCAGCAGGGCGAGCGGCCTCAGAGGCGCGCTGGGCCTTGCGGTGCTGTTCGAGACGGGCTTGCTGTTCAGCGCGTTCCTGAGCGCGCGCAGCTTTCTCCTTCTCCTTCTTCTTCGCGTTCTTGCTGGCATGGACTCCAGCGTCATTGACGGGGGCGGACTTCTTCTTCTGGCTGCGAGGGGGCTGGACGGGGGCGCCGATGCGAAGGACTCCGGGGCCGCTGGTCGAGGGTTCAAGCATGTCGGTGGGATCGCTGGACTTGGAGTATTCCTCCTCGTCGATGTCGCCGTCGGCGCCGGTGGAAGAGGTTTGGCTGCCAGCGTAGCGTCCAGCTCCCCCGGCCTTCAGGCGGCGCGCGACATCCTTCAGATCAACCTCCTGGGCAACATCGCCGTCGTCATCATCGCTCTTGATCTCCGGCTTCTTCTCCTTGGTGATAGAGTTGCTCAGCGATGCGGCCGCAGAGGACTTCTTAGCCTTCTTCCTTGTCTTCTTCTTGCCCTCTCCCGCCGACTCCGTTCCACCGCCACTACCGGCGAGCGCTGCCTTCGCCTTCTCGGGCGCAGCTTTGGCCTTCTCCGGCAACACCTCCGCGACCTTTTTCAAGTTCTTCTTCTTGGAGGACTCCTGCCGCCGGTTGATAAACCAAATCACTCCCGCGATGGAGAGAAACAGCGCCCACGAGATAAGGGGCCCCATCGCCATAATTATCTAAACTTCTATTACGTTGCGTCACATAAGCGTTCCATCTCATCTCAAATGCAGCAAAGGTTGAAATGGGCCTGGGATGGAAATACTTTGAGCTCGGATCAGCCCCTTTCAGTATTCGTTGTACACGTACGGTAGCAAGCACGTACAACCGGTCCGTGTGGGAGATAAGGCGATGCGGAGGTGTGCGGGAGGTAGAAAGGGGATGCAGCGGCGAGATCAGATGCAATGAAGAATCCAATCGTGGGAGTTATGTTGGGAGACGCGTAGGGGGAAGGAAAGAGAGCGGTGATGTGTAGCGGAAGCGAAGATGGTGTGTGGGATATGTTGAAGAAGTGCAGGCAGACAGTGGAAGAGATGAAGATCGAGTAAGTTAGGGTATGTAGCTTCCCCTTCGCGAGTACCGTGTCTTTTTCTCTTTCTGGTCTCCGGAGAGAGAGCTTGTGGCGGGAATCCCTGCCCCTCACTCAGCGGTGAGTGGCTGATTGGTTTGCGGACACAGACAAAGGTCGCGGGAGACTTCCAGAAAGCTTCACCTACTTCAACTATCTGCTCTATTTTCTATCCTCCGTCAGTTGGGCATCTCTTCTCTCTTCTCTCTCCTGTCAGTTGGGCATCTCTTCTCTCTTCTCTTTCCTCTGTCTGTCCTGACGCCTCCCGATACCCCACAAAAATACGTTCAGGACCGGATCAACAGCAACGAGCACGAGAGCAGAAAACCAGATGCTCTGCTCTTCTCAGTGCACTCGTGATTCCTCCATCACGATCCGCCAACCAACCTCCCGAATCCCCCCTCGTGCAGAACCGGACACAGACACAAGGCAAGCAGAAGGTATGTAGAAATCTTGTCCTGTGCCATCCCCCACTCCAAACTGGACATCCAGCCTCCATGCAGTCACACGAGCCGGACGGAAGGAGACTCATCGGATGCAGAGTCCCACGAGTCCAACTGATCACCCGCCGTTGCAACCATCTATCTAGTTCTGCCTTACTCTATCCCGGCTTGGTCAAGCGTCGCGATGGAACGGACAGCTAACTATGTGATCGGTGCCAGTCTGGTCGGTGCTGGAGAAATTCATAGGATGGACGGAAGAGCGCTTTGTGTGAAACACGTTACATGTTCGATGTCCGTTCGAGCAAGGTCCCCGTCGGGAAATCTACATTTGTACAGGCATCATTCACGCCAGACAACACCCCTGTTGCCCTCGGCCCGGTCTCCGGGCGGACAAATTCCCGCCGCCGGCCTCTCTGTACTACGTACTTAGAGGTACAAATAACTCGTTGCTTCAATTCACCGCTATCGCTAACACGTTCCCCCCAAACAATGTGAAAGGAAAAAGAGGGGGAGGAGGGCTTCAACATGGCGAGAGCAGGGAAAAAAAGAAAGATGAAATCTTGAACATGCAATACGTTGAAAGAAATCACAATGATGCAGGCCGGCGAAAACGTAAATGTGGTTGGTATCAAGCATAGTTAGGAGTAGTAAGATTGATGGAAAAATCCAATCATTGCTGTTGCTGTTGCTGCTGCTGCGGACGGGAGCTGGAGCTATCCTTGAACAGGCCCTGCTCCTCAAAGCTCTCGATCAGTGCACGCAAGGGGTCGAGGTCGGAGGGGGCGAGAAGGCCGAAGGTCTGGAAACTCCACCGTCAGTAAGGTTATATCAGTAACTGTTAGGGGGCTCGTGTTGCACGGACCCGAGAGAAGTGGATGAAGTGCACGAATAAGCTATTGAAATGAGCTTCGAGGCTCATGTGCAGGATCTTATCGAAGTGGGTGTGGTAGATGTGCGCGAAAACGCGGAACATCTGCTTGTAGATGCCCTTGCACGTCTGCTCAAAGACCTGCGGAAAACCTCCCTCCTTTCCGACCCAGTTCTCGCCGGACTGGTTGCTCGTAAGGCTCCTCGAGGCGTTGGACATCATCGCGGATGGTGTGGCCGCCGTAGCCGTGGTAGTTCCGTTGGCCTTCGTGGGGAACAGAGTCTCGTCATTAATACGATTCGAGATCCACTGGAGGACGTATTCGATGTAAGTGGGGGCCGGAAGGCGCATAGGTTTCTTGTTCGCGTCTAGCCAGGTATAGTCGAGTCTGCATCGAAAATGTCAGTGCGAGAGCTCCAGTCATCGTGGTGACACGGCACAGCTCGCCATGCCCCAGAAAACATACCCGGGACCTGCCGACATGGACGGGCAATTCCTAGCAGTACAGAACTCCTGGATCACGCCATAGAAGCGATTGAGCATATCAAAGAACTCAAACACTGTCCCTTATCAGCGATGGCACCCTGCCGGAGTTTCAAGAAATCCCACGTACCGTTGAGCGCCAACCATTCACCCTGGTCGACGTACTTTGGCAGAACAACGATGGTCGAGAAGCTACCCTTGACGAGCTGACTGGTGACGAACGGCTTGCAGAGGAAAAGCGGCTTCGCAGCGACGCGGGCACCAGTGGGTGAGTTGGGCATCAGACCACCAGGCTGGAGGCCTCCGCCTCCGGGCGAGCTTCCTGCTCCTCCGCCGCCATTGAATCCGTTTCCGCCGCTTCCATTGCTGCCGCTTCCGGACTGCTGAGAGGGCGAGGACGGCTGCTTGCCGGGTCGTCGGAACCGACTGAACATCGCATTAATGGAGTTCATATTTTAATCCGATAGGATTAGGGAAAAAAGTCAAGAAAGGGGGGGGAGGAGATGTTGAGAAGGAGAATCGGGGTTGCGAGTACGGGGTGGTCTAGCTGTTGCAACTCTCTTCCTGGAGGAGGTGTGACGGAACGGAAGGGAGAAAGGAGATTGGGGGGTTGGCTAGTATCGGAGGACGGAACTCACCCAAACAGATGTGAGGCCATTCGTTTTTCTTTTACTTTTTGTCTCGACTCGAGTTAAAATAGTAGCTTTTGCGGCTTTGCGTGTGCACTTATTGAGGGGCACGGGAACTCGAGCCGTGGAGTGAGCGACCGGTTGCGGGAAACGTCAAGGATGGTTTCGCTCTTTGGAGCAAAGCTGGACACCGGCCGAGGCTGAGTGAGTCAGTTGCAACGGACCGTTGGTGATGGATTCTGTTTTGTTCGAGTGAGGATGCTGGCCGAGAGGAGGAAAGGTAAGGTAAGTAGAGTGAGCAGCGATTGAAGTCGTGAACCGATCCAGGAGGAGCAGCAGCAGCAAGGGATCCCACTGAATCAGGCTAATTGAGTAGAGTAACTCCCGCATAGAGTACGCACTTGGACGGATTGAGACATGCGAGTGCGTTTGGGCGACGTTAAACCTAGTACAGATGGACAGGTGGTTACCCGTGTTATAAAATATGCTTGGACTGTTTATTTTCCTTCACTCGACTTCTTTTTTTTTCCCCACGAGAAACACGGCACTTTGATTAGCTTCGATCGCCCAAGTATGTATGTGTGTAAAAGAGCATGCATGGCATGTCGTCAAATCGTGTCCGGCGGTGTAATCTCGAGCTTTGATTGGCCGAAATCGCAGGGACTGGAGTCTGCACTTCGACTACCATGCAAAGTATGCGTACACATACTCTGATTCCCGTCATCATAAATATCCACATATATGGCAGACACGGAAGTTTGGAACCACGGAAGCGGGCCGGAAGGCGACAGATCATCCCCCAGCTACTATCCAGCAGGCTGGTTGCCGGAAAAATCTGTGTCTCCGTCTCGCAGGTGGATACTACACTGCGCCGGCGGCAAGCCTCCATACGCTTGAGGGGGGGACAAGTAGACGTCAGCCCAACCATCATGCGCATTCACTCCGTATTCCTGAAACGACTGTCCCTCAAAGGCAAGCATGACAGAACTCGCATCCGGAATGAAAACCTTAGCCACAGAACCAACCAACCAAAAGAAAAGAAACACGACGCCGAAGAAACAAGAACAAACCCGCTGCCCGACAATATTTACAGCCACCATTCCCAACTCCTAAGCTCCTCAGTATTTTACCCTCCAATTCCCTCCACACGTGCCCATAGAGAATAGACCCATCTTAACCTCCCACTCCACCGTTCCACGTCCCACAAGCAGATGATCGGCCGTCCGTGATCGTCTAGCTCCCTGAGAACCTTCGATGGGTTTACCAGCTCGTCGTCGCCGCAATCGGCAGGCCGTACCCATCGGGCACGGGGTGGGAGATGGGCGCCCACTGATAGACGGGACAGACGTTCCCGGGGCTAGACGGCTGGCTGCTGTCTCCGAACTGTTTCCAGAACGCCGAAGTGTACCAGCAGCCTACCTCCTGGAGCGGGGGCGGTGGAAATCCGTCGTACGCAGGTGGCGGGGTGGCGGCGGCAGCGCAGCTCATCTTGGGCAGCATGACGCCGTAGTCCTTGAGCATGAACGTGACCTGCCGGCGGATACCGGCGTCGAGGTTTTTCTGGAGGTAATGGTCGACCGAGTGGCCGGTGCCGTCTACGGCGTGGACGTCGGCGCCCGCTTCTAGGAGCAGACGGATGCACTCGACAGCCACGCCGCCGGCTTCAATGGCGAGCTGCAGCACCGTCGCTTGGAAGGCTGTATCCTTCGCCTCGGTGTCGGCGTTGCGCTCCAGGAGCAGTTGGACGACGCGATGCTTGCCAACGCGCGCGGCGGCAGCGAGCGGAGAGAAGCCGAAGTGGTTGCGTCGCTCGATGTCAGCGCCATTGTCGATCAGCCAGCGGACAATGTCGGTGTGGCCACGGTCGGCGGCGAGCGTGAGCGGTGTCTCGCCGTTGCGGTCGATCGAGGAGTGGTTCAGGTCGCGGCCGTAGTCGTGGACCAGCTGCTGCACCAGTGCTAGGTTTGCCTGCTCGATGGCATCGAGGAGGTCCTGTCGGCTGTGCGTTAAGCTGTAGAGCTTCGCAACGATGGTGGGTCGCTTCGCGGGAGGGGCGGGAGGGCGGATAGGGCTAGGGACCGAGGTCCGTTTGGGGGGAAGGTTGGAGAAGGTTTGTGCTCGCTCGGGGGTGTCAGCAGGAGGAGGAGGAGCCCACTGAGTCACTGCTGGCGCCGAGTCGGCGCGCGGGGAGAGCGGCGGGGTGATTGTTTGCGGTTCAGGTGTATCCGAAGGTTCGAGCTTGCCCTCTCCAAGCTTCTTTTCGATACGCTGCAAAATATGCCTTTCCACCTCAGTAATAGGACAGACAACGACGGGAGGGAGTAGACGGAATTACAGTTTCTGCGAAGCATAGAAGTTCGTAAGGCTGCTCAAACTGGTTACGATGCGCAGCCTCAGGGCACCAAGATCCTCCCCCCACATGAGCCGGTCGATCGTGTTGCCTTTCGCGTTGGCCAACGATGCATACTGCTGGAGAATCTTGTCCAAATCGTCGAGGAGCTCCTTACAGCCGGCGATGATTCTCTGGAACTGGTCCTGCGTCGCTGCATCGGGCCAGGAGTGTGGCGCATTCTCGAGAGCACTCGCAAAGCAGTGGATCTCACCGCAGATGTCCTTGAATTCCTTCGGCGCCTTGCTGTAGCCGTTCCAAACCTTCCAGGCCAGTTCCGTGAGCGCGATGATGTCCCCGATGCCGCTGCCGAAGCTCATTATTGCGTAGTACGATGGGAGTGTTTAAGAAAGGTGGGCGTTCTCAAAAAGCCCGCGGGCAGGGAAACAGTGGGCCGGTTTTATTGTCTTGTCTCCTCCCTCGCACCCCGGCGGGGCAAATTCATCGCGGACGGGCATATCTACCATCTAGAAGCACAGTGAGCACATCGGGTTGCGTCACGGCTCAGTCCGAAGCAGCTAGGTGGCTCGGAGCTATGCGGGGACGCGATGGAGCGGCCAACGTGTAGGCCGGCGATTGGCGGGGCGGGACATGCAGTGGCCAGAGCATTTTATTTTCCCCAATCAGCCGAAACTGGGTTCAGATTCTCCCATCGTCGCCGCGCGAATCCACGTATCCATCTAGGTCCTCTTGGAGAGCCCCCGCAGGAGAGCTTCGCGTAAGTCCAGCCTACCAAACAGTCAGCCGGCGCGGGTGAGATAAAAGCCAGGTTCACAACACAAAGCGAGCGAATTGACGGATCGGGATCCGCCTTTCATGCAGAACATCCGTGGGAAATCCCTGGCGGCAGGTCTGGAGGGTCCGGATTCTGCAGTCAATCGTGCTGGCGATTGCCAACTGCGGCCATGCGGGATATGGACCAGCTGATCTGGCTGACGATTGATTGATTGATTGATTGATTGTTTGTTTGATATGCGTCGCCCCGTCTCGTCCACTGCCAGCAAGACACCGGCTTTGCTCTTTGCCTTTTGCAGCTTCCCGAACCGTTGGATGGAGCTGCCACAAGCTGCAGCTGAAGCTTGAATCCAGCTGAAGATCTGCGGGCTCGCTTTTCCGGCGCTGTCCCTTCCTCTTCGCACACCTCTGCCACTTCGCCGGCTCATTCATCGGTTCGTCTCAGTACCCCACGGTAGGCACCAGGCTCTCCCACGAACCCCTTCACGGCTCGGAAGATATATATCCGCCGCAGTGAGGAAATAATGAGGCGGGTAGGTGGGGTTGGTTAGGCGACAGCCGCGCCTGCCGAATCGTCACCGCTCGTGCTGCGGCGCAGATCTGTGCGTTGACGGTCGACAGTGCACAGGCAGCTCACACGAGTCTGCAGATGTATGTGCTGTCATAGCCGCATGCGGTGTATGTTCATAGTGGGGGCGGGGAGAGACACCGAGTATTGTCGTGCCTGTGTCGGGGAGAATCTTCAATTGTCTTGATACTCCATCAATTCGCCCAGCCCCGGCTCGCGCAGGTAGTCTCTGACCTCCGGCGGGGCACAGCTAAAGTACAGAGCAGTATCGCAGCCATATATACAGATGTGTACGTTTGTCATGATGACAGCCACGCGGTATATCGGTTCCAGCGGCTGCTGCGACACAATGTCATCCACATATTCCCACAGTTCGATAACGTCCCCGTAACCCCACTCCAAACGGCGCCTTCGCGCCGACTCGGACGAGCTAGCCAGACTGTCGATACTGGCCATACTCGTCACACTTGCCATACTTGCCATACTGGCCATACTCGCCATACTCGCCATACTCGCCACACTCGCCATGGAAACGTCGCCTACCTCCTCTTCTTGCTCCTGCTGCTCCCCAGCCAACAGCAGATTCATCTGCTCGAAGGGAGACAGTTCTTCGGCGACCGGCGGCGCATCCTCGAGCTGCTCCTCGGCTTCGAGATTAAGCTCGCTAAACGGCGGCACAACGGACGCCACCGTCTGCGACGAAGCCGGAGCATTCTCCATGGTCTCCTCGGTCTCGAGTCCCATCCCGACCACCAGCGTCGACAGGAGCGAGTCCTCTCCGACCGGCGGGGGGGTGTCTGGAGTATCGTCGTCGTCGTCGTCGCCGTCGTCGTCGTCGCCGTCGTCGTCGTCTTCCAGGGGCTCGTAGGACTCGAATATGTGGTAGATCAAGCCGTCGGGGCACTTAACGGGCGCGTAGTCGAGTGCGGGCCGATCATCCCCGCCGCCGCAAGCGCGCCTCCATTCCGACGGTCTCGCGATCGGTTGGGTCAGGAAGCCGTACACCTTCGGCCACGGCACGTCCGCCTCCGTCTGTCGCAGCGCGACTTTCCGCGCGAACGCATCGAGACGCGCTTCCGTGAGCAGGCAGGAGCTGTGGTCTTGCAGCAGAAAGCTCCACTTTCCGCCGATGTACTCGACGAGGTAGTCGACGCACTCGGCGAGCGCGGGCTCCGACAGTCCGAAGCGCTCCGCGAGCGCGCCCAGCGGCTCGCGCGAGCCCAGTCGCGAACAGAGGAAGAACAGACCCTCGGACCGGGAGTATCGGGCCCCGCTGGACGTGCTGAAGTGCGACGGCAGCCCGAGCAAAGACGGCAGCTCGCCGAGGTCCCGCGAGGGGAACCGGCAGTGGCGCCGGAGCTCGTCGTCGCCGAGCTGGGAGAGGTCGATACGCGTGCGCGGCGGAGGGCGCACGAGCGTGAATCGCGTCGTGAGGTACAGCCAGGCTTCCTCCTCCGAGGCGTTGCGCAGCGTCGCCATGAGCTCCGCGCGGAGCTCTTCGGGAATGGTTTCCATCGTCCGTCGCGATCGTGATTGCGATATGTGGAGACTATTGATGTCGAGGTGGGGTACAGCAAACTAGATACACAGCGGCCCCCGCAATGAGGTGGACGCTTGGGGTGTCACATCCGGCACACGTCGGATCCTGGCACGTCTGACAAAGCAAGCACAATGTTTGGACGAGGCTTAACACCAGGTCCCATGCAAGCTGGTTGAACATGGAGTCCAATCGGACTTCCATATGCATTCCGCTACGGAATGTGGGGCCTCGAGCTGTCCGAGTTGTGTACGGAGGCTTGACCGGGAAATAAACCGAGTCTGGACATCGTTGAGCCCGGGCATTGTTTGTAGTGCTCGTACTCGGGGACAATGTGAGATGTAAAGATGATAGATATATTGCGTCGTGGGCCTCTTAACTTCGCTGCTCCAGCACTAACTGCTTCCAGGCTGATGTCCATTACATGTGACTCCCTTACCATCACTTATACATACACGTGACTCCTTTGCTCGGTCTCTCTCCCCAGATATGGTCCTACATTGTTTAGTTCGGGCCGGGCAATGACTGAGGATCTACAACCTCTGGCGCCGAGCATCTACCGTCGCCGGACCGGACCGCGGTGGAAGTAAAGGTTCGAACATGGATGAGTGCCAGCGCAAGGGTCGCAGTGGAGCGATGATCGATGGTGCTTCGTTACTCGTGTGCGGCCCCGTCAGATCGTGTACGGTCCGTCCCCGTCCGTCGTCCGCCCTATACTCTCTCCGCCATCGTGCCGTCCCGGGGGCTCATCCTCCCTTGTCCCCTCAGCCCTCTCAGTTCCATGATCCATCCCCAGTCCTGAGGCCCTGCCCTCTGACCCTCCCTCCGATACCCGCCTTCCGACATCCGTCGTGGTGAGAAAGTGCAATATCAACTGGCTGCTCCGTCTGTCTGCGATGAGGTCCCGGATCTTGAATCGGCCCTTGCCCCTACCGGTCACTCGCCGTATCGCCGCTCACAGAGTTCCCCGCTGGGGTCGCAGCAGAACAGGGCTTCCCGCAGTCCGGTCTTCGGGAACCGAGTGACGCATGATGCAACTCCGGCCAGGTAGCAGCATCGCGAACTCGAAGCTGGCCTGTACTTCCGTGCCCGTGATATGAAGTCTATGGTACCAGATGTCGCCCTACGTGTTCTCGGCGCGAGCACGATTCCGCGGCAGACAGCTCCGGCCCTCTAGCCAGGCTGCAACAACCAGCATCACGGCCGCACCCACAGCCCCGGTAACACGTTATCCACGCAGTGTGCTGCTCGGCGTGGCGGGCTTTACCGCCGCCTGCGGATCGGAAGTTCCAGTCGGCCATGCCGGTGGCAGTGGATGAGTGGGCAAAGATAGGGGCAGAGAAGCCGGGCACCCGGGGGGTAGAGTGGCCGAACTTCCCGGTGCGAACAGAGGTGCGAGGGGCGTCCCTGCCACGGTCCCTCGCCAACCTCAAGCGGGAGATCTCAGAGAAGAAGTGGGCGGAGGCACGCCAGTGGGCTGGGGGCCGAACCTCCAAAAAGAAGTACCGCATGCCTAGCAGCCAAAAGCCCGATGGCGCGGTGGCAAACAGCTCCAAGAGGATCGCCTCGCGGTTCTACCAGCTGAAGACGGGGCACTGCCTAACGGGGCAGTACCTCAACTGGACAAAAAACCGGCCCACCCCGCAATGCTGGTGGTGCCGGCACCGAACGCAGACCCGGGACCACCTCTTCAAGGAGTGCCCTGAGTGGAAGCCGCAGCAGAGGATCCTGTGGGCGGAGGTGAAGAAGGAGACTGGAAGGTGGAAGGACCGGTGGAAGGTGCGGGTCCTGCTGGCCGATGGGAGGTGCAGCCGGGCGGTGCTGGACTTCCTCTCTGCCACGGATGTGGGAAGACGTGCCCCGGCTGCGTTGCTTCAGCCGATCCGCCGCGAGCTTTTAACCTTTCCTCAATGCGTCGTTATTGCAAATATGTGTAGCAGCCACCCTTTTCCCTCAGCAACTTCACCATATCGTGATAGCGCAGGCAGCATTTTTAAGTAGGGGCCTTCGGTTAAAGCCCCCCGAGCGGACGCATAGTGGGATAGCCTTCGGTCTCCGCTTCATTCTGGGGATGAGATGTTCGCAGAAGCGGGCTCTGGGCCGATTCTGCTCGGGTGACCCGGTGTCTGTTTGCATTCAGCTATCGATCGCCGGGACAGCTCACTGCAATCTCACCGCCGGGAGAAGGGTGCGGTCGAAGTATTGCATGGATTGTCACTCACGATATGCACCCCCAGGTCACCAGCCACAGCCACAGCCGCAGACGTATCGCTTCCTATTCCGGCTTGCCCGCGAGTGCGCCGCTCCATCTCGATACCCAACAGAGAAGACGGAAAGTGACTTCCCCCTGCCTCATCCAGGATGCAACAGGACGCGATGCGCGCGTCGCGGCCGGTAATCCCGGGCGGTGGGAATCAGTGGCTAGGATGTGGCTTACCTGCAGAGTGCAGTATATACATAAATTTTTTCGGTCGGACGACAGAGAGCATGTGCCGCATCCACCAGCCGTCGCTGTTGGATACATACCTATGTAGATATGCCTGCTTGTAATATGCTTATTTTCCCGGCCATCGTGGACGGCCGTCCGCTCAGGCCTGCGTGTCCGCGATGGTCTGCGATGCACAGCACCGTCCGTCCGGCCAGCGGGGGCGAACACAAGCGGCTCCCGCCTCCGCCATCTCGAAACGCCGTCCGCAAGTGGTCCCCTCCGAGCCCGGAGCGCGGCCTGCACATCGCGGTGCGTGGAGGATGACAGGTCGTTTCCGGACGAAGAAAACGAAGTCCTGTGCGACAGAACCCAGCCCCGCCCAGCCCTCCCAGCGATTCCTCCGGACTGGGAAGCGTCGACGCCCGCTGCCGGCTTGGCTGCTTGCCCCATCCGTGCCGTGTCTGCCAGCGTTGTGCGTGCAGTGCCAAACACACCCCCCGGCGCATTTATAAGCGGCCGTGGCTGCAAGTGTCCTAGCTGCAATCGATCTCTGCGCTTCTGCTCCGCTCCCCCCGTCGGTCGTACACGCCCCGTCCTGAAGCTGCGAGCTGCAACCCCTCCCCGGAGAACCATCGCCAACCACCGATGCATGTGCCGAAGAGACGCAAGACCGACGCCTCCCGCCCCCCCCTACAACATCTGCCGCCTGCGTCTCCGTCGCGCTCGTCGCCGTCCCCGTCGCTCTCGTCCGCGTCCGGCTCCGTCGCCGACGATCCCCACGATGACTGCGAGGCCGGCGGCGACGACAGAAGCCCGCGGCCGGCCAGCGCAGCGACTGATCGCCCGGTTGCGCCGTCAGTCCTCCGTTCTGTGGCCCGACGTGGCGGCTCTGTCTGACGATGTTCGGCGCGATATAGCACCCTGGCCGGCTTGCTCCCCGAAGTGCTGGACGAGGTCCTGGCCTATCTGGCGCTCGCGGACCTGAGCGCGCTGTCGACGACCTGCCGCGGACTCTGCCAGCACGTGCGTCCGCTGATGCCGCGCCGACGCTCGGCGTCCGAGGTCGGCGACATCCTCCTCCGCCTGATCCGCGCGTCGCGCCTGTCGCCGGTGGTCTACATCGCCAGCTGTCCGCACTTCCGCGAGCTGCTGGACAAGGACATGCGCAGCCGGAGCAGGGGCCGGTGGGCCGGCGAGCCAGCCACACGGCGGACGCGCTTGCTGCGTGCGATCGACAGACTCGGCTTCGAGGGCTTTCCCCGCTACGCCGCAGGTGCGCTGCGGACCGTCTGCAGGGGCCTCCCCGCCGGCCAGCTCGAGGAGCTGCTCCTCGCTCTGGAGAATCTCTATCCCGTCGACGGCCAGGACCTGGCGCTGAGCGGCTTGGCCGGCGGCTTGGCCATCCTTGCGCGCAACCGCTGGGTGTCGTTCTGGCGCACCCCCGCCGCGGCTGTCGCGTACGAGCTGCGCGACGAGCCGGGGGACGCCTGCGATAGGGAGGGGAGGGCCCGCGCTCCCGAGACGTGGGTGCAGGGCGTGGTGGATGCGATCCTGGCGTCGACCGTCTCCGACGCCGTCAAGGCACTGCTGCTGATGGGCGAGGACGACCGGTGGCTCCCCGAGCTGCCGCCCTCGTGTCCCGTGGCCCGGCAGGCGTTTACCGTCTTCGACCAGGTGTCGGCGGAACGGCCGGACTGCGAACATGCCGCGCGCCTCCTGCGGGATCTGTTGGGCGTCGTGCGGCGCGGCGTGGTTGCGGCGTCCGGCACCGGAGAAGAGGCGTATCCCCCGTACTCTTTCGGAGTCCTGGTCGACGGCTTCGCCCTGGCGGTGGCGATGGCGATACGCCACGTCGAGGACGACCCCACGCGCGAGTACTACTTCTCCGCCTACGCGCCGGTCCGGAGCATCGCCCCCCGCGGCCCGCGGCTGAGGATCATCGAGGTCTGGCTGGAGATGTGCGGCGAGCTGTTCGGAGCGGCGGGCATGGAGTACGAGTGGAAAGTGGCGGTGGAGGCGGGGAGGCCGAAGACGGTGGAGAAGCTCTTCTTTCGCAGGTCCGAGGCCACCAATCCCCACACGATGGAGCTGCGGAAGCCGCCGCAAATGCCGGTGGGATACAATGCACGGTAGAGCCGAGGGGAGGACTGTGCGGGATTACACTGTATATTTCTTTTTCACTCGCCCCAATACGTACATGCCTCAGTACTCTACATTCCTACTGCTAGCGTTCATCGTCATCTCGGTTTTGGCCCGGTCAGTATCCCTCGCCTTCTTCGCCTCTTCTCCTCCTTCAATGCCGCGGTCCCGTTGTTCGCCCACGGCTCCTCCCACTCCAGAAGCGTGATCACCTCCCTAAAGTCCTCGAGCACGTAGGCACCACGAGCCGCGCCCGTCCTCGTGACGAAGCCAGCGGCCGCGCGCCACAGGCTGACTCCTTTCTCGCGCCTGATCGTCTCTGCCGAGTCCGCATCCAGACCAGCGACAACACCGACGGCAGTGGGATACTGCAGGATGGGAGCCAGATCGCCGTTGTCGTCGCCGATGAACACGACCTCCTCCTTTCCCCTGCGCTCCTTCTCCATCACCTCCCTCTTGTTGTCTCCGGAGAACACCTCGACGGGGCGGTCTCTCGGGCTCGCCGCAAGCACGCCGTCGGGCAGGATCTCGGGACAATAGACCCACAGTCTCTCGGCGAGCGCCCCCGCGCCCCGCGACTCCCGCAGCACCGTGCGGATCCACCTGACAGACCAATTTCTGGACAGCACGCTGACCCTGACTCCGCGCTTCTCGGCGGCCGCGACAAACTCCCAGAACCCGGGTCTGATCTCGACCGTCTTCGCCTCGTCGATCAGCGCCTGCTCGCTGACGGCACTGAAGACGCCGCTGCGCTTGACCCGGTCGAACGAGTCCTTCGCGGCTTTCGTCAGGTTCGCGAGCGCCTGCCGGTGCAGCTCCTCGGCGAGCGTGGCCGGCTCCGGCAGGTGCACGCTCGCAGCGCAGTAGTCGCGCATGTAGAGATCGCTGAAATGCGACCACGGCGGGGTCCCGGACGACGCCGGCACCGTCAGGTACGCTGTCGCGACGAGGTTCTCGAACGCCTCGCTCACCGCGATCGTGCCGTCGAAGTCGATGTACACCGCCGGCTTCGCGGGCGGTCCCGGCGGCGGAAGGCTGCGCGCATGACGGGCGCCCACGAGGAACACGGAGAGCAAGCTGAGGAGTTTCATTCTCGACGGGAGCGGACTCGGGGGATCAGGGACGACGGATGAGGGAGGGGTTTCGAGCGCGGTTCGTAACTTGTCGCGGTGGCAAAATCTCTTAGCGGCCCCAACAAAGTCGGCCTGGCTGTCTGGGTATTTTGGGAGTTTCTTTTTCTTCATCGCTGCTTCCTGTGATTTGTCTCTATGAAGTGCTTAGGCAGGGCGCGGACAGTCCATATAACTAGTAGATACCTCGGTGCACGGAGAACGTCTTGAATCTGTGGGGAATTTCGCACCGAACAGAGGTTTTGCTCCCGCGCACGAACGAGGACTCTATCTACGTGCCGGGGTGTTGCGCACCGCACCACAATCGGGAGCTGCCCCCCATCCTTCCCGACTGCCGCCGTCCGATGACCTATTCCGAGTGCTCACGGATGAAGTCGCCTGACTCCGACGAGATCCAGCCTGTACGCAAACGCGCGCCACCCCAACTCGCAACCGACGCATCCCCACGACACACACGCCACACACGCCACACACGCCACGCGACACCGACACCGACACCGACACCGACTTCCCGAGAAAAAGGAGAAATGTTCCCAACACGAGTGCTGCCGCGGCTCCCGGTGCACGTAACGTTCTTTACGCGCGCGTCGTGCGGGCTCTGCGAGGCCGCGCGCGAGGTGCTGGCGGCGGCATGGCAGCAGCGGCCGTTCGAGTACACGGAGGTGGACGTGATGGCGGCTGCGGCCACGGCGCGGCGATGGCGCGACGCCTACGAGTTCGACGTGCCGGTCGTGCACATCGTCCCCGCGCGCGCGGTGGCGCCGCGAGCGCAGGATGGACGCGGCGACGGCGTCGTCGCCGACGTGCACGGCACGGGCACCCACGGCGAGCGCAGGAAGCTCATGCACCGCTTCACCGTCGACCAGGTCGTCGGCGTGCTGCGCGAGGTGCAGGAGCTGGCGGAGAAGGGCGCGGGGGGGGCGTAGGATCCGCCGTGTACTCTAGATGCTATTGTCATATCTGCAAATCCCACGGGGGGCTTGCGGCCGACACGTTTTCTGCGGCGGCGTCCGTGATCGCGCCCGGCGTTCGTGTAGCGCAGGGCAACTCGCTTCGATCAGCCGCCTGGTTGGCTCAGTTGGGAGAGCGTTGGTCTCATGTGCTCCTTTCGTGGTGACTTTTCACGCAGTGGTAGCGATCCGAAGATCGCGAGTCCGATCCTCGCACCGACAGTTTGTTTCCTTGCGCTATTGTTTTTTTCTTTTTTTTTTTCTCGTTCGTGCTCGTCGCGCAAACAGGTTGGCAGACTCGCCACGGTCGGAACGAGTACGATACCAATTATGTACATATCTAGATAGATATGCAGCGTGCTTGCCTCGACTTGAGACGCTGAACACATGCGGAGCGGCAAGTGCCGTGCGCCATCGAAGCCCTTCCCGAAACGGCCGTCGAGAAGTCGGTGCTCTGCTCCAGGGTGGGGGGGGGGGCGGGCTTGACGGCTGTCCCGGGACGACAGGTGGGTCAGACTTGATGCAACGTCGTCGGTGTTGGCAGGAGACGCAGGAAGCAATGCATGCACACGTGCGGCCCTGCCAACTGGGCGTTGTCACTTGTTACAGTCGCCCCTCTGCGTCCTTCTTCGCAACGTCCCGCTCCTGGGCCGAGAGAGGAGAAGCCAGCCCAGAACGGAAAAGGCAAGATGTCCTCCGCCCAGGGCGCGGCGC
>Ga0307508_10001174_pt1 | contig 30134 bp, 41 predicted proteins | sample 9_EM_MG_FD_203089 | JGI IMG/M metagenome (GOLD analysis project Ga0307508, IMG submission 203089) | Populus trichocarpa ectomycorrhiza microbial communities from riparian zone in the Pacific Northwest, United States - 9_EM | ecosystem: Host-associated > Plants > Roots > Unclassified | place...
TGCATGGCATACATACTAGTACTACCCGAGAACAGACCTCGTGGGATGCATACAGACCGGGCCCGTATACCAGTCATATACAATATTTTGCTTGTCCACTTCATTTACTACTAATCCTACACCTTCCAGCAATTTCAGCAGATTCCAACTTCGCCAGCGCAAGGTCCTGAGCCCGAATTGGAAGCCGTCGTGCGATCTCGTCGTTTGACAGGTCTAAAACACCATGGAAAGAACGTGTAGTGTCGATACCAGCCCGATCGGTCTACCCGAAAAGTGAGAACCATTTGACGTCCCTTTCTTTTTAGGTATGGTACGCACATCTGTCTCCATTTAGCTGGAGACATCCAGAGTGGCCTGGGCGACGGAGAGACTCCGAGAGAGGCTCCAATGGGGCCCCCTGGCCGATGTGTAAATTGTAGGAGGTGAGAACGGGCCGAAGTGGAAAAATTGATGGGCAAGAAGCCCGCGAGTTTGGTCGTCTAGGAGATACGTTATTACCTACAACGAAAATAGGTCTGTGAGACTGTTGGAGTTTGCAAAAAGTACTGCTTGAGGTGTTAACTTCAGAAAAGCTCGAAGACTCACCCCTCTGCGTGGAAGAGATAGCTGGCATTGCACCTGAATTTGATGAGCAGATCAAGCTCACTATAAGTAGTATTAACAAAGTTACTGGGAGCCTAAATGGCTCACCTTCAACGTAAACGGCACCACCCCAGATGGGTATCAGTAGCAGACCAAAATTTCCTAACTGAAAGGAGTGAGAAGATGTTCAAGTAACTCCGCAGAAGCGCGATCTTCGGAGAGAACTCGAGTATCTCCTGTAAGATCTGGTCTATATACTCGCCAGCTCCCGACATATGAGCGATCTTGCCACACGCAGTATGGATTCTGAGGTGCTCTGGCGATGGAAGGGGTAAGTTTTCAGGATCCTCAGTTGTAAATTTTCCAAGTGTCCTGCATCCCCGGAGGTAAAACGGACATCGCGCAACGACTCTGTATACATGCAACTCGTCCTGAAACTGTTAGATGTGTTTTGCATAGAATAACAGAATACCCACCGTAGGATGCCAGAGACTCAAATTGTCGAAATGATGGCGTACAACCATATCTAATGTTCAGACATTTTCGAAGTAATGCACGCCTTTGCCGTTTAAGTTTTCAGCAACATCCTTATAGCCAAACCAATCCATGATGGCCCACACAGATGCAATGTAATGTCTCTGTGCCGATCATAAGGACACATGCCAAGCAAATCGGAGATGTGTACCTTGTCGCTACCCTGGCCAGCGAGCTTTTCATTGGTAGATGCATCGAAGATGTGCGCGCATTGCGTTACAGTGCTCCCGTCAGCAGCAACCATTTCTTCAACGCTCGGCCTTAATTCCAGAAGGAACATCATAACGTCCCGTGACGACGCAACGGTACCCGTCACGGGCCAGGGCCTTAGAAAGAGAAGAAAGGTCGTTGATTCGCGAAAGTGGCTTACACGCCGATTCGCAACTGAATGGTCTCGTGGAGGCTGTTTTAACGTCTTGCCTTTCAGCTGCTGTACGCATCGAAAGAGTGCTGCGAAAGGCGGGAAGATTGGACAAGTGTACGACCTTTAACCTTTTTGACTGTGCAGTGTGAAATTATCTTTAGCATGACGACCAACATGGAACAGGACAAGCTTACAAGGACGAATATAGTGGTCAAGGTACAGCCTTCCGGTATCTCCTAACGCATCATTGGTCGCACAGGACACTGCTTCTTTTGCGACAGTTTTCCGTAGGCCCATACAGTAACAAGTATCCCAGGATTCTGACGTAGACCAATAATGTCGGTCTTGTCTTAGTAGGATCCGAATGAGTTCGGGCAGATTCCTCGAATCTTAGGATGATGGGATGTGCATTGCAGATGTCAGGCGAGAGCTCAAGGAGTTGGGTTGGAAGTTGAGGAGGGAGTGTTGTTTGGTGGCATGAGTCGTTCAACCAACTTGTGAGAGAGTGTCGTAATGAGGATTGAGTCGAAGGAAGACAAATGCTTACAACATCACCGCCAACTCAGGCTGTAACGACGAGCACAACAACCACTTGTATCGAGCCGACAGCCCGCACACAATATCTACACGGGAGACCTCCTCCTTTCTCCCCGACACGCATCACCTCCAAGATGCCCAAGGTGACGCTGTAAGTTATTTGCACCCCTACCAATGAGATTTCTATGATTCACCATACATGATCACGCATAATTATGTGTAACTCTGTTGAAGCTCCAGCCAACTTGAGCATTCATTTCAGCTGTTTGACCGGTGGCATGTCACTCGAATAACTCGGCGGAACACGGACAAAAGAAGCGTACTTACAAGACAAGTGCTTGGTGGCGCTTCCCAACACACACAATGTCATGGTGCTGTTCTGCGGGGTAAGAGTACGCTTCAAAAGTGCAGAGCTAACGCCACGAATTCGTTAGAAAGTTGCCACTCATTATTTGGTGCGTCGCAAGACATACGTGACACTTCATGAGCTCCGTGGGCTTATCAGTGTCTGTACGTGACTTTCTCTATGGATTTGTGCTTCAGATACTATAAACGGATATTAACTACAATACGTAACATCAGGGTACCTGCTGTCCGTTATCTGACCCTCGCATCTTGAATGTCGACTCCCAAAGCTTGCAATTGCCACATGACCCGCGGTGTTTGACGGAACCGCCCCACTGGCTAAAGCGAGATTGTGAGAACATTCATCGCTTCGATCCTTCGGCGAAGTAGAGCTGTCGAGAGAAGGTAAGTTATGAACCGGGGTTACCTTTTACCACTTATTATCGATGAAAGATGACGGTGATCTATGGATGATGCCAAAGTTCCTGGTAGCGCTGTATGCTTTACCGCCGTCAAGTCCAAATCTGTGGCTCTTTTTCGTTTCTCACCGTCTCGCCGGAAGCGTACTGTCCGATTGGCAGGGATTGGTCACTGGGCTCCTCTCCTATCCGTATGTCTCCCTTGGCCTCGGTCGTACCGTACCAACCAAAGCAGGCTATAACGTTAAACTATAACCGCAGGAACCGAGATCTATTCATAATAGATCTGACCGTGTCCTAGAAGTTCGGGTGCAGTGTCCGGTTGTATCGTCAACGCGTCCTTGCAAAATATGTAAGTCCGGGGTCCGTCTCTTTCGCTGACATCTGGTCTGAATGTCCGCTTCTAGGCCCTTGTAAGCGAGCATCAGCATGCCATTCCAGATATATGTAGCAAACGATGCGCCTAGATGTGTGTTTTCTACTCATCCCCGCAGCGAGAGAATCCCGTACCCGACCCCGCCACCACGGACGAACGGTGAGAACAGAGTCCTGATTATCTTTGTTCCATCGCCGTACCGTTGTTGTATCCTGGCAAGTCTACTCGCCTGAGGCAGGTGGAGGGTGATGCAATGCAAGAGACAGAATTGACCACGGCCCCGCTTACAAGAGAAAGTTCACCATCTAAACGTCACAGAGAGTGTTGGGAATACTAGGCAGCTTGATTCCCATCGAAAGGCTGGTACTTCATATAAAAGCCCACCACTTCCATTTGGATGACAACCTTTTCGACGAGGTCTACGGCTTACGTTTAGCGCGCACGGCGTTGAACGTGGACTAACCTCGCAGTTCGGACCACACAGACGTGCAGGAGGCTCATCACATGGATGTAGCACGAACGAGTACTGCCAGTGTGACTGCGCGACCGTCAACGGTACTGTTAGCGGGTCCCAACACTTGACATCGTATTTACATAAGAGAACCGTAGTTGGAGCAGAGAACGATACCACGCTCAGGTCTTTCGAGTCGACGCTTCAATTTCTGCGATTCCTCCCTGATGCAGCCTGAGGATATTTACATAAATGATAAGCTGCTCAGAACCAGGCCGGGCCCGGCTACTAATCACTTATCATTAGTTCGGATTCTCCTGGCATCTTCATGGATATCCAGTGCCAACCCTACCAGTCAGCGAAACGGTGAGCTACGATTAGCTGGTTGCCGATGGTCAGAACCACGACTCGCCCAGTCCACAGATCGGTAGTACTTGGTTTCCCAATAGCTTCAGCAAGTTACGACCCCTCCAGCATACTGGGGTCCCTCCAGATCGGGCGCCATCGCCGTCTGACAGGCCTAGACACATATGCAAGAACGCGCAGTTCGTGCCACCGTCACGCAAACGCCTTCTCGAAACGTGGACACAAGAAGCGTGTGTACAAGGCAAGTGTTGGTCGCAGTGTCTAATCATTACACGAGGTAATGGTACTTATTCTCAGCGGTAGGAGTGCGCTTTGAGAAAAGCGAAGGCGTAACAGCGCGAATTCATTCGAAGCTAGGTATCATGTTGTTTCCGCTGCATCGGTGCATCAATTCGCATGTCAAGATAATACCTGACGTGCACTCCATGGGCTCCATGGGCCTACAATGTATGTGCATCACTCATGAAGCTCAAGAAGCATAAAATCTGGGTACCTGCTCTTCGTTATCTGACCCTCGCAATGTCAACCCCCAAACTACTTGATACCAGTGAATTGGAGGCAGCCCCTCCCACTTCCTCGGGCGTGACCAAGTCGCGTTGTAACCTTGACGAGGTATCTGTCCTCGAAGATCGACTTGAAGAGCGAAGCTGTTCCGACGTTGTCGATGAAGAGAAAGTTACTTCAAGTTGGGTAAAGGCACTCCTTGGCAAGCGAACCAACTCTCGACGTGACATAAACGCCATTTCCACACAACGTTCCGTGTTTGACGACCCTCGTCTTGCACCATTCTATTGGCCAACGCGAGATTATGAGAACATTCATCGTTTCGATCCTTCGGCGACGTGGACCTACCGAGAAGAGGAGGTGAGTGGCTTGTAACCCGGCTTTATGTTTAGTGACCATTTTCTGACGATCATCAGGCGCTCCTGCGCAAGATAGACTGGAAGATTATGTTCATTGCCGTTGGCGGCTTTTCTGCTGCCGGTCTGACCAGCGACAGTATCAATCGGGCAAATTCAACCAACTTTCTTTCGGATTTGCAATTGACTACAAACGGTGACCTAGGCAACCTTGTACTTTCCTTGAAGCGGCTAATAAATCGATGTTTCTGGGATTAGACTTCGACCTAGGAAACACCGTTTTCCGCCTTTCCTCCTTGTGTGCAGGGTTGCCGTCCCAGCTGATTTCGAAGCGTGTCAGTCTCACGCTCACGCTCCACAGTTCGTTTTAAGTATTGATGATATCAGATTGGACCCGATCGTTGGGTGCCCATCCAGATATGTCTCTGGAGTGAGTAACTTACCTACTCTCCGAAACGATACTGAACAAGCCATAGGCATCGTCTCTCTCAGTCAATCCTGGATTACGGGGAGGGCATCGTTCCTTGTTTGTCGTGTGTTGCTTGGGTATGATGACTTCCTTTTCACCTTCTTGCAACCCTGATGTAGTACGCTACAGACTCCTTCAAGGAGGGTATGGGTATCACCAATTTGTTCACAAGAAATTAACTGATCTCCGTTTGTCTAGCTTCGTACCTGGGCTGGTTTTATACATGACTTGTCCGGCTATTTATTTATGATTCTCCCATGTACTGAGGTCTCCCAGATTTCTACACAGAGACCGAGCTTCCCACCCGCTTGGCCGTGTTTTCGACGTCCTTGAATTTCTGCAATATCGTCGCTGGCTTCCTGGACTACGGTGCTTTTCATCTCGATGGTGTTGCAGGATGGGCTGGATGGCGGTGGGTCACACCCATACACCATGAGATGTCCGATCTTGTTAATTATATGAATTCCTAGGTGGCTATTCTTGATAGAGTGAGTCATGCAATCGCTCTACAACCACCACTGCCTAACCGCACCCACAGAAGCCTGATAACGTTGGCTATAGGCGTCGCCTCGTTTTTCAACATGTCACCGTCTCCCACGCAGACAAAAACGTGGTTCCGACAAAAGGGATGGTTTACCGAACGTGAAGAGGTTATTATAGTGAACAAGGTCCTTCGTGATGACCCGACCAAGGTAACCGATAGCATGTTCGTGAATAATACATGGTAAACATCACCAGGGTGACATGCACAACCGAGAGGGGTTAACCCTCCAAAGAGTTTGGGCTGCTATCTGTGATTATGACCTGTGGCCCGTGTATATTCTGTGAGTATGGGTAAATCCTACGTACTAACCCTTGAGTGACACCATTCATAGCGGCCTTGTGTCCGCAATACCGGGTGGCCCACCTGCCACCTACCTCACTCTCTTGCTTCGAAATACGGGGTCAGTAAAAGGCGTATCCCCTGGTCGATCTGCTACTGAACTGACGCTCTAGATTCAATACATTCGACACCCATCTGCTGACTATACCATCCCAAGCGATGGGAATCATTAACATGTTTCTCCTCGCGTTGATGTCGGGGTTGGTGAATGAACGCACCTTTGTAGCGATGATGGAAGATCTATGGATATTGCCATTCCTGGTCGCGCTATTTGCTTTACCGGCGAATCCAGATCCGTGGCTTTTCTTTGTCAGTATTTCTCACCATTTCTTGGAAAGCGTACTGATTGACTCGCAGGGGTTGGTTACTGGGCTCCTCTCCTCTCCGTACGTCCCCCGAGACCTCTCCTGCGATGTGCTGGCTGAACGTCCTGGTCTCAGTCGTACGGCTCCAATTCACGTAGGCCAGAATATTGAGTCAGCAGTCTGCGGGAACTAAGATTTCTCGGCCACAGTTCGGATGTTGCTCCAGAAATTCGGGTTCGGTCGCAAGTCGTGCAGTCAATGCGTCCTTGTATAGCATGTGCGTCAGGGCCCGTCTTTCTCCCCGACCATTTGACGGAGTATCAACGTCTAGGTTCGTGGAAGTGAGCACCGTCATAAGTGCTCAAATAGAAGTAACCAGCACTGATGCGCCCAAATGTATGTCCTCTACCCATTTTCTGCAGTGAGGAGCTCTCGCACTCATACTCGTTCACCACCACCACAGACAAATGGGGGAACAGAATCCTGGTCATCATTTGTTGTGTCAACGTGCTCTTGTTATATCCCGGCACGAAGGTGTACTATATCTGGCGGAACCGTCAGCGTACAAAGATTTGGGATGCCATGACGCGCGAGGCAAGTGCTTGGACTGTGACAGGGGCCAGAGATGGTGCTGACCCCGAGTCGTTCACAGGAGAAAGTGCACTATTTGAACACTACAAAGGACGTTGGAAATAAGCGGCTTGATTTCCGATTCATACATTGAAGCGCTGCTACCTCAGAGTTCGGAACTCATGCCGAGAGATGAGGTGAATGATGTAGTTGTGCCAGCCCTCTGAGGACTTTTTGCGATACGGCGTTCCATCAATAACCTTGGACTATCTACGAAATTACCCGAGTCTCGGCAGGCCCCAGGCTCGGGCACACTTTTTCACCTCATATTTGCACTAGGCGGAGAATTTTGTAGTACATACAACCTGTAGCAACAACCCCCAAGTTCTTTTCTCGTTTTAAAATCCAATCACAGCTCTCCCTCTGTCGGTCGAAGAGTCGTCAAGCGACCCGGAAAATGTCGTACACCGTCTGTCAGAAGCGTTGTGTGTATATGTTGTGCAGGGGCCTCTAAATTCAACAAAGACAAACAAAGCTCATGCCTCCCACCACCAACTCCGATTCCGAAGACGACTTTGACTACGTCCCACCCGCAGATGGTACCCTCACCACTCGCTCGTCGCTCCCCGACCGTGACGCTAACTCTCGTACACAGACCCCCACTCGGACAGCGCCGACGAACAGGACAAGGTAGAGACGAGCGCCGAGACAGCGCCGCCCGCGACGAACCCTGCCTCGGAGAAAAAGTAACGTACCTCGCCATCACCGTGTTGTATTTCTCGCGTGCGCTGACGACGAGGACGGTGAACGCGCTTTTTTTTCATAGGCAACGCGACGCACTTTGGGCCAGCTTTCAAGCGTCCGTGTCGACCCCGCCTTCGGATGGGAGCGGGAACGGGGAGGCGGCCCGGCCGCCTGTGGTGAAGCGGGTCAAGATCGAAAGGACGTTTTTGTTTGCGGGGGTGCATGTCAAGTACGTGTTTGGCTCTCTCTCTCTTCCTTCTTTGCCTTTTGTTTCGTGCGACTGTGCGCTCACGACGTTATCTGCACGCCCACTTGGCTTCTCAGGGACGTCGTCGAAGTACCTGAAGATTCGGAAGAGGCGAAAAAGTGGCCCCGTTGGTCGCCACCCCCACGTGCTACATCGGACGCCGTGCCGGCGGCGGCGGCGACACCTATTCCCGATAGAGGAGAAGTGGAGGGCACGGGCGACAAGGCCGCGCCACCACCCACCGACCCGAGTCCTGCACCGCCGCCGGTGACAACGACGCCCACACCGGGCGCAAAGCGACCGGGCCCTCGAAAGTCACGTACGGCGCTCCCTTTGATCCCCAAGGCGTCGCAAGCCAAAAAGATCACGACGCTCGACAAGTCAGCTATGGAGTGGCGCGCGCACGTCACTTCACAGCCGGGCGACCTCAAGGACGAACTCGACGCCAACAGGCGTGGCGGCGGATATCTCGAAAAGGTGGACTTTTTGAAGAGAGTCGAAGACAGAAGAGAAGATGCATTCGAAGCGAGTAAATCGAACAAACGGCGAAAGGCGTAGGTAGGTGAACGAGAATGATGTAGACGCTGGGTCATTGGATATCGTACATCGACTTGTAACCATAACACGATAAACATGGTAAACCTACGCTCAAGAAACAGTTCGAGGTCGACAGATCCTGCTGCACGACCTCTTTCTTATCCATTCTCACCTTTCAGGTGGCCGATGGCACAGCCTTGCGAACCTTGCACACATTCTTGTGCTCGGACCACGCAGACTTTTGGCAACTCGCATCACAGTACCTAAACAAGCGATCAGCTTTCCGATGACACCCACGCGACGTTTAGCGCCATACCTTGCCTGCTCACATCCCCCACACTTGCGCAGGACCGCACTCGGGTTCTTACACCACGAACACTTGTGCAACTCGGCCGGGTTCGTCGACCACTTGGGGTGAGACGACTTTTCCGGCAGATCGTCGTCGATATCGTCCCCGTTCCGGTGCCGGAAGTCGTGCAGCCATGCCGCGAGCTGGTCTTCGGGCCTGTCGCGTTGAACGACGTGCTCGTGGTCCACGCTCGTGCTGTCGAACCGCGCGACGATGTGGCCCCATTGTTTGGCGGCGGATTGGTAGCGCTTGAAGATGGTCACTTGCGCCTGACGGAGCTGTGACATGGGTGGGTCGACGCCGAACACGGCATAGAACTCGTCGGCGATCTTGAGCTGGTCCACGTATGTCTGAGTATGACGCGGTGAGAGGGGGACGCCCTGCAAAAGAAGACCACCAAGGCAATACTTACCTTGAGTTCTCTCAAATCGGTCGACAGTTCGGGACCCTTGTCGGCGAGGGTGAGGGCGAGAAACCAGTAGAGCACGCTCTTCCTGTGTCGCGTGTCTGGCGGTGCTTCCGCGAGATAGGTTTTCGCGTCGTCCAACGCACTGCTCAAGAGTGCCTGACCCTCATCCCATTTCCGATCCCCAATCGTCGACTCCTGGATGCGGCAGATGGCGAGGTTACCCGCAATCTCGACCGAACGCGACAAGAGCATGTAGTGGACAAACATGGTGGCGTTCTTGATCTTGAGGCCCTTTTTCGCATAGCGGAGACCTTCCTCCAGGTCTGAGCCGAGGGTCATGATGTAATAAAAGTAGGGGAACTTGGGGTTGCGCTCGATGGATTTCTTTGCGAGGGCGATCGCCTCGGGGATGCGCGAGCGGATGACAAAGAACTTGAGGTCGAGCATGTCGGCGAGGTCTTCTTCGCCGGATCTGCGCCTCTGGCGGATTTCTTTCGCACAGAGTGGTAGGGCATCGGCCCACATGATGAACGGGAGACCGGCGCTGACGAATTCAGATCTGCCGGTCTCCGGGTTGACGGCTTGGAAGCCGCCCTCGTTGATGGAGAACTCGTTGCGAGGGATGAGTCCGGCGAGGACGATTCCGAGTTTATAGAGATCGCGGTGGCGGACACATTCTATCATCGCCCTCTGGTATTCTGCGACGGAACGAAGGGTGAGGGTTGATTCGCAGCGTGTGATACCATAGCCGGTGATGAGCTGAGCGAGGTGCTCCGGCAGGCCACGTTCCATCGCAGTCATGAGGGTGCTCGGATCATTGAAAAGGATCTCTGGATCCGAAGGGGACTTGTGTAGGCGTATGACTGCGCCGAGCGCATAGAAACGGGAATGAAGATCCGGGCTGCGGATGGACGCGATCAGGAAATCGATGACGGCGGGATGGGCCAAGCACTCTTGCGTGCAATGCTGGGTGAGATGCCCACAGAACTCGAGGGCGTGGTGCAACAGCTGCAAGCTAGCACCCGGTTTGGCGACAAAGTCCAAGACGAGGGGTAAGAGGGTGGGGAGCTCGAGTGCCTTGATGTACTTTGCGGCGGGGCGTTGGGGTTCGTCGATGGAGGCTGTGACGGCGTGTGCCAGACTGGAGATGGCGAATTCTGCGGCGTGCAGGTCATCGGGGTAGTCTTTGAGCACCTTGATGATGGTGGGCGCGTGCAACGTGATCTCCTTGCGTATGTCTGTCCCTCCGTGGTGGGTGACGGTGGTCAACGCCCTGAGAGCGAGGTGGCGGGAGTTGTCCTTTTCGACAAGAGGGAGAATCTTTGCCAAAAGACCTGTTGAGGGTTGGGCGGGCGATCGACGGGGAAGAAAGCGAGGGACGCACTTTTCTGAAAGAGAAGGTTCCTGAGGATAGAGTCTGCAGACATCTTGGCATAGATGGCGACGACGCCACCCCTGATAATCTGATTTCCGGCGTGGGTGGAGAAGAGGTCGTCGATGCGCTTGTAGATGTCGTCAAAGGTGTTGTAGATCTTCTTGAGCCCGCTCCGCTTGGTGAGGTCTGCTGTACGGGTCAGCACGGCGGCCGAGGGTAAGGAGGGGGGACATGCCGGGGATTTTGAGGTGGTCGCACATCACCCTGACGACCTCGTCCCAGTCATCGGACGATAGCTCGTCGAGGCTGCTCAACAACCGCGGCTGGAGCAAAGGGGGGAGTGCAGGGGGCGCCGCCATCAGCGCCGGGACCGCTACGGCCTTTGTCTTGTTCTTTCTTTGTTTCGCGCGGGGGCCAGGCATGGTGGTGTCGTGGATGCTTATCCGATAACAACACCGCCCTCGAGCTCCGCTTCATGTCTGCTCCCGTCTTTGGCAACTACCACGGCTACTACACCAAGCGTCCTTTCCGGCGCGACCCCCGTCTCGCCCTCCTCCCCGCCGCCTTCTTCGCCGGCAAGTCCGTGCTCGACGTCGGCTGCAACGAGGGCTGGGTCACGTGCGAAATCGGTGCCGCTCCTCCTCACCTCGCCCGTCTTGCCACTCACCCGCTCGGCCAGCACACGCATGGGGCGCACGCCGCGTCGTCGGCGTCGACATTGACGACGCGCTCGTCCGCGCCGCCTGGAAACGCCGACGCACCCTCTGGAGCCTCCAACCACCCCACGCCCGGCCATCCTCCCGTCTCGACCCCACCCTCGCCGCCGCCGCCGACTACTTTCCCCTCTCCTGCGAACACACCCACGGTCCGCTTCCCATCCCCTCTCTCAGTGCCACAGACGCCGCAGAACACCGCGACGCATTCCCGCACAACGTCACCTTTCGAACGACAGACTGGGTCACCGAGGACGCTGCCGCCGACGAGCCCACCTACGACGTCGTGATCGCGTACGAATCCGTTTCCCCTACCCACCGTGCTCCCGTTGACCCCTCGCCCCCGTCTAGCTTCTCCATCACGAAATGGATCCATCTCAACCACGGCGACGAGGGACTTGTCGCGTTTTTCCGTCGTGCGCACCGCGTGTTGAAACCGGGCGGCGCGTTCGTCGTCGAACCCCAGGCTTGGGAGACGTACGGCAAGGCGCGCCGTATGGACCCTCGGTTGAGAGAAAACGCGAGACACCTCCGGTTGCGGCCACAGGCGTTCCCTACCCTGTTGGAGGAACTCGGGTTTGGGCCGCCGCAACATTTGGGTACAGCTGGAGAAGGAGGTGCGTTTGGCCTTGCGTTGCGACCTGCTTCTCATGTTGATAAGTGTGATCTGTAGGGTTCCATAGACCAGTTGACCTCTATGTCAAAAAGTAATCACCACGTGTGTCGGTGGTGGTCATTCACAACCGTGAAGGAATTCACTTCAGAGGGTGATATCGTCCTTGAGACATGGGTCACAGTTCCAAGAGTCTATCCGTACCGCAATGTTTTCATGAGAGTTACCCCCGTCACCCAACAAGATGCAAATAGTCGTGTATTGGTATCGTCCCATGATGTCTAGGTCGCATCATGCGCCTTGCACTAGCAAATAGTCCGCTACAGTAAGTCTACCAAATCAGAATATATAGATCAAAAGCATATCGCTACTGCGATATCCTCGTCGCCCTACAAACAGCAAGGTATACAAGCCAAACAGAAGAAGAAAAGGGGGGTTGCCGAAAAAAAAACCAGGTGAAAACAATAAGTTAGATGCGCTCATACATGCACATGTACGCCTTGCTCTTGAGCACTTCTTCCAGCGACGACAGCCGGACGGTGGTATCGCTGATAAACGCCCAGTCCCTTGAGGCTGTCCCGTTGTCTGACCGTTGTCTCTCGTTCTCAGGTCGGATCGGATCGGCGTCGGACGGTGACGGTGGAAGCGCCGTGTAAGCGATATAGTGCCCACCCAGCTAGAAGCGTGATAGGGTGAACCATCTCTCGGGTCGATGCGCATACAAACACGTACCATGTTACCAATGTGCACCACGACCGCATACAATCTATACATGCACGGCGCCGATCTCCGCGCACGACCCCGCGTCACCGCCACCTTGGAATCAAAGTAATCTTCGCGTCTCGGGGCCAGGTACGGCGCCAAGTCGAGGTATTCAGGAAACGAGATGTAGTCGTCGAGCTTTTTGAAGCCCGTGGAGAACGAGACGACCGGCATCCTGGACAATTGTTGGAAGCGCTTGAGATGGACGACGAGGATGGGTGGCGGCGTGGCGATGAGATAGCGCTTGTAGGCCGGTCGCGACAGGAATTGTCGGGAACGCGGTACGCCGGACGGGTGTCGCTTGTCCTTGGAGCGCGTGCCTGGCGTTGGAGAGGGCTGCTGAAGGTGGTCTTGCGAGGCGTTGGGTGATAGGTTGGATGACGCTGCAGATGACACGTCCGAATAGACCGAAAGCATCGTTTCGCTTTCGCCTTCTGAAACCTCGCTCTCGGGATTGCTGTCCCCAATCCTGAACCCATGCTGTCGGTGTGAATCTGACGGAGCATTGAGTGATATCCTCGACGAGCATTCAGTGGTAGTGGACGTCTGTGTCAAGGTTCTGAGTGTCGCAGGCTTTGCGGTCTGAATGGACATGGGAGACTCGGGAGCGGTCGTTGATAAGGAGGGAACGGCCAACGACCTTTGGGTCGATGTGCCGTTTCTAATAGGCGATAAAAGTTCAATGGGGTAACGGTCGTTAAGCTGAAGTGCAGGAGGGATGTGTTTGTATGTTGACGAGATGCGCGTGGGGGGTTGGGTTAGTGTCGATGGGGTATCATGAGATATTTGGGTATATTGAAGAGAAGTGGTGGAGCGCGACGGAGATACAGGGTCAGAAGAGGCGGGCACCGAATCAGGAACTAAATGGCCGTCGGTCTTTACGTCGACGGCCTCGTCCTCTTCGCTGTCGGTACACGAATCCGGGTCTTGGACCGATCCTTGCGCTCCAGGCTTATAAAATCCATTAGCTATCTTCCAACAGCGATGACAACGGACGGTGTTGTCGCCATCGAGGACCTCGACAGAAGTAAACAGTCGAAGGCACTCTTCAATTCTGTTGATTTGGTTGACCTTCAAAAAGATGTTTTGTGAACTAAAGGCAGAAGTCGACGACGGCTCCTTGGACTGCTTGAAGAGCGAGAAAGGCTTGGGGATGTTAGGGGGGTTGATATCGGCGAGGATGTCGCGTAGATACGCCGCCTCTTCTGCGCTGAGTTTTGGTGTGCGGGGCGTCTTTGAAGTTTTTGGATGCTTTCCCGGGCTCGAAGGGCGCGAGATCAACGGGAAACGAGGGGCCGAGGGGCCCGACGGGGAGTTACCAGAACGTTGGGTTGGCATAACTGATCGCTTCACGTTGGTGAGCTGGGCCTGAAGTATCTCGTTGACGAGTCCGAGCGACGTCGACTCTCTTTCGGGAGGGGGAAACGGTGAAGCAGGTCCGTTGAGCGTGTCCGGCGTGGCAGGCGCCGAGCTAGGGTGATGCAAAGAGCTCTCTTCGTCTGCGTGTTTGGATGATGTCGCGGGTGGTGTTCCTTTCTTGTCTTTTCGCTCGTTCTTGGGTCGCTTGAGACCAACGGAGACACTGATGCGCCTGCTGATCTTTGCCCAGCTCTCGTCCTTGTCTTTTCTTTCCCTTCCGTTCACCTTTTCGGGGGCGACGACGACGACATGATCGCCGGACGAGTCTCGATGTGGGAGGGGCGGGGGAGGATCTGTGACAAAAACGAGTGGGGGGGTGTCGGTGGGTGTCAACGGTATAGAGGGTGAGTCCGGCACCGGAGACGGTAGAGCAGGGTCCTGGTTGACATCGACGGGGGCGAGGACGATGTCGACGCCGGCGAGATCTATGCTCCGTCTCCTTTGGGTATCGTTGTGCTCTGGGCCGTCTAGGTTGGAATCGCGGATGGGTGTGGCGGGGACAGAGGACGAGCGCTGCGGGGGTGCAGCGACGTAGAGGGCAGAGCCGATCCTCTTTGCAAACTGTTTGAGCTTGTCGCGTCTCCGTTCGCGGACATAGTCCTCGGGCTTGATGCTCAAGCTGAGGTCGCTGAAATCCTCGTAGGTGTGAGAGACGTGCTTGCATGCTTGGCAAACGAGGATGCTGGCGAGCTTGCCGCCAAAGAGCATGTCGACAAAGGAGAGCAGCTGGTCATCGGCGGGTGTGGCGGGTTGGTGGGGCTGCGGCCGCTTGGTGGGTTTCTTTTGTGGCGGCGATCGCTGCTTGATGACCTGTGAGATCCGCGTGAGGAGAGACGGGATCGAGCGAGGGCAGGGGCTCACGTCGGACTCCTCCATGCGGATGGCGTCGAGGAGCTGGCACAGGAACTCGTGGGCGTCCTGCTGGCGGAAATCGAGGTACTGGTCGTACTTTTTCCCGAGCGTGGCCAGGAGATCTCTGGACGGGGTTCAGCGGGGCGGGCGTGGGTGGTGGGGCGACGCACCTGGGGCTCAAGTGTTCGAGTTTGCGGTTGTTCTGGATGTCCCATGCGGTGCGCAGCAGGGCGATGAGCTGGTCGCCGATCGGGAGGGCGTCTGACCAGGGCTGATCGTGCTCGCGGGCGAGGCCGTGGGCGTTTGTGAGGGCGGGGGAGCGGGAGGACGCGATGTGGACGGGGACGGGGAGGGGGCGGAAGTGGACGACGAGCTGGAGGTAGTGTGTGGCGACGAGCTGGCGGGGGGATGGTGAGAGCGGACATGGGAGAGACGCGGACTCACTGCCTGGAGGACCGAGTTCATGAAGCAGGTGTTGCCGTGGTTGAAGAGGCCCGGGGGCACCAGCGCCGCCTCATCGCGCGCCCGCCTCTCGTGCGGCGACAGCGCCTTGGATTTCGCCATGGCTGCAGCGGACGAACAGGTTCTATTACACTCGCGACCCCCAGGTGGGGGGTCACGCGCTCAACACACGCGCCAGTCTCGTCAACAGCATCCCGTTCTCCGCCGCCGTCCCCACCGTAATCCGCACACACCCCTCGCACCCCGGCTCGTTGCCCCTGTACCGGACCACAACACAGCTCTCGTCCGCACCCCTCTCCTCCGCCAGCGTCTTGTACAGCCTGAACGACCGCGTGTTGTCGGGTGCGCCCGTCTTGCGGTCCAGGATCGGAATCAACACAAAGTTGGCGTCGTTCCCGCCGATGCTCTCGCCGACCCCCAAGTGGGCGAGCTTCTCAAGCGATGCCTTCAGCTTCTCGCGCGACGCAAGAAGCGTCCTTATTTTGTCGCGCATCCCCCCGATCGCAGCCGGTTCCAGCGCTGCCAGCGCAAGCTGCGCAGTCGGCGCAGAAATGTTGTACGGCGCTTTCGCGTTGCTTAGCACTTGAATCAGCGGCGGTTGCGCCAACGCAACACCCAGCCTGCCCCCAAGTCAGCCCGTCCCGCGGTCATGAATGCTCGTGCGCACCGGATCGCGGCCAGCCCGAAACTTTTGCTCAGCGTTTGCATCACGCACACATTCGCATAGTCTTGGATCAACGACACCGCCGACGCGCCCTCGCCCGCGAAATCAATGTACGCCTCGTCAACGACGACGATCCCCTTGAATGGCTCATACTCCAGTAGGGAGCGAATCGCGTCGAGGGAGAGCGCCGTCCCAGTTGGGTTTCCGGGAGAGCACAGAAAGATGAGTTTGATGCAAGGGTCCATAGACACCGCTTCCTTTATCTGTTCACTTTGTCAGCTCCATACTTGCACTCGATAAATAATAGACCGACCGAGTCCACGAGCAGGCTGAACCTCCCCCTTTCGCCACCTTCCCCCTCGCTCCCACTCAGGTTGAGGGGACACCGAACCACGCCGATATCGTTCACCTGCGCACAGACCGAGTACATTCCATATGTCGGAGGGGTGATCAAAACTTTCTCGTGTCCAGGAGCAACGCAGACGCGCATGATCATATCGATCACCTCGTCCGAGCCAACCCCGAGGAAAACGTGTTTTTCACTTGGAAGCCCTCGTAGCGTTGCGATGCGCGACTTGATTTCATCGTAAGACGGGTCTGGGTATCGGTTGAGGTTGGCACGTAGCGCGTCCTGCAACTCCGGGGGTATCTTGGAAGATGACTCTATAGAATGCCCGAGCGCATTTTCATTCGCGTCGAGCAGGATCCCGTGCTGGTAGTCGTCCCGAGCGCAGCGATATGGGTGCAGCGCAAGTATATTGGGCCTGATGACCTTTTCTATATCAAAGTGTGCGGGTTTGGTTGGCCCGGAGCAGGGCTTTAGGCCGAGGATGGTCATCGCAGATAACTTGAGCACTGGGCGCCGAGATTACATAACAGACGTCGGTCGAGCTGTTGTGCCTCACCTTCTGCCGCTCCCCAGCGCACTCCCGCTCCTCGAAGCACAGCCAGTTGTGGTGTTCAGCATACATGGATTCAGTCTACAGTGTCAGAATGCGTGTCTTCGAGCCGGGGACGCACTCTCGGGCACCTTGATTCGAGCTTAGCTTGTCTCCCAAAGTCGCCCGCCATAACCCCATACTGTCAGCTCTTCAAGGCTGAAACAACCCAGTCTCCTCTTTTGCTAGCCGTCGTCCGTTGATCGCGCCACTATTGTATTTTCAAGGGATCGTATCACACTGGGTGCTCTTGATGAAACAAGTAGCCGATCATGGAATTGTGGAATTTGTCTGGTATGTTTATTTTACCACAATGCCTTCCGGGTGAAAAACTAATAAAGCCTTGGTGTTCCATCCATCTCACACACTAGATGGCTTCCAAGTCATTGTTCGCTTTCGCCCTTGCTGTCGCTGCCGCCGTCAGCGCGCACACCCCCTCTCCTTTGAGGTTCGCCGGTGTCAATATTGCAGGGTTTGGCATGTTGTGTGTTCCACCCAAGTCGAGCGCTATCTGATGATCCCGGCAGATTTCGGATGCACCACAGACGGTGCTTGCAACATCACCCGGGCTTGCCCTCCCCTCACAGAACTAGGCTGTAAGACGACTCTTTGCATGATGCATCCTGGATTTATGTTCACAAATGTATGTAGGTGCCGATGGCCTCGGTCAGATGCAACACTTTTCAGAGGATGATGGTTACAACGTGTTCCGTCTCCCAGTAGGCTGGCAGTATCTCACGTACGACCAGATGTCTGGCGTACTCAATGAGACCCAGTTTACAAACTACAACATGCTCGTCAATGCATGTTTGAGTACTGGTGCATACTGTGAAATCGATATTCACAACTATGCACGGTATGATGGCGAGGTGGGTCATGTCAACGTGATATAGGCCCGTGGTCTGAAATACGGTTGTCCTAGATCATCGGTCAGGGTGGCCCAAGCAACGAGATTTTTGCTGAGCTCTGGTACAACATTGCCGACTATTGGAAACACGAGAGCCGGATCATCTTCGGACTGTAAGTTGTCTGAATCACGTCCGTTCAAGTTGGCTGACAATTCGCAGCATGAATGAGCCTCACGATATTCCCGTGAGTCCACTTTGACTGGGAATCCCTAACGAATCTTGACGGGTGGGAGCAGAACATCACGACCTGGGCTGGATCCGTTCAGGCCGCAGTGACCGCGATTCGTTCTACCGGCGCCACCTCGCAAATGATCCTTCTTCCCGGTAACAACTACACATCCGCCGAGACATTTGTTTCGAGTGGCTCTGCTGCAGCGCTCGACATGGTGAGGAACCCTGACGGGACCATCACCAACCTCTTGATGGACGTTCACAAGTATCTCGACTATGACAACTCGTAAGCAACATTCCTGAATCTATTTCCCTTCTCGTTGGCTCAGTGTGATCCCAGTGGAACCCATATCGAGTGCGTGACGAACAACATCGAGAGTTCTTGGCGCCCGCTCTCCGTCTGGCTTCGCGAGAACGGCCGGCAGGCACTACACACTGAAACTGGTGGAGGTAACGTGGACTCTTGTGTCACCTACCTCTCCCAACAGATCTACTATCAGGCTCTCAGCTCGGATGGTCAGTCCCCAAGCGTGCAATGATTATCCGCGCGTATACTGACAGTACGCCACAGTTATTCTCGGCTATATGAGTTGGTCCGCGGGTTCCTTTCCCTCCGACTACATCTTAAGTGAGGTCCCTTCCTACGATGGCACTTGCTGGAACGACACCCTGACGGTTTCGATGGCACTATCGCCCATGACAAATGGGCTTGTCTCGCATACGATGAAGAGGACTGTCTGACCGGCAAATTTGACTGATATGCGCTTATACATGCTATGCCCTTTTCACTCGCAGAAAATCGACGTAGTTGTACGCGCCTCATATACCACCGCCAAGTGTATGTATAAGTTTGCTGAAGCCCTTGATCCGTCTCGTGTTGGTAACCGTGTTAAGTTGAGCAAAAAGTATGACGCAACAGTAGTGCAAACCCGAGCAGCTTCGAGCCATTAGGTATGTGCAGAGAATGGCCAGTGCGGCTATCGAAGGCACAGCGGCGGAACTCTCAGACGATGTTTGGTTATACTCTGACGGAGAGCTTGGAGGAGCAGCGGTGCGGGGGAATGTTTATTCGTGTTGATTGTACTGGTTCTTGCCTGCCAATTATGGTGTACCAAGTGTGTTGTTCGTTGACCGACTCATCTCTGGGCATTTCTGGGACTCCACTGTGCTCTTCCTGCTAGTAAAACTCTTTAGACGCGTTTGATTCTCCGAGGCAACTCCGCACCGGACACGGCTACAATGATCCAAACTGGCCTCATACAGAGCGCACACGATGATCTCGTGATAGACCTATCCTACGACTACTATGGACTTCATCTCGCTACCTGCAGCCTCGATCAACGGTAAGCCTCGATCGAAATGCGTCCAACACATTCCCAATCCATTGTCAGAATCAAAATTTGGCAGTTGGACGAAGCCGAAGGGACCTGGAGCGTAGAAGACGAATGGAAGGTTGTTCCCTCTTCCCTATGACATCCGAGAGTACGATGTGTTTACCGCGTTTTCTTTTTTGTATAGGCACACGATGCTGCTATCTCGAGACTGAGCTGGGCCCACCCAGAGTTCGGCACCATCCTTGCGTCCGCGTCCTTTGATCGGACCGTCAAAATTTGGGAACAGACCTGCTTTGCAGCTGGCCGAGATGTCCAACCGAATGGAGCCGGGCATGCACAGACGGCAGTCTCTGGCAGTAGCTCCTCATCGAGATGGGTAGAAAGAGCGGTCTTGCTCGACGCACGTGGCACCGTGAGGGCGGTGGAGTTCGCACCACATCATTTTGGACTCAAGTTGGTATGTGTCAACGTAGATGTTTGGGTGCTATAGAATTCCTCCAACTCAACCCTCGCTCAGGCAACCGTGTCATCTGACAACAACCTTCGGATATATGAATGTCTGGAACAATCCTCGTTGGCCTCCTGGCAGCTCTGTGAGGAGGTGGATGTCACGACGCTTCCGTCCATGTCTTCTCCTTCGTCGCTTTCTGTTGCGTTTGCGACGCCCACACAAACGAATGCAACGCTCGAGGGTGCATCTGCGTCTCTCGTTGCCCAGGCATTGCAACAATCACAAGTTCCATTGCAACAGAGACCTGGATTGGGTAACCGGGAAGCCGATGGTGGATGGTGTGTATCGTGGTGTAAAGAGAGATACTGGGGCGAGGTCCTTGCGGCCGGTTGTGGTATCTCGGGAACCGTCAAGGTATGTGACTTGTTACAATCATACTGTGATCTGGATTCGTTGTTGAACCTTTGCTGCAGTTAATTCAAGCCTCACCCTCTCGCCGACCAACGACACTACTGACGCTCGATCCGACTCCCTCTGGGGCTCAAAAGCCATCGGAGACTACCTCGGGGACAGGACCGTCGGGTGATGGGGAAGCACCAACGCCATATGCGATTACCTCCGTTGCGTGGGCCCCATCCTGCGGGCGATCATATCACCTCCTCGCAACCGGAGGGAGAGATGGCCACGTGAGAATTTGGAAAGTGAAACCAGCTGAAGACAATGACGATCCCGAGGCGGAGGGAGAGCCGAGATGGACAGGCACGATTGTTGCAGACTTTGACCACCACAAGTCTGTCTATGTCGCTCCTCCCAGCGTACCGTGCTGATCACCCCTTGTAGGTCGCCGGTGGGTCGGGTAGAATGGAATATAACAGGGTACGATCGCTGCAACAAGGGTTTACCTTGTTGAGTTACTCATTATTCCCCTCAGCACTGTTCTCTCGTCAGCCGGCAATGACGGTCGCGTTCGGCTTTGGAAAGCTACCATTGGGAGCGTGTGGAGACCTGCAGGTAGCATCGGAGTCGAACAATCTGAAGATTCACCTGATACAGACACGGTCATGGACGATAGTGCGGATTGTGAATAGTGGGCTAGCCTCTTGTAGATGATTAGACGTACAAACTGTCTGGAGAAGTAAGATGACGAACTGTGAATCGCCTTCGGCGGTACGACCTAGATAGATTTCCAAAGTGAGATTTGAACCCCAGCTATCCACTACGTTCATCATGGCTATTCCACTCCCCGCTCTCCAATTATCGAATCCCCCAGCCATGCCACCTCCACCTGCCCAGCCACCAACGAACGAAGATATCTGCAATGCTCGCCGCCTTGTTCTGGAAGTTGAAGATAGACTTACACGTGTGTGTAAGTAGATCTGCCTATTGTCAGCTCGCCCAACTCATTCCTCGTTAGCCAAGACAACAATGCCCAATGATAGGTCAACTCCTCAGGATATCGCACGTACACATGTCTACTGCCATCGAGTTTTAAGTGCCGCTGCAGGTGTAGCTCCAGATGCTCCAGTAACTCACGATATCTTGGTGGCCGAAATCCAGCCTATTCAAGAGCAGCTGGGCGACTTGCGAAATGGGATGGATGAGATGCGAAATGAGATACGAAATGGAATGAATGAGATGCGGGATGGGATCACTGGGATGCGGGTTGAATTGGAGGTGATACTTAGTAACATCACGCGAACCTCATCCCAAGTAAGTTTGAAAATATCTGCTCTTGATTTCTGATTTATCCCCTTAGGCATACAATAGGGGCTGTGGGGATGGGACAAAAACCCCATACACCTCTGTCATAGGTCGTCGGCAGGATGGTCAGATGGTTCTCCCAGAAACGGTTTGAAGTCATCATTCATATCTTTTTATCTGACCTGTGCCATGATTGTAGATTGGGCTGCCATCTCTGGCAAATGCACAGATCATTTCTGATCTTGAGCCCCAGCAGCTTGCTGCTTACTTACGATTCTATAATATCGCTGATGATGGAGGTGTGGATCACGGCACCAGGATAGCAAGATTGAAGACATATGTTGGCTGTACTTCTCTTCCCGTTTTTTGATGTACATTTCAGCATCATTCTGGATACATCGATGTACGCATGCACCACAAAAATTTCTCTTAGTCCAATCATCCCCTCACTCTCTACCTTCATTGATGACGACAACCTACTACAGTGAACGATGGCGACGGCAACACCAGCCGCATCACTGCCACCCTCTCCACCGTGACCACCACCCCGAACGACGGTGGTGCCCCAGGTGGTATGTAGTACCGGGTGCGACACCCACCGCGTCTCTTCCCGTCCTGCGGGCACGACGGCAAGGTGACGGCAAGGCCTGGTGACCACATCCGCTGCACTGCACCTTCCCTTTCATCCAACGGGCGCGACGCCCCAACGCCCACCTAATCATCTGGTACTCCAACCCCTCCCCGTCCTGCCGGAACGACGGCAAGGCCCGCCATGTCCACTGCCGCACTGCGCCGCACCCTCTCTCCCATTCATCAGGTGCACCCCAACACCCATCCCACCTGATGTCCGACGCACCCGTCAGGCCATCCTACGGGCGCAATGCCCCTTACCGAACACAGCGCCAAATGCGCACTCCCTCCCACCCCACCTCGGACGGGCCCACCATGCCGTTGCCCCCCTCTTGTCCCACCAGCACCAGTGTGAGACTGGTGGGCACAACGTGCATGACGCTTCGTGGCCACAATAGTGGGCGCGACGGATGCAGGTCGGAGGAAAAAAAAACAAGTGGTGGGGAGCAGGGTGTATACTGGGGCTCTCAGAAAGGCGGCCCAGAACTTCTTACAAGGATTTTCGTGTTGTATCGAACCTGAATAGCCCAAATATCTAGGGGCGGTTGTTGAATGGCTAATTACACGAGATGACTGCTATCTCGCGTCTATCCGTACTCTAGATACATGCACTGGTTATCTGGAGAATTTTAAAAAACCGAGGTCAAATGACGAACTGTGCATGTGATGGCATTGACACGATGGCCTTCCTTGACAGCCACGGCATGGGCCGGAGTGCCGTCGGTCAACTCGAAGATTGATTCCTTTTTCTTCGGTAATAGAACCAAGAACCCTCTAACTCACTAGTGTGGTACCCGGCCATCTCGATAGACAGTACCACCAGAAATGATGGCTCAATCTGGGTTATTCATTTCCAATTATCCTCCAGCAGCGCGTGACTAACGAGGCTCGGTCGTCTCAGCGGTTCACACTACAAGATCGTCGTCTGCCGCAACCTTGGTCCCGATGTAATGCCACTATTGGAGAGTAGGCACGATCTAGAGGTACGTTCACATGCCTCGGGGTGCTGTTTAAGCTGGCTAGACATAGTGGCTAGTTGGTTATCTGGCCGGAAGACCGTGCATGCGATAGGAGATGGCTTTTGGAGAATATCTCTGGTGCAACTGGCGTAATCGTCATGCTAACTGATAAAGTATGTTCCCCATGGACTGACTTATCGTGCACGTTTAACTCAATTCTCAGGTCGACTCGGAGCTCCTGGACAAGGGTTAGTCAAAACAAGCACCCTAAAGAGATCCGAGTCTGTCTTGAACTTGCGGCTTATAGCTGGTTCTTCTCTTCGAGTCGTGTCGACGATGTCTGTTGGTTATGGTGAGATTATCTGACACGGTTCCTCACCCTACCCCCGCCCATGGGCTGGTTGCACAGAACACATTGACCTTAAGGCAGTCGCGAAAAGGGGACTCACGGTCGGTTATACCCCTGATATTCTGACTGATGCAGGCAAGTATGGCTTGCTTGTATAACTCTGCACCCTTAAAACACATCGTAGTTGCTGATTTATCCGTGATGCTGGCACTGATGGCTGGAAGAAATGGTGGAATAGGATATTCCCTCGTGCAAAATGGAGGGGTATGTTGTGAACCCGAATGTCCACACACTCGAGGCATACTAACTGGTGACCTGCACAGTGGCCACACTTCTCGTGGGCCCCATTCGGCCTTTGCGGGCCACAGCTGAGCACGACAACACTTTCTCCAACGCGCAAAGTTGGTTTCATCGGGTTCGGTCGGATAGCTCAAGCAACCTTGTCACGACTAGTGCCATTCGGCATCACGCATTGCCTGTATTCATCGAATCCCTTATCCCCGCCGAACCAACAGCGTGACGCAGAGCTGCAAAAGAAGTACAACTTAAAGGCAGTCTCGAAGGTTGACCTAGAAGAACTGGCTCGCGAAAGTGATGTTCTGATTGTTCTCGCCCCTGGTGGCCCGAGGACCTACCATGTTGTAGATGAAGACCTGCTGAGGAAAATGAAGACGACCAGTGTTCTCGTGAACACGAGCAGAGGTACGCTGGTGGATTCCGACGCGTTGGCGAAGGCACTCCGAGAGGGATGGATCTGGGGTGCAGGGCTTGATGTTGTGGAGGGCGAGCCAGATGTGCCGAAAGACCATCCGCTGGTCAAGGAGCCAAAGTAAGTTGTCCTTGATGGTCTATTCTCGGCTCATCCTTTGGAATGTTGCAGATGCGTTATCGTTCCGCACATTGCGAGTGCGACGATGGAGACACGGAAGCATATGGCAACATACGCTGCCCAGAACCTGATCGCTGCAGTCACGGGTGGTGATATGCTAGCCCAAGTTGATATCTCTGCCTTTGCTTGATCTCATCGTGCCGACACCGAGGAGATATGTTCATGAGGACGTTATGTCGGAAATAAGACGCCTAGAATAGCAGTAAATACGGAACCGATCAGGAAGTGAGGTTAGCAATATGTGATGATGTTTGTCAGAATCGGTAGGTGGAGCGCCTTCCCAGCTGACTAAGCATTCGATCCGATTCATTTAAGGGTTGTTTGAAAATGACTCTGACGGCTCCGTTACCTTTTTTTCCTCCCGCGACAATGACAAAGTTCATCCTTGTTTCTGGAGGTGTGGTCAGTGGGATCGGCAAGGGCGTTATTGGTGCGATGAAACGTCTTCCGTGCCCATAGTTCAATGTTCATGTCGTCCGGTGTGTAGCTTCTTCGACCGGCTTGCTCCTGAAAACGGCTGGCCTCAAGGTCACAGCAATCAAGATAGACCCTTATATGAACATAGATGCCGGTACTATGCGACCCACCGAGCACGGTGAGATCGTGCCAAATGATGTTTTCTTGGTGGTTCCTGAGTATCCTCACTAGGTGAGGTATATGTTTTGAATGATGGCGGTGAAGTGGATCTGGATTTGGGAAACTACGAACGCTATCTGGATGTTACACTATCGAGGGATAACAACATAACTACTGGTAAGATCTATCAAGAAGTGATCGAGAGGGAGGTTTGTTTGCGTCCAAGTGGTTCATTTTGCCGTGTTGATCTCTAGCATAGAGAAGAGGAGAATATCTTGGAAAAACGGTCCAGGTGGGAATATGTTTGGTATCAGCACGTACGAGAGCCTGACGGGCTACTCGGTAGATTGTGCCTCATGTCACGAATGCTATCCAAGACTGGATAGACCGTGTCTCGAAAATCCCAGTCGACAATTCTGGCGAAGAACCAGACCTCTGTATTGTAGAGGTACGCGTGGTCACGTTTCTTGAATGAAAATACCTCAAGTGCCCTCAGCTCGGAGGAACTGTCGGAGACATAGAATCCGCTCCCTTCATCGAAGCCATGCGGCAGTTCCAGTTTCGTGTCGGGCACGATAACTTTGCTCTTATACACGTCTCACTTGTACCAGACATGCACGGTGAGCAGAAGACTAAACCCACACAAACGACCGTCCATGCGTTGCGAGGGTTGGGATTACTTCCCGATCTGGTGAGTCGTGGGGATTTTGACGTATTCAGCCAAACGAAAATGTTATAGATTGCCTGCCGATTACTGGGATCCAAACCATTGGAGAAAGCGACCAAGGAGAAGATATCTATGTTCTGCCATGTTGCATCTGAGCAAGTAGTCGGTGTGCATGATGTGACTTCCGTGTATCATGTCCCGCTGCTTCTCCAGTCTCAAGGAATTGTCGACTATCTTCGCAAGCGACTGAACCTCCCGGCTCTCAAGATTTCGGAGGAGATGATATCCAAAGGTTCATCTCTCGGTGTCAAATGGAAAAGTATGATTAAAAAGTATGTCTCGACCTCACCCATATCTCGGACACCATTCCCTTCACTCATCATCACACCAGCCAAGAACGCCTTTTTGACCAGGTCAAGGTCGTCCTGGTGGGGAAATATACTGACCTCAAGGACTCGTATATGTCTGTCATAAAAGCTCTCGAGCACTCCGCGTTTCGCGTCAAGCATGAACTTATTATTCAGGCTCGTTAAACATCTCGGATTCTATGATCATATACTAATTAGAGAAAAACGTAGTGGGTGGAGTCTTCGGACCTCGAACCCCAAACACAGGCGTCTGATCCTGCTAAATACCATGACGCATGGCGTAGTGTCGTGGGTGCCGGGTATGTCTTCTGCTTTTCTGAGAGACTGCGCTGAGGTCGTTGGTCAAGTGGTATTCTCGTCCCCGGAGGTTTTGGACACCGTGGGACAGAGGGTATGATCCTCGCAATTAAATGGGCGCGCGAACAGAAAATTCCATTCTTGGGCATCTGTCTTGGGTTTCAAATGGCTGTACTGGAGTGGGCGAGGAGCATGCTTAGCGTGGACGGTGAGCCTTGACGCTCCTTGATGAATACCCTTACTTTATGGCTCGAGGATGCAGACGCGACGTCGGCCGAGTTCCAACCTGATGCTGCTCATCCTTTCATCGTCTTCATGCCTGAAATATCGCGCACGCACATGGGAGGAACGATGCGTCTCGGTCTACGCCCGACGGTTTTCCAACCTTGTGCTAACATTACCGACCCAGAGACGTCTCCCTCCGAATCTCCGTCTTCTCCCGTCGCAGACGGTACCGGCGAAAGTTACCCAGCCACCAATGGCATCCGTCCTTCGACGTCGACGTGGTCCAACATACGCAAACTCTACGGCAACGCGGACAAGGTGTGGGAACGGCACCGTCACCGTTATGAAGTGAACCCTGCAGAAGTCGCCCGTCTCGAGGCGTCGGGACTCACCTTTGTGGGAAAAGATGAGTGTGGTGAGCGAATGCAGATTCTCGAACTCAGGGACCACCCATTCTTTGTGGGGCTACAACCCCACCCTGAATTTTGTTCTCGGCCGTTGAATCCGTCGCCGCCGTTCCTTGGCTTCGTCGCCGCTGCGTGTGGCGCTTCCTTATTCGAGGAACAATTGGAAGAACAGTTAAGGTCATTCAAGCCGCCGCACCCAGAAGATGTCATGATTAGCGAAGAAGTATTGAGGGCGCGGACGAGGGAGCGTCCCATTAGTAGCGGAGTCACACCCAGTCGGGCGTCGCCTGAATTGGATTAGCTGGAGAGCGCAAATGCCGTTCCAGTACAAAGACGTATGCTAAGAGGGCAATAAGCCCATCCAACCGTACATAATAATATGCGTCCCGCCGCATCTGGGACTTTGAATTGAAGCCCAAGTTTCATAGATTCCTGTGCTGACTTCCTTGGCGAAGTTGTTATGTGGCAACATATTTCTCAAAGCAAGTAGCTGAGCTTGGAACGAACCAAAGTTCCTACGGTACAAACGACGCCAATGAACTCTTGAGAGACATGCATGCATGAGTGGTGAACAGCAAAGTATGTCCCAACAGCGAAGGCGACGCAACAACTCGGAGTGGTCATTTCAGGCACAACGGGCACAGGCAACCCTTCTATCATATCAATGCCATCGCCTCGGCTTCTTCCTCCGCGTGTTCGCACCCTCCCACACCGAGCGATTCCTGGATTTGGCAGTTCCAAGCAAGGGAGGGCCAGCAACCCTTAGACCATCAACGAACAGACCTTTTGTCTTCTTCGACTGGGTACTCTGCATGTAAGCCTCTGTGAACTTCCTCGGAAACCTTGTGATAACCGGAATCGAGACATTGAAAGATTCGGAGGCCCAGGAAGAAACACCTGCTAGAACGGCAGTCGGTTGCAATCGCAGTGAGGGCGACAGGGGGAGGTAATATCCTAGTAGAGAGGCAGCCGTTCTCCGAATGTCAGCAGGGTCGATTCGAGGCCGTATCTCCGCGAGAACAGACTTCAGGAACTCAGTGGTCAGGGTGGGCGACTGTAAGGAAAGGGAAGCAAGCTGGGTATCGAGAACGGAGATTGAGAGCGGCTTTATGGGGAGGGTAGTCAGTTGCCAGTTCATGTACCCTGCCTCCCAAGGCAATAGCAACAGGTCTGCGCGCACGGTGGGTCTGTCCTCCTCCTTTCCTTTTCCAGGGACGAAGGAATCGGCACCTCGGGCCATCCTCCCTATCCGGTGGATATACATGGTCTCCTTGCTGGGGATACCAACTTGAATGACCCTTGTCACCCCAGGATAGTCCACCCCTCTCGCGCTGACGTCCGAGCTGACCAGTACAGTTGGTTTTCCGTTTCGAGTCTTTCCAGCCTTGTGAAACGATACCCGGGTCCGATCTCTATCCGACTGCCTCATCTTCGAATGCATCGTCACTACTTCTGTGGTGTCATTAGGTAGTACTTCTTCCGCTAGTGAACGCAACAATATCGAGAATAATTCCGTCGTTTGGACAGTGGGACAGAACACGATCACCTTTGAACTTGAGCCATGCTTGAACTGATCGTGTGCCAGCAGTTTCAGTAGGGTTGGTAGTTGGTCGGAAGCCGTTGGACACAGCGTACGGAACTGTTCGATGTGATCGTGCGTCGTAAGTTCGTCGTCACAGGGCACCGCGAGTTCGGCATGGGCCGTATGTTCCTCGTTTTGACGTGGTGTGGAACCTGGCTCTGGTGGTGCAGCGTCGATGAATGTGTGGTTTGGGGACAGAATCCACGACGCGAGTTGTCGGACAGCGCGCGACATGGTCGCGCTAAAGAGGAATGTCTGGCGAACGGGTGGTCGCGGGAGGAACGAAACGATGGCGTCGATATCATCGCGGAATCCCATAGAGAGTAGGGTGTCTGCCTCATCTAGAATCAACTGGCTACCTGTTAGACGTAAGACACATGGCCAAAAGCTTGAAACTTGCCATTGGGCAACCTTTAAATCCCTGTCGAAACTCTGGTTCGTTGGTCAGGAGATCCCGCAGCCGTCCGGGAGTCGCAACCACAAGGTCCCGTGACGACTCCATCCAGTCCTTGATTTGCCGGGCCTTCCCAGCGCCGCCGACCAGCAACTGCACTTCAAAGTTTCTTTGGTGTGCTGTGAGCTTCTGTGCATCGCTTGCAATCTGTATGGCCAATTCCCTTGTAGGTGCGAGGATAAGCGGACCCGCAGAGCGACGTCGGTACGCGAGTCTGGCGCTCCCTGCGATGTGGGGTGCACTTTCGAGTCCGGCATTGATGACAGCGAGTTTTGCATGGTGCTCGACGTAATTAAACCGTGACTCGATGGCTGGGATGATGTATGCGAAGGTTTTTCCAGTGCCTGTCTTGGCTCGAACGAGAATGTCGCGAGGGGCATTCCAGTCGACTACAGGTGGTTTCCAATCGGGTGGGAGGGGGGTGGGAACGTGTGGAGTGACAATTCCTTCTGGATCCCAAGGGCGAGCGAGGTCGGGCAAGAGGGCCGCAACACGCTCCTGAACCGGAGTCATTGTCTTAAGTTGGAGAGGATCGGCCGTAAGTGATTTGAGCGTATCATGATTGACCCGGTCCTTCAGAGACTTGAACGATAGGGAAACCTCATTCGAAGAACCAACGTGTGTAGTTATGTTCTCGTCTTGGACATTGTTGGTTGCAGCGGTGTCTTCTTCGACAGTAGAGGCTACACTTGTGTCACTAGAACCCGCCTGTCCTGTGTTGGAAAAGGGTACAACGGAGGAGGCGACCGCATTCAGGTATCGTCGCGCTAGGGTATGGTTGTGACTAGCTTGAAGACATTCAGGTCGGCTAGAGAACCATAGGCGACGCGGAAAACGGAGCACGATGAGTCTGTTCGTTGGTGTGCTGGAACACGCCACACACCGTACGAGCCTGTAAACCGACCTCCCCACCACTGCAGACATCTAAGTACTCACCTCTCTGCTCCTACAAACGAGTACAAAGGTCGTGCTTTTGATTACGTAAACACAGTGCTGGAGAAAAACTATTTGCATTAAGAGA
>Ga0307508_10001175_pt1 | contig 30125 bp, 27 predicted proteins | sample 9_EM_MG_FD_203089 | JGI IMG/M metagenome (GOLD analysis project Ga0307508, IMG submission 203089) | Populus trichocarpa ectomycorrhiza microbial communities from riparian zone in the Pacific Northwest, United States - 9_EM | ecosystem: Host-associated > Plants > Roots > Unclassified | place...
GCACTGAATTGAAAGCATAGCCCTTTGCCAAGATGCTGGGGAACACCTGACCGTCTCGCCAGCAAGGCGGCTAATTACATCTGTGTAGCCATCGAGCTTTGCGCTCATACCATCCTCTCCTGATTTAACGAAAAGCGCTCTTGGCGATTGTGACGAGAGAGCGGACTGACCACAACTGGGGCATTAGCGGCGGTCCGCTTTCAGGGAAATAACGGGGACACTATACTAAACTATCCACCGCGCCCGCCCCAGCCTCACTGCTTATACTCGCAGCGAAGCAGGACCATGTTCACCCCGGAGGTCGGCCGCATCATCAAATAGCCGGTCGACAACTGCCCCGCGCCGACCTTTTCCTGGTCTGGCTCCCAAACGCAGCCGTCATCGATGCAGGCGGAGCCCGGATACAGCGTCAGGAACATCGGCTTGCGGACGTTCAGATCATCCACCGACAGGTAGATCAGCAGGGCGTCCACCACATTGTTCGGCGTAGCCAGTACATAGCGGGTGGGCACCACGCCCAGGCGCGATGCACCGCCGCCTTCATAGGTCGCCGCCTGCCGGCCCGGTGTAGTGTCGGAGACTCTCATCTTCTGGCCCGCGACCAGGGCGCGCACCGCCGCGGCGTCGGGTGGGCATGGCGGTGCGGAAGCCGGCGCGGCTCCGGGCGCCGCCGGGATGGCTATTGCGGGTTTGGGCGTCAGGGGCCGGGGCGGCGGGCTGGCGCGGGCGACCTGCACTGGTGCCGGAGCGGGTTTTGGCGGCGGCGCGGCGGCGATTGCCGGGGCGGGCACTGGGACAGGCGCAGCCGGGCAGGTAAGGTTGATCGTCAGATGCCCCTGCTCCACCGTCAGCGCCGGCGTCACCATCTTGTAGGTGACGCCCGCGATGGCGAGGGGCGTTTCCCCGTGCCACTCCAGGCCCGATCCGTCGGTGGCTTCGGCATAGAGAAAGACCCCGCCGGTATCGCGGTGGATCACCGGCTGGCCGGCCTCGATCAGGGCACGCGAAGGCGATCCGGCGTTCCTGGCCCAGGGGCCGTTGACCACCGCGCCCTTTTTCGGGTCGGTCCAACCCAGATAGACGCGCACCGGATGCGGGCAGCTGTTCTGGAACCAGAGATCGCGATCGACCTGCGCCTGCGCCGGCAGGGATCCGAACCCCGCGAACAACAACAACGCACACCCAAGCGCCGCACGCTTCACCATGCCATCCCCCATTTCAAGCGCAGGCAGTGAAGCACAACCTATGCGACAAATACAGGACTGCCCGTTCCTGTCGTGATGCTATGGCGCGCTGCTTGCCGCAGCGGCGTCTCTACCCCCGGGACCTTTCCCTTCGTCGCCAGGTAGCGCCTCAAGTCCTGGCAGGTCCCACCGATCCATCAGCCCCGCGACACAGGTGAAGCGTGCCTGATTGAACATCGGGGCCTGCACCATTGCCGCGGCCGGCGCGGGTTGCGCCGCCGCGAGGGTCATCCGGGCATCCTCGATGTGGCGGCTATAGCCGATGCCGTACATCCAGCCGCCGTCAGACATCTTCGCACCCCAGAATGGCGTGAAATCGCCGATATAAACCGTCTGGCCGGCATCGGCATGAAACAACGGCGCCCCGAAGCAATTGACGTTGGGATGGAGGCCCACCAGCGCGATGCGGGAAACAGCTGTCCCCGCAAGGACGTAATCGCCCGGCGTCAATCGCAGGACCTGCACTTCATAGGCTGCGTTGCGATCTTCACTTTCGACAAGGCGCCCATAAGTTGTTGAGTCGGCGGGATCCTTTTTGTCGATCGGATAGGCAAGGTCGCGCTTTGCCATGTCGTAGCGCTGGATCTGCACCTCTCCCGCCCGATGGCTGCTTCCTTCGCCAGGCCTGCGAAAGGCGAGAACGACCAGGGCTTCGTTAGCGCCGGCTATTATCGGGACCTTTGGATCGATCTTGCGCCCGAGATAGAGGCTGCCGGGCATTGCCGGGCTTCCGTCGGTGATCAGCATCGGGTCCCGGGGAAGACCAAAGTCGGTACGGCCATAGGGATTGCCCGGAGCTGGTCGCGCGCCGACGGCCTGATCGAAATAGGCGGCTCGCTCGGCATCGCTCAACCCGCGCAGGCGCTGCCGTTCGGTGGCTGCGAGCGAATATTGACGCCAGCCGCGGGTAAGAAGGCAGACATGGCGGCTGGACCGGCGCTCGATCGTCATCTCGACCGTCATACTGATCACTGCGGGCAGTATACCCGAAATACCCGAAGACTGGTTCGCAGCGCCAATGCTGGGAAAATTCTTCGATGGCGGTAACGCGCCACGCGCGATCATCCGGCACGCCTCCCAATCCGCCTCATATTCCGAGCGGGTGGCGCCGGGCCGATTGTAGAATTTGTCCGCGTTGAGATCGTCAGCCGCGCCCTCCGCGACGTTTTCGGCTTTTGCCGCCGCGGCCGGTTGCACCGACGCTATCGCGATCAACGCACTGAAGCCCGGGATCCACGATCTGTGCACGTCACTCACCCCCCGGCGTTGTAAAACCAAGGCTTTAGGGTGGGACCGTCTGATCCACAATATAAGCGACGGCGCATCGTGATCCCGTCAAAGCCTTGCCGCTTCCAGCCTCATCGCAGCGCTCTTCCGCCACGCTTCCCCTCGCCTTGATTCACATCGAAGGCCCATTCGCGCATCCTGTGACATCGACCGCCCCTTGAGCGGCAGGAGAAATTCCCGATGTCACGGCCAGCGACGCTCCACCCGGTGAAACCAAACCCGTTTCAACTCGACTCGCAAAATTGCGCGAGTAAAAGCCCACTATATTCCGAATACGGCCGTCTCCGTAGCGCGACGAGGCTGCCAGAAGCCATGAAAGCCACAAACACTCAACGCCACCACGCCGCCTCCGTGCTAATAAAAGGATTCAAATTTCATACCACACGGTGGCTCGCAAAATGCGACAAATACTGGACTCGCAAAAACCGCACCGGCCAAAGAATACTCTCCGCCCGGCCTCGCGTTCAGCCACGAGCAGCCGATCGCCGCGACGCACCTTCAGCATTACTGAGGGGAGATAGTAAAACAATAATGCGAGGTGCAATCTCGCACGGTTTCAACCACTTGCCTGCCATTTACAGGACACTCGTGGTTCAGAAACGCGAATTTTATGCACAATTGCGGCCGGTCTCGCAAAAGTCGACCGGCACCCGGCAGCGCCAAATCGGCCCGGGCTCGCCCAGCCCTAAAGCCGCTCGACCGCCCGCCGCAATTTGCGCAGAGTCACCATGTCCTGCGGCGGCACATCGGCCGCGTCGGTGGCGATCGCCATCAGGCGGATCGCGCCGAAGCTTGCCGCCAGGCCCTTCAGCCGCCACGCCGCCGTGCGCCATTCCTGCGGATCGCGTGCATGTTCGAGGCTGTCCACCCCGCGCTGCACGCCCTCGAGAAACGCGTTGCGCAACTCCTCGATCAGCTGGGGTTCGTCGCCCACCGCCGCGGCGAGAGTCGCATCGATTGCACCGGGATCATAAGCCATGTCGTATTTTTACCGGGAAGCGCTTAAAGGAAGGTTTCCCTATTCGCTTCCCGAAGGCGAAATTCATGGTTAAGCAATGATGATGAACAGGGGATCGCGCATTATCGGTCTACGCTCCGGCAACCATGTTGCGGAGCATGATGAAGAACGCGCCGAGGCGCCAGCGCGCGTCGCGGCGCCCGAGCACGCGCCGGAGACCAGGGCGACTCGACGCCCACCGCCGCCCGTGGAGGAGCCCGAGATCGAGGAAGAGCTCGATGAGGCGCCCCTTGGTCGCGGCGGCTGGATTCTCCCGACTCTCGGCACCCTGGTGTCGCTCGGCTGGATCGGCGGGATGGTCTGGCTCGCCTGGCCCAGGCTTCAGACGACGCCGCCGATGGAACTCGCCGGCTTTGTCGCGGCGCTGTGCACGCCGCCCGCGCTGATCTGCGTGCTGTTGCTGCTCCGGCTGCGCACCAGCACGGCCGAGGCGCGGCGCTTTGGCGAAACGGCCCGGGCGATGCGCGCCGAGGCCGCCGGTCTCGAGCGGACTGTCGCGGTGCTCGCGCGCGCGATCGATGAGAACCGCGCGCGCCTCGCTGAACAGACCACCGCGTTGATCGCGCTTGGCGAAACCGCCGCTGCCACGGTGGCGCAGGCCGGCAACGAGATGGCCCGGCAGGTCGCGCTCGCCGACGAACGGACCCGTTCCATCGCCAACGCCGCCGAGGCGGCGCGCAACAATGTCAGCATCCTGCTCGCGACCCTGCCCAAGGTTCATGGCGAGACCGCCGATATGGCCAGGCTGCTCGAAAAGACCGGCGTCACCGCGAGCGAACAGGCGACCGCGCTTGACGCCCAGCTGACGACGCTCGCTGAGCGCGGGCGCGTTGCCGACACGATCGCCACCGGCGCCGCGCAAAAACTCGCCGCGCACCTCACCCGGATGGAGTCGACCAGCGAGACCGCGGGCGCACGGCTCGAAGCGGTCACCGGCGAGATGTCGGCCGCGGTCGATGGCTTGCTTGGCCGCACCGCCGAGGCGGTCGACGAAGCCCGCAAGGGCATCGCCGCGCAGGGTGAGGCGATGCTGGCCATGGTCGGCACCAACCAGGCCGCGCTCGATCGCGCCGGCCATGACAGCGCCGAGGCGCTTGCTTCCCGGATCGCCGCGATCGAAGAGGTCATCGACCGGATCGCCGCCCGGCTCAGCGAACAGCGCGCCGCGAGCGAAGAGGTCATCACTGAGCTCGATACCGGCTTCGCCAAAGTCTCGGACCGCCTCGAGGCGTTCCACACCCAGGGCATTGACCGCACTCAGACGCTCGCCGCCTCGATCAGCGCGCTCAGCGGAACCGCCGACACCATGGCCGAGGCGCTCAGGGCCGGCGACACGCTGGCGGTCGCGGCGATCGGCAATGCCGAACGGCTGATGACCGCGCTCGACGCCGCCACGCGCGAGATCGATGAGAGCCTGCCCGCCGCCCTTGTCCGGCTCGATGGGCGGATTGCCGACAGCCGCAAGGTGGTGGGCGAGGCCAAGCCCGAGCTGCTCGCGCTCGTCACCGCCGCCGAGGCAACGCATGACGCGGTCGAGGCGGTCGCCCAGGTGCTGTCCGGCCAGCGCGCCTCGCTCGACAAGCTGTCGGGCACCTTGCTCGAAATCCTCAACACCAGCCGCGCCAAGGCCGATGCGCTGAGCGAGGTCGTCGACGAGACGATCGGCCGCAGCCACCGCTTCTCGGACGATGCGGCGCCGCGGCTGATCGACGCCCTGCTCCGTGTCGGCGAAACCGCCGGGGCCACGGCCGACCGCGCCCGCGAGGCGCTTGCCACCGTCATTCCCGACGCTGCCCTCGCGCTCGAACAGGCGAGCGCCGACGCGATGCGCCGTGCTTCGTCGAGTGCGGTCGAGCAACAGGTTGTGCTGCTCGCCGAGGCCGGCGAGGCCGCCGTCGAGGCAGCGCAGCGCCTCTCCGAACGGCTCACCCGCCAGATGCTTGCGATCACCGATTCGACTGCTGTCGTCGAAAGCCGGATCGCGGAGGCGCGGGCCGAGCGCGAGGAGGCGGATGAATCCACGTTCGCACGCCGCGTCTCGCTGCTGATCGAATCGCTCAACTCAGCCTCGATCGACATCACCAAGACGCTTTCGACCGAAGTGTCGGATGGCGCCTGGTCAGCCTATCTCAAGGGTGATCGCGGCGTCTTCACGCGGCGCGCGGTGCGGCTGCTCGATGCCGGCGAGGCGCGCGAGATCCACCGCCTCTATGATGAAGACGCCAGCTTCCGCGAGCAGGTCAACCGCTACATCCATGATTTCGAGGGGATGCTGCGCGCGATCCTGGCGCAGCGCGACGGCTCGCCCTTGGGCGTGACCTTGTTGTCGTCGGATATGGGCAAGCTCTATGTCGCGCTGGCCCAGGCGATCGAGCGGCTCAGGACTTAAAGGCCGCTCAGGGCCTAAAGCGCGCGGCGCCCAAAGACGGGAGGGGGGCGGCGTTCCACCAGCGGGTTGGCCTCGCGCTCGAGCATCTGGAGGGTGTTCTCGAACAACTGGCCCAAGGTCACGACATGCTCAAGCGCTTCATCGGGCGTGTCACGATTCTCGACGCAGCTGCGGGCGATCATCTCGATCCGTTCGGCGGTGAGGCCCAGCGGCTCGGCGCCGAACTGGCGTGCCTCGCCCTTCAGCGTGTGGGCCGGGATCACCATGGCGGCGGCATTCTGGGCACGCATTGCCGTCTCGATCGCCGCGACCGACTTTACCCCGTCCTCGCGAAAATATCCCAGGATGCGCACAAAGCCAGCGCCGAGCTCGCTGCGAGCCCGGGTAAACACCGTCCAATCGACCAGGCTGCGGTCCTCAGATGACACCAATTTCTCCCCCATCGAGGCCGCCATAGGCCGCGAGGATGCGGATTCTTCCTATCAGCGGAGAGTAAAGGATGCGTTGACGACTCTCCCCGCCCGACCTCTCACGACGCTGATTCAAAGCGTTGCGGAAGGCCGATATAACCGCTTTCGGTGTAGGTTAACGGTCAAACGGATTTTTCGGTGCGCGCAGGGTGAGGCGAACAGGGACAGCGCCAAAACCCAGATCGCGGCGAATGCCGTTGATCAGATAGCGCTGATAGCTGGTCGGCAATTGATCGACCCGCGTGCCGAACAGGACGAAGCCCGGCGGGCGGGTCTTGGCCTGGGTGAGGTAGCGCAGCTTGATCCGTTTGCCGCCGGGTGCTGGCGGTGGATTGGCCTCGATCGCCTTTTCGAACCAGCGGTTGAGCTCGCCGGTGCCGATGCGGCGGGACCATGCCTCACGGGTCTCGAAGGCGACCTTGAGCAACATGTCGAGCCCCTTGCCCGTCGCCGCCGAGACAGTGAGCACGGGCATGCCCTTGATCTGGCTCAGCCCGTCTTCAAGCGCGCCCTTGATTCCGTTGAAGAGAGAACTGGCATTTTCAGCCACGTCCCATTTGTTGATCGCGACGATCAGCGCGCGCCCTTCCTGGAGCGCGGCATCGGCGATGCGCAGGTCCTGCGCCTCGAGCCCGCGCGTCGCGTCGAGCAGCAGCACCACCACCTCGGCAAAGTCGATCGCGTGGAGCGCATCGGCGACCGACAGCTTCTCGAGCTTGTCCTGCACATTGGCACGCTTGCGCATGCCGGCGGTGTCGATCAGCCGGACCGCGCGGCGCTCACCTTCCGGATCCTGCCAGGTCCAGTCGATCGCGATCGAATCGCGGGTGATGCCCGCTTCCGGCCCGGTGATCAGCCGCTCCTCGCCGAGCATGCGATTGATCAGCGTCGATTTGCCGGCGTTCGGCCGGCCGATGATCGCGAGCTTCAGCGGCGCGGAGAGATCGTCTTCGTCCTCCTCCTCATCGGGAGCAGGCACCATATCGTCGCCGCCCTCGGGCTCGACATGGGGCAGCAGCGCCTCGAACAGCTCGACCATGCCCTCGCCATGCTCGGCGGACAGCGCGACCGGGTCGCCGAAACCAAGCGCCAGCGATTCGAGGATGCCCGATTCGCCCGCCTTGCCTTCCGCCTTGTTGGCGACGAGGATCACCGGCGTGGTCGATCCGCGCAGCCACCGCGCGATCTCCTCGTCGAGCGGCACGAGGCCGACCCGCGAATCGATCAGGAACAGAGCGACATCGGCCTGCGCAACGGCGGCCTCGGTCTGGGCGCGCATGCGGCCGGGCAGCGAGGCTGCGTCCTGGTCCTCATACCCGGCAGTGTCGATCACGCGGAATTCCATGCCGACCAGCGTCGCATCGCCCTCGCGGCGATCGCGCGTCACACCCGGCCGGTCATCGACCAGCGCGAGTTTCTTGCCGACAAGGCGGTTGAACAGTGTCGATTTGCCGACATTGGGCCGGCCGATAATCGCGACCACGGGAAGTTTGGGCATTGCGCGCCTTACCGCGCCCGCGCCCGTTCGTCACCCCGGCACGTATCCTGGGTGACGAACGGGCGAGTCCTGTCAGCGATAGGCCGAGATCCGGCCCTTCTGATCGAGCACATAGAGCGTGGAATTGGCGACGACCGGCGGCAGGCTGAAGCCCTTGCTGTCATCGATCACGGCGCCCTCTTCACCCGTCTCGGGCGATGCCGAGACGATCTGGCCGCGCGAGTTGGTGAGGATCAGGCGATTGCCCGCCAGCACCGGGCCATACCAGGTGAACGGGTTCTTGCGGCCCTTCTCGCTCTTGTAGTGGCGGAGCTGGTGGATCCAGCGCACCTTGCCGGTCGCGCGGGCGAGACAGACGAGCCGGGCGTCATCGGTCACCAGGAACAGCCACTCGCCCGCGACCCAGGGGGTCGAGATGCCGGCGAAATTCTGCTCCCAGATCCGCTGCCCCGAAACCATCTCAAGCGCGACGGTACGGCCGCCCTGGCCGACCGCGAACACCAGGCCGCGATCGATCACGGGATCGGCATCGATATCGGCAAGCGACGAGACCGAGGTCGAGATGCTCGAACGCGACAGCGCGTCCTGCCACAAGGTGCGGCCATTCTCGTAGCGATAGGCGTTGAGCTCGCCCGAGGAGAAGCCGGCGACGACCGTGCCCTGGCTCGCAGCGGGTGCGGCAACGCCGAACACGCCCTGGCTCTCGATCGAACCCGCCTGAGTCCAGATCACCGAGCCATCGGCCTGCGACAGAGCGAACAGCTGATTGTCCTGGGTCAGTACATAAAGGTTACCGTCGGAGATCGACGGGGCGCCGCGCAGCGGGCCGCCCGGCTTGGCGCGCCAGAGCTCGGCACCGGTGAGGGCGTTCAATGCCACCACATCGCCGATGCCGTCGGTTGCGTAAACCTTGCCGTCATCATAGCTCACGCCGCCACCGAAACGGGCACCGCGGGCCTTTTTGTCGGGCTTGGCGATGGTGGTCGACCAGAGCTTGTTGCCATTGGCCGAGCCAAAGGCGTGGACGGTCGCATCGACATCCATCGCGAAGAGCTTGCCATCGGCAATGACCGGCGACGCGGCGAGGCGCTGACGGTTCGAGCCGCCATCGATCTGGGCGCTCCAGGCGCGCGACAGACTGCCGCCGAGCGCGAGCTGGCCCATCGACTTGGAGGCACTGCCGCCGGGCTGCGCCCAGCTGTCATTGGCCGCGGCCGGCGGCAACAGCACCTGGACATCGCCCAGGGTCTTGTCCGCGGTGACCTCGCTCTCGGACATCAGGATCGGCACGCGATCACCGAGTGTCGGGGTCTTTTTGTGACCGCCCTTGATAACACCGCAGGCGCTCAGCGCGAGGAGCGCCGCAATCGCGACCGGCACCCGGTTCTTGTACATCATTGCGCTTTCTTTTCCTCAACCGGGCTGACGGCCCCGGCACTCATGGTTTCCGCGAGGGTGCTCGCGCGGTGACGGATCGATTCGGGCACCGTCTCATCATTCGCCATCTGACGGAAGAGCGTGGCCGCGAGATCGGGCTTGTTCATCTTGATATAGGCGGCACCGACCAGCTCGCCGGCACTGCCGAACCAGGGGTTCCCCTGGGCGGCGAGCGACCGCAGCCGGCTGACGACGACATCGGGCTTCAGCGTATCGAATTCAGCGCTGGTCTGGCGGATCAGGGCGAGATCGCGGATCGGCTGACCGATCGAGGCATCACCGGCGATTTCGGCGAACTTCGCAGCAGCACCCTTCAAATCCTTGTTCTGCAACAGGATATCGCCCTGGGTGAAGCGTGCCATCGCGCGGTATCCGGGGATCTTCGAGCCAGCCAGATCGTCGAGCGGGGCCTTGGTCGCGGCGATATTCTGCGCGACCAGATCGTCATAGACCTTCTGCAGCTTCTCACCCTGATCGCCCGCGACCTGTTCCTGGTGATATTGCCAATAGATGAAGCCGCCGAACGCAGCGAGGGCGAGGACGACCGCAGCGATCATCCAGCGGCCATAGCGGGTCCAGACGCTTGCGAGCTGATCGCGGCGGAGTTCTTCATCAACCTCCCGCAGGAATGCTTCGTCGGTATTCGGCGTGACGGCCAAGTGGTGCTCCATCGGGGCTGGGCTGGAAAGGCGCGGACCTTAGCGGTGCCGCCGGACAAACGGAAGGGATCAATCCTTGGGCGCGTAGGTCTGCTCGGGGCCGGGAAACTGGCGCGACCGAACCTCTGCCGCATAGGTCTCAACCGCGGCGGAAATACGGCCGGCAAGATCGTCATAGCGCTTCACGAAGCGCGCGGTACGCTCGAACAGGCCGAGCATGTCCTCGGCGACGAGCACCTGACCGTCGCACAGCGCCGACGCGCCGATTCCTATGGTGGGACACCCCACCTTTTGCGTGATCTCGACCGCGATCGGCTCGACCACGCCCTCGACGACGATCGCGAAGGCACCCGCCGTGGCCACCGCGACCGCATCGGCGACGATCTTCGCGGCTTCCGCCTTGTCGCGGCCGCGCGCGCCATAGCCGCCGAGGACGTTCACCGCCTGGGGCGTGAGGCCGACATGGCCCATGACCGGAATGCCGCGCTCGGTGAGGAAACGGATGGTGGGCGCCATCGCCTCGCCGCCCTCCATCTTCACCGCGGCGGCGCCGGTCTGCTTCAGGATGAAGGCGGCGCTCTCGAACGCCTTTTCCGGAGAGGCTTCATAGCTGCCGAACGGCATGTCGATGACGACGACCGAATGATAGCTGCCCCGCACCACCGCGGCACCGTGCGCTGCCATCATGTCGAGCGTGACGGGCACGGTGGACGGCAGGCCGTAGACGACCTGGCCGAGGCTGTCCCCGACCAGCAGGATGTCGCAGTGCGGATCGAGCAGCTGCGCGGTGCGGACTGTGTAGGCGGTGAGCATCACCAGCGGGGTGCCGCCCTTGGCCTTGCGAATCGCGGGGATCGTCAGCCGCTTCATCGGCGCCGGCGTGGGGTTCGCGCGGCTGGTCGAGGTGTCGATCGTGTAGGTCGTGGACATGCCTGCGCTGTTAGCGCCGCAACGCGGTCTAGGCCAGCGCCAGCGAACCTCGCGCCATGCCTCATGTTTGCAACTGTTGACTCAATGTTCGCTATTCTTTACATGATGTCGCATTGAGCTAACGCAGGAGGGAAGAAATGGCGTTTCGTGAGAAGATGGTCTGGGGATCGACCGCAACGACGGTCGTGATCTGGGGCTGGTATTTTTTCGGGTTCGTGTCGGCGCTTGAGGCCCCGGTGTTCAATGTCGGCGCCGAGGTTGGGAAGTTCATCTTCGCGGTGGTGGCGCTGACTGTCGTGCAGGTGGTGCTGGCGATCGGGCTGGCGCTCTCCTCGCCGAGGGATGCGCGGGCGCCCGCCGACGATCGCGATCGGGAGTTCGCGCTGGTCGCGTATCGCGCCGCCTTCGTCACGCTGAGCACGCTGATCGCGACGCTGACGGTGGTCGCACCGCTGACCATGGCGACCGCGCCTGCCTGGCTGGGCGGCAGGCCGATGGACCTGGTGCCGATCGTGATCAGCAACGCGCTGCTCCTGTCGCTGGTGATCGCCGAGCTGGTGCGATCCGCGACCGTGCTCTTTCTCTATCGCCGGGGGAGTTGAGATGATGACGGACACATCCGACATGAGCGCCGCAGAAGCAGGGGCCGAAGCCGGCACGCCGTACCGCGAGAAAAGCGCCTGGGTGGCGGTGGCGGGCATGGTGGTTGGCTATGGCGGTTATTTCGCCGTGATCGCTACCCTGCCGCCGCAGATCATCGGCGGCGATCCTCCGGGCATGGTGCTGAAGCTGTTCGCCCTGCTCACCGTGGCCACGATCGTGCGGCTGCTGATCATGGGGGCGGGGACGCTGGCGATCCGCGCCTCCTCCCCCGCCGATGCCCGCGCGCCGGCCGATGAGCGGGACCGGGCGATTGCCGGACGATCAGCCGCCATCGCTTATTATGTGATGATGACGGGGATGGTCCTGGTCGGGATGGTCATGCCGTTCACCGCACGGGGCTGGGCAATCACCAATGCGGCCCTGTTCGCGATCGTGGTTGCCGAACTGGCGCGCTATGGGACGATCATCGCCGCTTATCGGCGAGGCTGGCATGGCTAAACTCCCGATCGCGAACAATATCCGCACGCTGCGCTTCATGGCCGGCGAGATGACCCAGGCCGATCTCGGCACCCGGATCGGCATGACGCGGCAGACGATCGCGGCGATCGAAGCGGGGAAATATTCGCCGACGCTGGAGGCTGCGTTCCGGATTGCCCAGGTGTTTGGGAAGACGCTGGATGAGGTGTTTCAGTGGGAGGGGTGATGCTCTCCTGCCTCCCCTTCCCCTCTCCTTTTAGGAGAGGGGCAAGCTGCGTAGCAGCGCGGGGTGAGGTTGAGTGGGGGACGCTTGTGCTGGTCACCCTCACCCTTCCCAAGCTTCGCTTGGGCCCCTTCCCTCTCCCGCTGGGAGAGGGAGAAAAGAAGCTACTCGACCGTCACGCCCTTCCAGAAGGCGTAGCGATCCTTGATCTCGGCCGCGGCCAGCTTGGGATCGGGGTAGAACCAGACGGCATCGGGGTTGCGCTTGCCGTCGACAACGAGGCTCTTGTAGCTCGCCACGCCCTTCCACGGGCAATTGGTGTGGGTGTCGCTGGCTTCGAGCAAAGCCGCATTCACGCTGTCGGGCGGGAAATAATGATTGCCCTCGACGATGACGGTATCGTCGGATTCAGCGATGACGGTTCCGTTCCAGCGTGCGGTCGGCATGTATCGGCTCCTCAGTTGCCCAGCCCAGCCCCCAGATAGGTATCGGGCTTGAACCCTACCAGCAGCGTGCTGCCCGATTCCAGCACCGGCCGCTTGATCATCGACGGGTTGGCCAGCATCAGCGCGATCGCCTTGTCCTCATCGAGATCGGCCTTGTCGCTGTCGGGCAGAGCGCGGAAGGTGGCGCCGGCGCGGTTGAGCAGGACTTCCCACCCGACGACACCCGCCCAGCGCCGCAGCGTGGCTTCATCGATGCCGAGCTTCTTGTAGTCGTGGAAGGTGTAGGCAACGCCGTGCGTATCGAGCCAGGTCCAGGCCTTTTTCATCGTGTCGCAATTTTTGATGCCGTGCAGCGTGACCGCCATGTTCTTCAATCCTTCAAAAACCGGCCGAGCGTGACGACCTGTTGCCGCTCAAGCCCCAAAGCCTCGTAGAAACCGAGCGCGGCTTCGTTATCCGCGCGGACCATGAGCTGGATCTTGGGCGCGCCGCGTGCGCGGAGCCAGGCTTCCGCCGCCGCCATCAGCACGCGCCCCAGCCCGGAGCGCCGCCGATCCGGCGCGACCGCGAGATAATAGACCCAGCCGCGATGCCCATCGAACCCGACCATGACCGAGCCAGCCAGACCGCCCTGCCCCGCCCCGCCGCCTTCACCCCGGACGATGAGGATGGTCGAGCCGGGCGCGGCGAGCGCGCGGGCGAAATCGGCCTGGGGATCGTTCCACGGCCGGGTGAGGCCGCAGGCTTCCCACAAGGCGATGACGGTTTGCGCATCCGCTTCGCGCGCCTCGACCGGCGGGGAGACTTCGGATCGGTTCGACATGGCCGCGCTGTCGCTCAGGCGCGAGCGTTGCGCAAGGTTTCGCGGGGCCGGTGAGCCCTTGATCCGACGATGAGAAAGAAGCCGGCGGGTTTGAGCCGTCTGCCATGACGCTATTCGTAGGACATGTGGTCCGCAGTTTGAATCGAGGGTGATTGTTGGGAAAGTCCGTATCGGGCTAGCTCCTCGCAGACCCGGGTCTCGACGCGCTCGGCGAAGCGGATAGCGTCGGCGGCTTCCTTTTCGGCCATGACCTTGTCGTAGCGCTCCTGCGCCCTGCGGAACTGCTCGGCGATGCCTGGATCCTCAGGGGGCTTGGGAGGCGCGGGCGGCCGGCGTGTGGCGAGCCATTGCTTCGCGGCGCCGACATCTGCGGGGACATGGACGGTCACCGGCACGATCACCGGCTCCTTGGCGCCGGAGGGGTGGAAGATCTTCACATCGGAATACTCATAGCCGCAGGCGCGCTCGTACAGCGCGCGCTCGACGCGATCGTCGGCGAATTCCTTGCCGGCGGTGAGCGCCTCGGCGAATGCGTCATACTCGGCGCGCCATCGATAGAAGGTGCGCACGCAGACGCCGAGGATATCGGCGATCTCGCGATCAGTGGCACCGTTGCGGCACAGCTTGCGCGCCTGCTCGGCATATTCGGGGCGATAGGTGGTGGGGCGTCCTGCGGGCATGAGGAGTGGATAGCGCGGGTTGCGGTGGGGTTGAATCAACGTGCCGGTGCGCGCGATTCGAGGGGGTGTGGCGGGGTGGTTGTGACATAATTCGGGGGCGGATGCGGTGCGCGATGTGGGGTTTTACGAGGGGAAATGGTTGGAAATGGGCGCGTGGGGCGGATGAATTATGTCATGCCTATCCGGGGGTGGGCTGTTGGACGGGGGTGGTGGAGAGGCAGTGTGGTGCGCGGTTTGAATCGCGGGTGGCTGTTGGGAATGTCATGCGGGTGCTGACATTGTTCTGGCAGCGGTGGGGCGCCGGGACTCGTCAATTAAACCATTGAATATGAAGTATTTATTTACAGATAAATGCTTGCTGTAGCCTTGACACGCGCAGCGATCCCCACTCTCGCATAGTCATCGAGCCCGTTGCATTAAGGGGCTTTCGTATCTGCCACCGTAACGAAGAAGGCTCTGTACCGTGACAACGAATCTCAGCCCTGATTTCGCCGATGCCGTGCGCAAGGTGGAGCGGGCGAACCATCACATCGCCGAATTCGACGCGGCGGCCGAGCGCTACTTCTCCAAGCGCCCCACCCAAGTCACCATGACACCGATCGTGCGCAAAGGCGTTCATGGGTTCGCGGTAGGCGATCGGCTCGGGTTTCCGGATAAGGGAATGGCGCTCTACATAGGCGATGCGGTCCACAATCTGCGCTGCGCGCTCGACTACCTGATCACCGCCTGTGCGGTTCACAATAGGAAGCCCACCAACATTACTGAATTCCCCTTCGTGAAGGCTGGGGGCCGGAAGGCTGATCTGAAGAAGGGCATCTTCAAGGCGCGGGATGCGGATCCTCGTGCGGCGAAGCTCGTGTGGAAGGCTCGCCCATATCCTCGTGGCAACACTCTCTTAGTGGCGCTCAACGAGCTCGATCGGTTCGATAAGCATCGGCTGATCGTCCCGGTTGAATCTCAGGTTGATGTCGAGGTTACGACTGGTGGCTATAACGGACTCTCCATTGACCGGCTGAAGGGCAAGCGCCGCAAGGGCAGCACGGGCTTCATGCCGGTGAAGGAGGGCTACGAGTTGGCCGTTGCCGTAGATATGAATTTTCGGAGCGAAATTGTCTTTGCCCGTGGTAGACCTCTCGCGGGTAAGCCATGCCTCCCGGCGCTCAAGGCGATGTCCGGTGCGGTCGCGGACGTGATCGAGATGTTTGAGGATGAATACGAGACGATCCCGTTCTCGCGATCGTTGCCCCGCGCCTGAACTTCGAACGGAGGACGCCATACATCCAAGGGACGTGAAAAGCCCCGCCCGCAACATCAACAGTGTGGGCCGCATCTATATCGAGCCGGTGGCGCAGCATTGGTCCGTAGCGGAAATCGACTGGACAGATGACGATGGGCACCGCGACCCTCACGCGATCGGCTGCCGCTGGAATGGCAACATCAACGATGCTGATCAAAAGGGGCACCCAACCGGGCATAGCCATCCGGTGTGGTTTATCCTACCGGAGCCATTCGCGAGCCTTGGCCGTGCGCTGATCGAGGCGGCTACGCCATCTGCATCCCAAACCGGTTTCGAATGAATCGGTCCTGATTCCGGTTACGAGCGCCCACGAAGTGCCGCGCCCTTTCCACCGCCCATCGATTCATGTTCGTGGCTAGCTCTTTTCCTTCCATGTTCAGAATATCCCGGAGCGTGGATTCTTCGTGGGTGGCCACCATTATCCGGCGGGGGGATAGTGGAATCGCGTAATGGCCACCCGGAATCTGCAAACCATTCGTCATTGCCAAGAGCGCATCAGAAATCAGGAATTCCGGTGTAGCGCCCCACGTGTCGATCACCTTTTTGTGCAAGCCATTTAAAAAGATGCCGACGCGCTCGCTAAACAGGATCGAAGGCAGCACACGCAGGATCATCTTGTCCACCTGAGCAGATGTGTGAAGCTTCCGGTATTCCTCGAATGTCTCCGGATCGTTCTGCCCTCTGAGGCGCGGATACAGGTTTCGGGCTTTATCAAGCGCCTCAAGCCACTCGCGCTGACCGCTCTGGCGGAATTTCTCAATGCCATCGGGCGTGCGATGATGAAGGGACCGGATGAATATGCTCCATGCGGACATTTCTTCGATCGATAGATTAGGCACAGGGTCCGAGTTCAACTTGACGAGCACTCGTGCCGCTCGACTATCGATGCGCTGAAAGAGCGCCGTCTCCATCCAATTTCGAAGCTCGGGGTTCTCGCCGGGAGACTCGTAGAGCTTCTTCACGAACCCGGTTTCGCTTGGAAACGATCTCCGGACCATCATCTTGCCCCGATACTCGCGGGTGTAGCGGTCAAGGCGACCGTCCTCACCAGTCCACCAGCGAAGATAGAATTCCGGGATGTAGTGATGCTTCTCAGGGTCTTTGGACGCAGCCATATCCCCATTGTCGCAACCGCCGCGCTGGCGCGCAATCGTTGTACTTCATGCGGATCTCGGCGATCTCTGTGGCAGCGCATTTAATTGAAATCGCGCGAGTTCTAGGTTGCACCTAATCCGACAACACCGGAGATAAGTGCACGGTCACCGAGTCCGCTCACGGCCCGTATGGAAGTTCGCCGAACAGGCCGAGTGCCGCGTCTCCGCTTAGCCGCGTGAACGGAATTTCCTTGTGCTGACCGGGCACACGGGGTTTCGCCGGGCCATCGCCGGGGCCATTGCGCGTATAGCCATTGACGCGTTCGCCGTCGTCCTTAGTGAACGGCAAGACTACAATCCGGCCAAAATTCTTCGAGATGATCGTGCCTTGAGCCCATTCTGCAGGATCGCTGTCCGACTTGCCTGGACTGCCCAACTCCTTGACCGTCCAGCCGACGGTGCCATCGCTTTCGTACCAGAAGACAAATCGGTCGAGCACAACAGCGGTCCTGCCCTGCGCGAGCGCCTCAGCAAGCATCACTTTCATCGGCTCGAGCTGTAACAGCTTGATCGCGCTCGGCAGTAGGATCTTGCGTATCGCTGCCTTGGTCGTTCCCCAATGCTCAAACGCATTTAGTCCGAACCCGTCGGAGATTCGAGCACGATGTACGATCTCCGCGTCACGTCGCGAGAGATAGCCATTGGTCGCACGCCGCCACGCAACGCCATCCTGCGAAATGTAAATAGCGCGAGTGACACCCCCGCCCAATGTTACCATCCGTAGATAAGGTAGATCGAGAAGTTTGCGGTAGAGCTCGGATCGTTCCTCTTCACGCCCGCCCGACAGGGTCAATTGATCGATCTTAGGCGGAACCAGGGCCGCGTGGCGCCGCTTGGCTTCGGCAAACATCAGCGCCTGTTCTTCATCATGACGGTTTGAAGCGACAACAGCCTTCGCAAGCTTAAGGCTGCGAGAATCGGCGTGATTCTCGCTGAGCTTGTCGAGATCGATATCGGGGCTGAGTTCACGCGAAAGGCGCCTAGCGTCCGCGCGCGCCGTCGCTTCGTCGTCGCGGAACGCTGGCGCCATCAGGCCATGTCGCGTGATTTCGCGCCGCTTGACCCAACGCGGCTCGCCGGTCGCGCTAAACTTCAAGTCTTCAAGGAACCAACGATCAAAATATGCTTCGAACTTGGTCCGTACCCAATATGCCGGTGTATTAGTCATGCGCAGAGCATGCCTTAACGAAATCGATGCAGCAACTGCGGGATGGCAGAGATTGAGAAAACATCGGTGACAGTGCATTTAGCTTTGGATTCTTAAGCACTGTTCGGAGATAAGCGCACTGCCCCGCGTCACTAGTCAAAGTCCATAATGTTGAAGAATAAGACCAAAGCGCCTCTCTCGACCTGTCTCATCTGCCAGAAGGAGCCCGCGATCAGGGCGCATCTTTTGCCAGAATGCTTCGTCCGTGAAATCTACCACGAGCCGAAGGACGACGAGAAACACGTGATTCATCACCCGGTCAGCGGCGAGAAATATCAGTCGAACACCGGGCGCTTCGACAAGGGAATCCTGTGTTCCACCTGCGACAATGTCCTCGGCCGCTACGAAGAGTCGGCCTTTCAGCTGATGAGGCGGCTTCGCGCCATGAAAGTCGGTACGAAGCGCGGCACGGACAGCTTCGTGAACGAGGGGATATACCCGTTCCGCGTGCCGGTCGTGAACGATTTCATCCGCTTTGCCTCTGGCATATTGTGGAAATACGCATCGACCCCGCCCGACGATGCCGGCCATATCGACATCGGCGACTGCAGGAAGCTGTTCGAGGACATCTGCTTTCGCGGGGCCGACATTCCCGAGAGCGTCGACGCCTTTATCGAGCGCGACCTTCTCTCGTTCGCGGCCTTCAAGGATCCAAACGAAGTCTATTATTATTGCACGCCCTCCGTTGGGGTGCGGGGCGAACAGACCCGACATCGCATGGCCTGGTTCAGCGTCGGCGGTTTCACGATCTACGTGAAGCTCAATGATCCGGGGCTCTCCGACTTCGCGCCCAAGAAGTGCTGGATGCGGGGGCGCAAGCAGTGTTTCTTCAATGTGTCGATCCGGTCGATGACTGTGAACGGCAGCATCCACCAATCGATCGGCCTAACGAGCGGCGATCTCGCCAAGCTGAACAAGTCCATCCATACCAAATATCAGACCGGCCAATTGCCGCGATGGGGGAAAAGCGCCCGCGCCTGATCGACAAGCGGGCGCGGTCATATCGGGAGGGGAATCATATGGGGGTCGCACCGGCGCAGGTATTGGCTTCGCTGCTAGAGAACGGCGATGACGAGGGTCATACCGACGAAATTCATCGCCACCTCGCGCACGCGACGCACTTCATCTGCATCGTCGCCTTCGCCAAATTCTCTGGCTGGAAGCTCATCAGGAAGGCTCTTGCGGAACGAACGGCGAAGGGCCTGAAGGCGACCTTCGTTGTCGGTCTCGACTTCTATCAAAGCGAGCCGAGGGTACTCCGCGCTCTTCGTCGGCTCCAGTCCAAAGCCGCCGATTCCGGCGGCGAGATCAAACTCTATATCGGCCAGGAGCAAAGCGGCCACACGCTTCATCCCAAGGTCTATTGGTTCAAGGGGCCCAGCGGTCAGACAGCTATTGTCGGCTCGGCCAACATGACCTGGGGCGGGTTCGCCGGCAATTTCGAGCTCTCGGCCTTGCTGTCAGGCCCGGGCGCCAAATTGCAGACATGGCTCAAGCGCTGGATCGATGATCGGATCGAGTCGGAAGGCATCGTCGAGGCGACCAAGGACCTGATCGACGGCTATGAGGAACGACGCAACATCTACCTAACCGCGCTGCAGGCCGCCGAGCGGCGCGCCTCCCGGTCGATGGCGGCGCCTTCTGGCCATACCATCACGCTGGCGGACCTTCTAGCCGAGATGCGCGCCGATAAGGGCCCCAAGGGCTTCGACCAGTCGGTGGAGCACCGGCGGGTGAACCGCGGTAAGGCTCGTAAGCAGATCGCCGCTCTGGCTCGCGCACCCGGCCTCAAGGGTCGCGCCTTTCTTAAGGCCTATGATGGCCTAATTCGAAACTGGCATTCGGGCGGCCTCCAGCGCGGCAAGACCGCGATCGCGAAAAAGCCCGCACAATTCCAGGCTGCCCTTCGTGCGCTAGCAGCCGAGCGGTCACAGGATCCGGCCGTTCTGTACGATCTCCTCAAGCAGCATTTCGAAAAGATCCCGCGCGCCGGCACCAATGTGCTCACCGAACTTCTGCACACCCGCGACCCCGACCGCTTCCCGGTGATGAATCGCAACTCGGTCAAGGGAATGGGGCTCGCCAATGTCACCGGCTACCCCCGCGCGCCATCCAAGGCCTCGGTCGACGGGGCGCGCTACGCGCAATTTGCTGAGCATGCCGAACGCCTACGGCAAAACCTTGGCCTCACCGACCTCAGCGAACTCGATGCGCTCTTCAACTTCGCTTATTGGAAGCCGGACGAAGACGCAGATGAGGAATAGGCATCGACATGGCCCGAGCAGATCGGCGGCTTCTGATTTCCCGAGCGGCGCCTCAGAAACAGTGTGTCAGCGACTCAGAACCGAATACACCATTTTCGACTTGCCGCTTTTCATCTGGCCGTCGCTCATGCCCGCCGGGCAATCGCCGGTGCGTTTGGCGACGATCTTCTGGTCGTCGCCGTTGACGCTCAGATCCAGGACTTCCTCGAGCGTGTAGCCCGTTGCCACATCGCCCTTCAGCGTGCCGCGCGTGGTGACCGGCTTCATGTCGGGTACGCCGCACACGGTGACGTAGCTGTAGCCGTCAGCCGTTTTGGTGAAGGTGCGCGAGGTGCAGTCTCCGCCATTGCCGATCTGCTGGAAGGCGGAATATTTCGCTTCCGACTTTTCCCCGACGCAGAGCTCATCAGTGAACAGTTCGTCGCCATTGGCGGCGACATCCGTGAAGGTCCAGAGCCCGGCCTGCCGCTTCGGGGCGGGGATGTTGGGTTTGGCGTCGGTGGAGGCCAGCGCGCTGGTTTCGACTGTGGGCACGACATTGGTGTCGTTGGCAGCCGGGGCCTGGGCGGAAGGCGAGCAGGCGGTCGTGGCGAGCAGCGCCGCTGCGGCGAGGGTGATGCGCATGATGGGTTTCCCTTCGACTGAGATCAGCAACCGCCGGCGGCATTGCCGACCTTGCGGGCGCTGTAATAATTCGCGTAGCTGTCGCGCGAGGCCTTATCGAGGCCTCGCGTAAGGCCGACAATGCCGCGCCGATCGGCCGTGAGCTGAAACAAGCCGAGGGTGCGGGACTTGCTCTCGTCCGAGCCGGTCTGGACCATGTCGAGCTTGAGCACGCGGCCGTCGATCGTGCCGGTCACTTCGCCGCGCTCATATTCATAGCATCCCGTCACGCGATCACCCTGCTGGGTGAGATGGATCCAGCCCCAGCCGCTGGCGCCGTCATAGTTGCCGGTCATATCGGGCATGGAGGCGGTGTTCGTGGTCTGGCGGCCATAGCCGTGAAAGCCGGTCAGCCCGGTATAATCATCGCCGTAATTGCCCTCGATCGTCAGCCTGACCCAGCGGCCGGTCGGGCGCTCCTCGGGCTTGAAGGCGAAGGACTGGCCGTTGGCGTTCATCCGGAGCTGGCCGGAGAGCACCTCCTCGAAGCCCGATTTGGCCGATGTGTTCGACAGGGCGATGGTGAAGCCCTTCGGCGCCTTGCGGTCCCGGTTGAGCCCGCCGGTATCGAAGGCGATCCTGCTGAGCTCGGTTTCTTCGGCGAGCTCGACGACGAACACGACCTGGCCCGCCGCGCCGGTCCAGTCAGTGCTTGGGGATTCGTCGATCAGGTTGAGCGGGCTCACCGACATGTCCGACATATCCGCGTCGGCCGGCATCTGAACGATACGCGCGCCGGCACGGTAGGTGAAATAATCGGCGCCGGCGGTCTGCGCGATCGCGGTGCTGCCGATCAGTCCCGCGCTGAGGATCGGGAACAGCGCGGTCATTCCAACTTTGCGAAGCGAAATCATGGGAGGCTCTTCCTTTGCTGCATCCTGTGTGAGGCAAGACGGGGAAAGCGCGGAAAAGCGGACAGGCGGGGCTAATATTTTTTGGAGCTGCGAATTTATTGGAGCTTCGACGCTGCCGTGCCTAGGGTCGAGTTCGATCGGGTTAAGTCAGTCGTCATCCCGGACTTGTTCCGGGATCCACCGGGCCACATTCTCTAAGTTTCGGATGTTCGGGACGCCGGCTCAGTGGATGCCGGAACGAGTCCGGCATGACGGGTAAAGCTGATCGAATTCGACTCTAGCGTGTACGCAAACGGGGGAAGGCGACGATGCAAGGGGTGACGGTCGAGACATGGGGCGCGATTCAGGCGCTGTTCGAGGAACTGGTCAACCTTCCGCCTGAAGAACAGGCCCGCAAACTGGGCCAATCCTCGCAACCGCCCGAGATCGTGACCCAGACCCGGGCGCTCCTTGCCGCCGCGAATGCCGAGGGCATATTGGACGGGGCAGCGCCCTCGATCGAGCTGCCGGGCAGTGCCAGCGCCTATCGTTCGCTTGCCGAAGGCCAGGTGGTAAGCGGCTTCACGGTCGACCGCCTGATCGGGCGCGGCGGGATGGGCGAAGTCTATCTGGCGCACCGCACCGCCAGGGATTTCGAACAGCGCGTCGCGCTCAAGCTGCTGCGCGCCGAAGCGGCCGATCACGGCGAGACCTTCGTGCGCGAACGCAAGCTGCTCGCCCGGCTCGAACATCCCGGCATCGCGCGGCTGATCGACGCGGGCGTGGCTGAGGACGGGCGCCCGTTCATGGCGATGGAATATGTCGATGGCGAGCCGATCGACAGCTGGTGCCGCAAGCACAAGGCCGATCTCGAGACGCGCCTGAAGCTGTTCAGCGAGGTCTGTGATGCGGTCGCTTATGCCCATGCGCATCTGGTCGTGCACCGCGACATCAAGCCTTCGAACATCATCATCGATGCCGCCGGCAAGCCGCGCCTGCTCGATTTCGGCATCGCCAAGCTGCTCGACGATAGCGCGGCGGTGCCGCTCGTCACCCAGGCGATGCTGACGCCGGATTATGCCGCGCCGGAGCAGCTGGATGGCGATGAGGTCTCCGTCGCAACAGACGTTTATGCGCTCGGCGTGCTGCTGTACGAGCTGATGACCGGGACCGGCCCGTGGCGGCGCGAGGGTGCATCGGTGCCGGCGATCATCCGCCGCGTGCTGTATGAAGATCCGGCGGTGCCAAGCCGCCTGGCTGTCCGCGAGGATGCGCCGGTGCCCGCGGCACGTATTCGCGGCGATATCGATGCGATCATCCTGAAGGCAATGCGGCGGCAGCCCGTGGAGCGGTATCGCAGCGCGAGCGCGCTTTCGGACGATATCGCGCGGCACCAGTCGCTGGAGCCGGTCCAGGCGCGCGGGGGATCGACGCGCTATATGCTTGGCCGCTTCCTCAGGCGGTATCGCTGGGCGACGGCGGCAACCGCGGCGGCGCTTGTCGCGCTGCTGATCGGTGCCGGCGGCATCGCGTGGCAGGCGCGCCAGACGGCGATCGAGCGCGATATCGCGGTGGCGCAGGCGCGCCGCAGCGAAGCGATCAATCGCATGCTGACGGTCATGTTTCGTGACACCGCCAGTCACGAGGGCGAGGGCGCCACGGTCAAACAGATGGTTGACCAGACTGCCGAGCGGCTGGTGAACTCAGTCGATACGAGCACTGAATCCGCGACCCTGGTCACCACCCTGTTCGATCTTTACGCCAGCCTGGAGGATGCGGCCGGTGCCGATGCGCTGATCACCCGCGCCCTCAAGCGCGGCATCGGCAAGGACGACCCGGTTGCGACCGCCCAGATCAAGTCGCGCGCGGCCGGCGCGGCCGCCACAATGGGTCGCAACGATGAGATCGCGCCACTGCTCGACGCCGCCGAGCCGGTGTTCCGCCGCGACCCCGATCGCTTCGGGCCCGAGCTGGTCGATATCGATATCGCCCGGGCACAGTTGCTGCGCCGGACGGGCAAGGTCGAGGAGGCGATCACGCTGATGACGCGCGGCCTCGACCGGGCCGACAAGGCCAAAGGCGAGAATCACCGCGATCTGCTGACCTATTACAATAATCTGCTGGTCTATATGCAGGAGGCGAACCAGTTCGACGCAATGCCGGCGATCTTTGCGCGCGCCGACGGCGTGTTGAAGCGGACCGGCCAGGAAGCGAGCATGCAGGGCCTTGGCATTACCCAGCTAAAGGGTGTCCGCCTGCTCAAGACCAACCAGGCCGCCGCTGCCGAGGCGATCTTCCGCGACGTCGTGGCGAAGCGGCGCGCGCGGTTCGGCCGTTCAGCGGGGCTTGGCGTCGATCTGCTCCAGCTTGGCCGCGCCCAGCTTGCGCGCGGCAATTATGCCGATGCGGTGCGCTCGCTTTCCGAGTCAGAACCGATGCTCGCCGAGAAGATCAGCCCCGCGGCCCTGCCGACGATTGCCGCCGGCGCGACGTTGGCGGAGGCAACGGCCGAGGCCGGCGACCCGGCATCGGCGCTGCGCATGCTCGATCGCATCGAGCCCGTGGTGAAGGCAATGCCCGGCCCGACCTACGCCTTCGCGCTCCATGCTCGCGCGATTGCGCTGCTCAAACAGGGCAAGCGCGTCGAGGCAAAGGCGGTGGTCGATCGGGCCGAGGCGTTGCTGAAGGCACTGGGTCCGGCGGGTGCAACATATCTGAAGGCGCTGCCAGCGCTGCGGGCGCGGATCGGACAGCCTTAAGCGACAGCCATCTCGTTGTGGATCCAGGCGCGGGCCTGGACCCACCAGCGGCGCACCGTCCGATCGCTGACGCCGAGCACATTGGCGGTCTCGCGTTCGTCCATCCCGGCGAAGAAGCGGCAATCGACCACCTGCGCCAGTGCCGGATCGAATTGCGAGAGCTGCTTGAGGGCCTCACCCAGCTTGACCACTTCGCTGTCCGCCGGCGGTGTCGCGGCGAGCGAGTCGAGCTGCTGGGTGAAACTATAGGTTGGGGCATCGCGCTTCGACGCGAGCCGCGCACGGGCGGCATCGATCAGGATGTGGCGTATCGCCGTCGCCGCGCAGCCCAGGAATTGCGACTGGCTCTCCCATCCCTCGCGCTTGCGGAGCTTGAGATAGGCCTCGTTGATCAGCGCCGTCGTCTGCAGCGTCTGTGGCGCGCCGGCGCGGTAATGCTCGCGCCGGGCGATGGTGCGCAGTTCAGCGTACAGGCTTTCAATGAGGTCGTCGGCGACTTGCGGCGCGCCGTCCGGCCGGATGATCCTGTCCATCGCACCTGCCCCTGATCAACCGCTATTGTCATGCGGCCAAGTGCCTTGAATGGCAAGCGGAAGTCGCCGCTGGCGCGGCCCGCGATCAGCCGCGAAATCACGAATGCCCAGGCCCCGTCCGGTTTCGATGTCCGGTTTGCCGTGCTTTTCCCGTCTTTCGCTACGTCACGGGGCGAAAAAGCTGCCCCGCACGGGAGACAGTCGATGCGCAACACACCCCATGGCCCACTGGATCTGCTCAAATTCGGGCCCCTGCCGCTGGCGCTGCCCGTGATGCTCGCCGCCCTTGCCATCGCCCCGTCCGGCCAGGCGCAGATTCGCGCGCGAACGCCGGTTGCGTTGCCGAGTCCGCCACCCGACCGCACCCCCGACACGGCGCGCCTTCGCCGCGTGCCGGGCACAGAGGCCCCCGCGCGCGACCCGTTCGAGGCCGAGCCGGATTCCACACCATCGGAGTCCGCGCCCGTACGGAACCGGCGCACACCCGTCGAAGCCACCGCTCCCGAGCGCGATCCGGCACCGATCCGCAGCCGCCGCGCGCGCGGCGACACCCAGGCCGCCGCGCGTGACCCATTCGACTCCGGGCCGGATTCCGCGCCGTCCGATTCGGTGCCCGTACGGAGCGGGCGCATGCCGGTCGAGGCAACGCCGCCCGAGCGCGATCCGAGGCCGGTCCGGGTCCGCCGTATGCCGGCGGAGGAGACATCCACGCCCGACACTTCCGAAACCACGCCCGTGCGGACGCGCCGCACGCCGACCGAGGCCACGCCCCCCGAGCGTGATCCGACGCCGGTCCGGGTCCGCCGCACGCCGAGGGTGGAGACCTACGCGGATACGCCGCCACCGGCGCTCTTGGAAACGCCATCGGAGACGGTATCGGAGAGGGGCCCGGCAAGACAGCGGCGCATCCCCGTCGAGGCCACACCGCCGCCGCGCGAACCGACCCCGGTGCGCCAGCGGCGGTCGCCGGACGATGAATTCCAGGATTCGACGCCGGTGCGCGTGCGATCCGTGCCGACGGAGATCACCCCCGTCCGGCGGTCCCCGATCCGGGAGCAGCCGGTGTTTGACGCACGCCCCCCAAATCCCGTCAGACCCAATCCCGTCAGGCAAGATCCCTTCAGGCCCAATCCCCCCGCCACCGGAGGCCGTTGCGGAGCGCAAGCGCAGGCGCCGCTGACGCGCAGCATCCTGCGCGATGATTTCGACCCGGCCGTCGCCAGCATCGCGCCCCCGTCGGAAGCCGCGACCGTGTCGCTGCAGGATAGCCTCACCCTGCGCCCCGGCAGCCATGCCGACCTGATGAAGACGCTGCCGACCTTGCGGCAGATCCCGATGTCCGTGCTGAACGGCACGTCGACCGTGACGATCGGCAAGACCCGGGTCGATTTCCGGCCGATGATTCAGAACCCAAAGGCCCTGCTCAACATCGCGAAGAAATTGCGCGCGTTGCCGGCGCAGGTCGAGGTGTGCGCCGATGTCCTCGAGGCCATGGAGATCAAGCAGGGTCTCGTCGTGCGCAGCCTGCTGACCTACCGCATCCTGCCGGGCGCGTGCAGCGATGAGCAGCGCCGCATCAAGCTGGCGGGGAGCGGGGTGAGTTGCTTCACCCGTTCCACGGACGCGCAGCGCGAAGCCGGTTTCGGCAACATCAGGAACATCCGCTATGTCAGCGATCCGGGCGACCGCGCCAGGGCGCTCGCTGAATCCCGGCATCAGGCGTCGAAGATCGGTGCGGATATCGACCAGAGCGTGGCCGATTTCCGCGGCCAGCTGAGCAATCCGGCCCAGCGCGCCGAGATCGCCGCCGAGATCGGCGACAGCGAGCTGGCGCGGCTCGATACGCTCGACGACAGCGCGCTGGCCGGGGAACTGGCGAACGCGGCTGAGACCAAGGTCGAGCAGATCGCCTTCATCCCGGGATCTGATCAGCCGCGAAAAACCTTCAAGCCGCTGGTCGCGCCGATCAGCGCGGGCAAGCCGCTCGGCGTGATGAAGCCGCCGCCGCCAGCTCCGGTGCCAATCGATGTCGAGTATGACATCGGTTCCTATGTCTTCCTCGCCGGCTTCACCCTGGGCAAGGAATATGAATGGAAGCAGCGCGTCGACACCACGATCAAATGGTGTTTCGTCGGCTGCAAGAAGCATTATTATGCTGAGCTGTTCGCCGGCTTCGAATATGACTTCGGGCTGCGCATCCCGATCCGGTTCGGCGGCACCTACAACCCGACATCGGGCGTCAAGGACGAGGCCAGGCTGACCGTCAAGATCGCGCCGATCGACGGCAGCGTCGCCGATTACGAGGCGGCCGGCCTTGCGAAAGACAAGCTGTTCGAGGGCAAGGAACTCGTCGCGGAGGTCTGGGCTCATGCCGGCGCATCGGCGAAGCTGCCGATCGTCGGCGTGCTCGGTCCGGTCGTTCCGATCCAGATCGGCCAGGATTTCACTGACGCCCTGCCCGCACCGCTCGCCCATGGCCAGTGGACACCGCCGACGCCGGGGGTGAAAAGCAGCGAGCCCGAATTCACGCATGTGTTCGAGAATGTCGACCTGATCGGCGGCCGGGCCAATTTCGGCATCCTCGGCGGGAAATTGCTGCCGGCGGTCAAGGTCAAACTCTATTCCGAGAAGATGAGCCTGACGCTGACGGACTCCGACGGCAAACCCTATCCGCTGACCTATGACGGGCAGCAGCAGAACGTTGCGGTCGATCCGGCCAGTACGTCGAGCACCTTCACGGTCGGCGATCCGCTCTACTCGCTCGGCTTCAACGTCACGCCGGGCATCACCGCGCGGCTGTTCATCGATCTGGCGGTGTGGAGCAACAATTGGGACTGGCCGATCTGGTTTCCTCAACTCGCGGTTGATCTGCCGCCCGGCGGGCTCAAATTCGCCTGCCATGAGGGCACGATCTGCACGCGCAAGTTCGGCTTCAATCAGAATGGCGTGCAGTCGGAGTTCGACCGCCTGCTCGAGAAATGGGCCAGGGAATTCGACCCCCCATGGATCCCGAAATGCGTCGACGAGCCCTGCAAGCTCGGCATCCGCCTCATTCGGCAGGGCGTCCTGTTCTCGGGGCGGCACAAGCACGCCGACAATCCCGACATAACCATCGCCGCGATGAAGGGCGAGTTCATGACTGCGCAGGCCAACGCGCAGAAGGTCGTCACTGAAAGCCAGGCCCGTAAGGCGCAGGCCGCGGCCAATAGCTGGGGCGTGATCGCGCAGGCGATCTGGACGAAACAATGCAAGGATGCCTTGTGTTATGACATCGTGACGGCGCTGGCCGCACAAATGGGCACGCGCGCACGGGAGATCGTCAAGGCCAACCCCAGCTTGCCGCCGCTGTCGGTCACGCAGCAGGTCAACAAGGAATTCGTCCCCAAATTCCGGCAGGCGGTGGACGAGTCGAAGGTTCGTGATGCCACCGAACAATCGTTCGAGACTCAGCGCCAGCTCAACAAGCTGAAAGGCAAGACGCCCAAAATGCCATAGCGGCATCGGGCTTTCCCGCATGATCCTGGCTGTCGAGGTTCGATTCCAGGACCAGACGCGGTTCGGCGTCGGGCACGCGAATCCTGATTAGCGCCTCGCACCCGACAATGGCTCGAGCGGAATGGGACTTTCCATGTGCCGGCCGCGACAGCTGATGCGACGCCTGCCACGCTATATGTAGGCGCTCGCGGTCTTTCGTCTCCCCTTCGCCCTGCCCAGGCTCGACGTCACCGGTCCCTGGATCCTGGCTTCGCGTCAGGGGCAAACGGGTCCCTGGGTATCCCGTCGGAACGCCCCTTCTCCTGTGGATCGGCCTCGGGCTTCCCCTTGAAAAGGCTGACACAGCGTTCCAGCTCGGTGACCGCCGCGCCGCTTCCATCGAGGCTCAGCTGCTCGACCGGCACGTCGCCGCGAGAGATGTGGAGGGCCTTTGATGCGGCGAAATAGGACGGGAATTTTGCTTCGAAGCTCGTGACGAAGCCCTTTTGTTCATCGGATGCAATGCCGACGACCGGGTGTTCGGAATAGCCGCCCCTGGTGAGGCGGAAATTCAACTTCAGCTGTTCCATCTCCTTGATCGACCAGTTGTCGTTCAGAACCGAGAGGCGGTTGCTGCCATCGATATCGAGGCCGAGAAGGAGCGTGGTTTTCCCGGGCCCGTCGTACGTCCTGGTCAGGAAGCAGCCTTTTTTGTCCTTGCTCGCCGCCACCGTCCAGTTGCCGACATCCCGCATGGAATAATCCTGGGCGGACGCAGCAGCGCTCGCGAACAGCCCGGTGAGGACAAGGGGCGGCATAAATGCCGAACCGACAGTCGCCCGAAACCAGGCAGTGACCAGTTCACGCATTCGGCATCCCATCTCCACGGTGATCTATCCGACACCAGCCATTGGCCATGAACGCAGCGCGGTGGCGGAGGCTCCGCAGGTGATTGGACGAATGACCGCTTCGGGTCGAGTCAGCAACTGACCTGAACGACGGAAACCGGGCGCGCTGTTGCCTGCATGAATTCACCGATACGCGCGACGCTATAGGACAATACAAGTTCGTCTCATTTCCGTCGATGGTCAATTCCTTGACGTAATCAATATCCATAGTGCGGCGACACAGAGAACAGCTGAGGCGAGCAGGATGTCGCTTTTGTACAATTTCACGTACGCACTCGAATTGAGTGGTCGTAATCTGTAGCCTTGCCGATTTTATTCGGTGCAACAACATATAAGAAAGATCAATATCATGGTACATAGCCTCTCAATCGCAATGCAGAGCATCAAGTCCCTCGACGACAGCACTGAAGTCGGCTCGGATGAGCCCTATGTTCTGGTCACCGCCGCCAACCTTGCCGGGCTCATCCCGCAGGTCGAGGTGACGCTGTATGGCCCGTTCGAGGATACCGACAAGGGCGAGACCCACAGCACGGTCGTGGCCCCCGCCGGCCTGCCCAAGCCTGTCGCCGACGCCATCAATGGCAGCCCGCTGGGTCGTCGTCCCTTCTGGGCGCTCGACAACAAGACGCCGGCGCCGATCGCCAGCCCGAACGACGTGGTGTTCATCGTCTCGGTGATGGAGAATGACGACGGCAAGCCGAACACGCTGCGCACGCTCGTCAAGCTCGCCGCGGTGGGCAGCCTTGCCGCCTCGAGCGGCATGGCGCGCGCGACGCGCGTCCAGAAGCTGATCGCGGATATCGGCGGCGCGCTGGGGACGCCGACTGGCGCACCCAATTTCGACGATGT
>Ga0307508_10001176_pt1 | contig 30115 bp, 44 predicted proteins | sample 9_EM_MG_FD_203089 | JGI IMG/M metagenome (GOLD analysis project Ga0307508, IMG submission 203089) | Populus trichocarpa ectomycorrhiza microbial communities from riparian zone in the Pacific Northwest, United States - 9_EM | ecosystem: Host-associated > Plants > Roots > Unclassified | place...
ATTTGGGATGTTGGACTTTGTATCATAATGTATATATATATTTTAAATAAAATAATAGTTATTATGTGTAATCGAAGAACATAGCCAACTGTGTGTAGTAGCATTGCAACAGTAGTAATTGTAGATATGAAACCCCTTGCAGTGCACACTCACTTCTTCTGTAGCTCCCGTAAGGTGGTTGTTGCATCGGCAAGGTTGGTGGTTGTGTCGGTAAGATTGGTGGTTGTGTCGGTAAGATTGGTGGTTTGTCCGTAGAGTTGCTAAGCTTCGCTAGCCTAGCAAAGGACAAAGTTATATTTCACTCCTGGTGCTCCGGTAAGCTTTGCTAGCTCCTGTAGCTCCTGTAAGCTGGTGGGTGCGTCAGTTAGATTGGTGGTTGCGTCTGTAGCGTCTCTAAGCTTCGCTAGCCTATCGAAGGACAAAGTTATATTTCACTCCCGGTACTCCGGTAAGCTTCGCTAGCTCCCGTAGCTCCCGTAAGAATTTAATTTTTCGCTGATGCTATAAAAAGGGGGCCGGCAAGTTGAGGCCCATTCTTCTACGTCTCCCTCCCTCGTCGGAATCTACTGCTCCATTCAGTACTAACTCAATCAAGAAAACGTCACCAGTTCCCTGCATCACGATGTCGGAGAAACCCTACAAACATGTGCTCGAATCGATTGAACTCCTCAAGTCAACAAACTACACGAAGTGGTATAGGAACTGTTGTCGCATCCTCGAAGGTACTCATGCTTGGAACATCATCACCGGCGAGGAAGTTGAGCCAAATGCTCCTGTTGGATTCAACGCTGCTACCATAGCCGAACAGGCAGTCCACACCAATTACTTGGAACGTCGGGCACAGGCGGCTGCCATCATCAGTGGATCTTGCTCAGAGGAAGTCCAAATCGAGCTGGAAGGCATTCATGATCCTGCAGAAATGTGGACTGTCCTAGCCGATCGAATGGAAGCAGTCAGTACAACTGTTGGACCAATGATGCTTCTTCGAAAATTTCGAGATCTGAAACCGACCATTGGTGAACCGATCCACAGCTATTTCTCTCAGCTGATGGAAATCAAGAATCAACTGGCCAGTTCTGATGAAGCCATATCCGATGCCTCATTCAAAACCCATATTTTCACCACCCTCCTCTCAATATTCTCAGTTACCATCGAAATTCTCCAATCCCGTGCCGGTTTCACAATCCAGGAAGTCATGGATTCCCTGAAAGAATGCAAATGCAACAAAGCAATAATGACCAAACCAGACACTGTATCGGAAGCACTCTACAGTCAGCAATCAAAAAACGGAAAAGGAGGACAAGGTCGTCGGAATGGAAACAAATGGTGTACCAACTGCAAGATGACCTCCCACGACACGGAGAACTGTTGGAAACTGAAGAATCAGGACAGCAATAAACGGAAACGAGAAACCAATCGAGACATCTGTTACTATTGTGGAGACGAAGGACATATGCAAAAGGATTGTCCAATTAAGAAGAAAGCAAAGGCCGCTCGTTTTGGAAACCAAGGATCATCTGGCAGACCTAGTGGTGATGGACCTGGTGGATCTGGAGGAAATGCATCTGGTGGAAGTGGATTCAGTAGCAACCGACGAAACCGATCTTGTGGCAGCAACCGAGGAAATGGATTGAACAGAAGTGGAAACGATTCGGACACAATAAATGGTTGTCACCTAATTGCCAATGAACCAGACAATGGGGAATGACATGAGGGTTCCACCTCCCTCGGCTCGGATGTGATGGTCACCAGACATCGATCAGCAACATCAAGACTCCGAATCTGGGAAATCGACTCAGGTGCATCCCACAACTACAGCAACAATATCAGAGACTTTCGGAAAGCCTCGCTCACAGAGACAATGATGTTAATTAAACTCAGAGACAACAACACGGTACAAGCAAACAAAAAGGGGATCGTCAGGCTTAAAGGTGTCGACATAGAAGCATTCTTCGTCCCAGAATTCTGAATCTTGCTACTGTCCATCAGCCAGCTCGACACATCCGGACTTACGGCGACCTTCAAATCTGGAGTGTGTTCGATTACTGACTCCCACAGGAAGAGCGTTCTAAAAGGCGGACTAGAACACGGACTCTACACACTCACAATCGAAGGATCTGCGTATGTCTCGGAACTAAGATCTTACGACAGCAAAACATGACACTCCAACTCGATAGACATCTGGCATCAACGATTCGGACATCTCAACTACGTCAATGTTAAACGCATACTGGAAACGACACTGAAAACACCCTGGAAACTGTCGGATTCTGTGAGTCTAGGTCAAACATGCATCCAAACAAAACAACAACAACGTGTCACGCACACCCCATCATCTTGCACTTCAATCCCATTCGAACTCATCTACTCAGATCTCTGTGGACCTATCAAAGGAAGTATCGAAGGAAGCCAATACTACATTGTATACATTGATGATTGTACAAGATACATGGAGGTGTACTTCCTTGTGATGAAGTCGGCTGAAGAGATATCAGCGAAATTCCAAAATTCCCAAGCCTGGGTGGAAGCACGGAGTTTTCGTATCAAACGATTTCGGTGTGATAATGGCTTGGGGGAATATAACAATTCGGTATTCCGCGTACTATTAGGAGAGAAAGGGATTTCCTGTGAACCGGCACCACCATATACGCAACACAAGAATGGAGTTGCAGAAAGGATGATTCACATGCTCAATACCAAAGTAAGAAGTATGATGTGGGAGGTAAAGGTACCGCCCAAGTTCTGGCCTGAAGCGATCCGGACAGCATGCTATCTCCACTGGCGATCTCCAACTACAAGCCTATCCGGCAATCGCTCCCCCTTTGAAGCACTATTCGGAACTGTTCCACCAATCGAACATCTACATCGCTTTGGATGCCGTGTCTTCAATCACATACCACCATCTGAGAGAAATGAAAAGAAGTTTGGAAGTCGATCCAATCCCTCAATGATGTTGGGGTATGTCCATAACACAACAAAAATTTGGAGAATTTGGGACTTCAACTCGGGAAAGTCTGAAAGAGTAGTCGAATGCTCAAGCGTGGTGTTTGATGAACAAGAAGACATGTTTACAAGTTCCATAGGAGAACGTGAGGAAAACGTCGAGTTTCCAGATCACACTGCAGAGCCACAACAGGTGGACGAAACAACCGTCGAGGGAACGGATAATACATTGGGTATGCAAGAGGCTGATAGTAAGTCAATGAACCCAAAAATCTTGCGGTCCCCCTGCTTTGGCTCCCGGAGCGAAAGAAAAATCTCCCATTGTCAACGGCCAATAGAAGCCGGCGGAGAGATATACCCGTCCTGGTCGGAAGAGACTGCCATTGCACACGGCCGTTAGTAGCCAGTGGGAGGTAACCTGAGGTCCGCCGAAGCAGCAGATATCTGTGGAGGGTGAAGCAAGCACCAACAGATATCTGCGGTGGGTATAGGAGTATGAGAGAAGCCCGTCTGACCAATTCGGTGTTGACAATTCAGTACTCAGAAAAATCCCAACGAAGCCCACTGATCTCAGTGTTGACAAGTCATGGTTGATCCTGAAAAGGATAAATGCCGGAAGCTGTTACAGCTGAAAAGGGCATCAAAAAGATAAGACTGCACGGAAGATTGCAAGTCGCTGACAGATGAATTAGACTCTGACTAAGTTGCCGCACAAACGCGCAGCAAGTTACGACTTGTCACGAACGAAATGATCATGAGCAAGGCCTCTGCAAAAGGGGGTGATCTGAGGTCTTCAGAGAACCTTGCGACTGCCTTCATGATGCTCAGAATTACCGATATCCCTGCATCAGCACTCCTCGCATTTCAGATTGACGAAGGTGAATCAACTAGGATTCGAGAAGCTGAAGAAGAATACGAACCTGCCACCTATCATGCTGCACTGAAAAGCCCACAGGCTGAGAAGTGGAAAGAAGTGATGGTGCAGGAATGGCAGGCTCTGATCGAAAATCGAACTTTTGATATCCTCACAGAGAACCAGAAGAGTATATCTCCAAACAGGTCAACCGCTGACAAGAGTAAGTTCATGGAAGATCTGATTGGCTGCAAATGGGTCTATCGAAGAAAAATCAACCCGGACAGAACCACTCGATACAAGGCACACCTCGTAATTAACGGTTATGAGCAGAGAGAAGGTATTGATTATGATGAAACCTATGCCCCTGTTTCCAAACTTGCAACCTTCCGACTGCTACTCGCACTGGCAGCACAGCATGGTTGGAACGTCGACCACATGGATGTGGTAACTGCCTTTCTAAACCCGAAGATCGATCGAGACAACATCTGCATGTCTCTACCACCTGGAATCGAGTGACTCGAGAACACTAGTACCATAAAGGCCGAGTCACTTGTCCTTCGCAAAGCTCTTTACAGATTAAAACAAGCTCCCCAGCTTTGGTATGAAGATATTGATGGCTTCTTATGCTCTATAGGATTCAAGCAATCAGCTGAAGACCCGAACCTCTACCTCGAGCCGGGAGTCTTACTACTTCTCTATGTTGACGATCTTCTAATTACGTACAATGGAACTGACAGACACCGAATCAAGCAGCTCCTCCACACAAAATACAAGATGAGCGATCTAGGACTGGCAAGGAGATTCCTAGGTGTTGAGATCAAGAAAAAGGAGGACGGTTTCTGCATCAGCCAACAGGCCTACATCGACACGATTCTCATAAGATTCGGATTGCTTGATGCAAAGCCAGCAAAAACGCCTCTCGATCCTCAAGTCGACCTGAACAACCCCCACTGTGAGGACAAATCCGTTGATCGAAAGGAATATCTCTCAATAGTTGGTTCCTTGATGTACGCCACGCTTGGAAGCCGACTGGACATCGCCTTCAGTGTCACTGCCCTTAGTCACTACAACATTCAACCCCTTGAGATGTACCTGATGGCAGCAAAACGAGTACTCCGCTATCTCAACGCCACATCCAATCTCTGCATCCACTATCGATGTCTACCCCACTCTGAACTGTCAGTAGTGGGATATACAGATTCTGACTGGGCCGGAAACCTGAAGACTTGGAAATCTGTTGGCAGCTGCGTTTTTGGGCTTGGATACACCAACTGGAACCAGGAACTCATCACCTCTGGACTGGTGCACTGGCAAGCCAAATCTCAGAGTGTAGTAGCACTGTCCACGCTTGAAGCCGAGTATATTGCCAGCTCTCATGCCACCCGGGAGAGTCTCTGGATCCAGCACATCTTAGAAGAAGTTGCAACCACGATGTCGATCAATACCTCAAAGGGACCAGTACCCATTGGATGTGATAATCAAGGAGCGATTAAGCAAATCATCTCTGGAGTTGTGAAGCAGAAGTCAAAGCACATCGATGTTAAGTACCACCATGTGCACAACGAACAGACGAAAGGATCGCTAAACTTTCAATACGTTACGTCTGCAGCGAATCCAGCCGATCTGCTCACAAAACCGCTTGCCGCTCCTTGACACATGCAACTACTCCAACTCATCAATCTATCCGCAAACGAGTCCTTACACCCCACTATCCTCAACACCGAAGCATCCCTCATTACGCAAGATTCGACCAACCACACTCATCCATGACACAATGTCCAAGCGGCAAAGAATGGTAGCGACTCTGCGAAGGAAAAGGGGGTGAGACTCAGCGGAGAAAAAGGGGATGCTGGGAAGGAAGCGTGAGTTGATACTCTTTTCCCTACTGTCAGTTGTTTTTCCCAAAGGGTTTTCACTGCAGAGGTTTCTAATGAGGTCAACGATGATCGCAGGAGCTATATTTTACTTGGATTTTTGTACGAAGCGCGAGAAGAGGGGGTGTGTTGAAAAATGCTTCTCACCGCTTGACGTACGGCATTGCGCACGGAGTTGAGCAGAGCGCTGACCGGGTAAGCGGGGTAAGCAGTCCAATTGGGGTAAGTGTGTGGGTAGCGAGTCTTTGTACACAGTCGGCTTTTCACTCTTTCATTTTTCTTCTTGACTCAATAATAATCCTCATGGCTCCCAAAAGATCACTCGCTGCTCTCGCCCAACATGATCATCAACTAAACCATCACCGCTTTTCTCTCACTCCCTTCAAGTCCTTCTTCCTCTTCTTCCTCACCGTCTCCTATCACTCAGCACCTTGGAGAAGGACCCTGCCCGGCTTGCACCTCAAACCTCTACTATTTGTTTAAATCGAGAAAAAGAATCAGCGAGAGAATCCAGTGAATGAATTATTGAGAAAATCAACGAGAAAATCTAGCGGACCGAGAGTGAGCGAATCCAACAAGAGGGTTGACCAGAGGTAGGGTCACATAAGTGGCAAAACGTGATGGCGATTGTTGGTATTCCTTGGGACTCTGGATGTTGTTGTGTAATGAAGAAAGAAGACGAGGAAGAAGTGGGGATGGTTGATAAAAGGCTATCCATCACTGCTGGCTAGTGACTCATCCAGTAGTCCAGCAAAACTCAATTCTTGCAGCTGGATTGGTGAGGCAAGCTGACAACAAGCAATCACAGCACAGACAGAAATGACGTCTCTTGTTGGATTCCCTAGTAGCTGCAGCTCAATTCTCTCAATGGATTCATTCGCTGATTCTCTTGCCGATGCTCTCACTGTTTCTCTTGCTGATTCGCTTGCTGATTCTCTCGCCGAATTCTCTCATCGGATTCGCTCGCTGGATTCGCTCGCCGATTCTCTCACTGTTTCTCTAGTTGATTCTCTCGCAGATTCTCTCGCCCATTCTCTTGCTGTTGCTCCGACTGTTTCTCTCACTGTTTCTCTCACTGTTTCTCTCGCTGTTTCTCACGTTGATTCTCTTGCCGTTTCTCTTGTTGATTCTCTGTCAGATTCTCTCGCCGATTCACTCACCGGATTCTCTCGCTGGATTCACTTGCCGGATTCTCTCGCAGATTCTATCACTGGATTCTATTGCTGGATTCTATTGCCGGATTCACTCGCCAGATTCGCTTGCCGATTCTCTTGCTGTTTCTCTCGTTGATTCTCTTGCAGATTCTCTTGCCAATTCTCTCACTGTTTCTCTTGCAGATTCTCTCGCCGAATTCTATTGCTGGATTCTATTGCTGGATTCTATTGCTGGATTTGTTCGCCAGATTCACTTGCCAATTCTCTTGCTGTTTCTATCGCCAGATTCTATTGCTAGATTCTATTACGGGATTAGCTTGCCAGATTTGCTCGCCGATTCTCTCGCTGTTTCTCTTGTTGATTCTCTTGCAGATTCTCTTGCCAATTCTCTTGCCAATTCTCTTGCTGAATTCTCTTGCTGTTTCTCTCGCTGTTTCTCTTGCTGTTTCTCTTGCAGATTCTCTTGCTGTTTCTCTTGTTGATTCTCTCACCGATTCTCTCACCAAATTCTCTCACCAAATTCGCTCGCCAGATTTGCTCACTGGATTCTCTCGCCAGATTCATTCACAGGATTCGCTTGCTGGATTCGTGGGTCAGAGTTTCATACTGGATCTTGTCGCCACATACTGTCTTTGCTCACAATTGAATTCTCTCTTGTTGCAAATTTCAAATGTATTCTTTGCCTGCTGTCACTTGATGTTATGTCGTTTTGTGTGTGAAGTTTGTTATTCTGGAATTGTGTAAACTGATATTTTTCACCCTGGATAGTGAACCTCAGACTTTGTGAATAGTAGATGTCACACTATACATAGAATCCGTACAGAAGTTGTGAAGCTACTCAGCGTGGATAGTTGACATCCTGCCAGACATAGCATTCAAACGTAGAGAATGAGAGTTCTCTGTGGGAGTAGTTGATACCTCACCAGATGTAGTGTTTAAACGGGTTCTTGTCAGGATATGGTGGCGTCCGGAGATGAGGAGGCCTCCGGACATGAGAGACCAGAGGTGGCGTCCGGAGATGAGGAGGCGTCCGGACATGAGAGACCAGAGGTGGTGTCGGGAGATGAGGAGGCGTCCAGACATGACTGAGTCTCCGAGCACCGGCCCGGGGGGTAGTCTTCCGTCCTTTGTCCTGACAGCCTTCCAGTATATAGAGAGATCTTACGCCCATATAATGCTGTAACAAAATCTTCACCTTTTATCGATCCATATATTCCAACAGTTCTCTGTATGGATAGTTGATGCCTCTCCAGAAACATCAGCAAAAAATTTGAGAATTCCTAGGGAGCTCCTGTAGCTCCTGTAGCTCCCATAAGCATCGCTGACTCCTGTAAGAGGAGTAGTTATATTTTGCTCCCATAAGGATTTGAAAAAAAAAGTGCTTTATTTTTAGCTGAAACCTCGAGAAATATTAGTTCAAACTTATGTCTCACCTGTAAAAAAAGCAATATACTTCAACTTTCCATTTTTTTGCGGATGAATAGCATTCCAACTGATGCACAGCATGGACAGGCGATGTACACCAGATGTAGCATTCGAACACAGGTCACAAGGGAGCTATACATGGATAGTTGACACCTCACCAGAAATAGTATTGCAACGGATGCCTAGGTGATATACGCTAGATATAGTGTTCGAACGTAGGTCACGAGGGTGCTTTTCATGGGTAGTTGATGCCTCACCAGATGTAGCATTCGAATGGATACCTTACGTTGATAGTAGTCACCTCACCAGACATAGTGTCTGAACGGATATACTGCTTGGACAGTTGATATCCCACGAGATCTAGCGTTCGAGCGGATTCTCTGCGTGGATAGTAGACGCCATGCTAGACGTAGCGTTCAAACGAAACTGCTGAGTGGAGACGATATTCATTTCTCTTTTCTATGTTCCGACGGAAGTAACAAACTTACTCTGCGTGGATAGTAGATACTATGCCAGATGCAGCGTCCGAACGGAAGTTGTGATAGTACTTGGCATGGATAGTAGATGTCCCGCCGGATGTAGGGTTCCAACGGAACTGCTGCATGGAAAAGATAATACCCTTTCTTTTCGACGTTCTGGCGGAAGTAACAGACTTACTTTGCATAGATAGTAGACATCCCGCCAGAGGTGGCGTTCGGACGATGGCTGCGTATGTACTGCACGTGGATAGTAGATGCCATGTTAGAGGTATCGTGCGAACGGAAGTTGCGAAAGTACTTTGCGTGGATAGTAGACGCTATGCCAGACGTAGCGTTCGAACCGATCTGCCACGTGGAGATGATATTACTTCTGCTTCCTACGTTCCAATAGAAGTAACAAACTTACTTTGCATGGATAGTAGACCCCATGCCAGACATAGCGTTCAAATGGAAGTTGCAAAAGTACTCCGCATGGATAGTTGATACTGCACTAGAGGTATCGTCCGAACGGAATTTGAAAAGATACTTTGCATGGATAGGGACGCCATGCCAGATGGATCGTCCAAATGGAAGCTGAGAAGGTACTTTGCGTGGGTAGTAAATGCCATGCCAGAGGTAGCGTTCGAATGGAAGTTGCAAGGGTAGTTTACGTGGATAGTGGATAATGTGCAAGATATAGTGTTTAAATGGAGATTTTGTGTACAAACTACAACGATACGTTGAATGCGTTTTAATGGTAAATTGCTTTCTGTAATACATTTCAACGCTCCCAATGTTGCTAACGAGACGCCATGTTGTAACACATTTTTTTTTTCCTGATGGTGAAGCTTTCCCTGTCAGTCTTACGCCAGCAGTGCTGAGCCTTCCGTGGTGCTACATTTCAGGGTTGCGAGAGGGTGGCGGTGAGGGAGATATGGTCCGAGGTGGTGTCATGGTCGACCGCCAGGGTTAGGATCAGCTGTGTTGTCCTGGCCCTCGAGAGGCATAGGTTGATGGTGGAGGGTTGTCCCCCATTTCGGGGGTGGTGAGTGCGGGTTGCTATCTTGTTGTGAAGGTGAAAGTTGTTTTCCATAAGCCAATCGATGATGGTGTGGCTAGCTGGGGAGGTGCATGCCGATAGGGGCAGTGGGCCCTGCCACCACGTGTGGTGGGTGTTGAGGTCCCCCATCAGTAGGCAATCTGATGGTAGCTCGATGGTGGGGAGGATGGCTACTACTGGGTTCGGTCGTCCAGGGGAGTATATATTGTAGAGGGTGAATGAGGTGGTGTTGTTGCTACTGAGATGTAATGGTGGTGCCCAGGAAGGAGTCCTGGGCTGAAGGTGATAGTGGTGCTTAGCCCTGGTGCACGGCGTACATATGTTACACATCTGGGCCATGTTGGTATTGGGGTGAACATGTCGAAGTTTCACATAGTGGGAGGGTTTCCATGTCTATCGTACCATAGTTCTTGGAGGAGGCAGATAAGGTTTTCGGGTTTTCTTGCAAACTCTTGCAGTGCTGAAATCGTAGTCACTTGGCCTCTCACACAGTTCAGCAACTGTATGGACCCAACAGCATGTGAGGGTATTTTATTCAGTCATTCCCGCCATAGGGGTGTCTCGCGGGGTGGTCGTGCCCATCTTATTTGTTTTGTTGTTGAACGATTGGATCTTGATACGTGTGGAGCAGTTGGGATCACTGGCCTTGTGGGGTGCATCACAGTTGGCACAGCAGATTGGTGGGTGGGTGCAGGCAGGGCTATCTTGCAGGCTGGGATGGTGCTTGGGTGGTCTTTGGTTTTGTGGTCTTCTGCACAAACTGCACAGCGGGACAGATTTTTGCACAGGGCAGCTGGGTGTCCGTAGACCTGGCAACTGGGTTCTTCTTCCATATGAAATGTAGTCGTCAAGTTGGCATTCACAGTTGCATATGGTGAGGTAGTGGCGTCTGATGTCACCCTTCTTGGTGCTGCCACTGAGGGTCATGACTATCGTCAAGGTTGCTTTTTGTTCATGTCAGTCTGCTGGGGTGAGCCAGCACAGTGTTTGGCATTAGACCAGCTAGGGGTAGTTGGTGGCAAAGCTGTCAGAGATATCGGGCAGGGAGAGGTGAGTTGGGACTCCGTGGAGCACGAACTGGCTGAAGCCCTTCCTGATTTTGACCTTCTCACACTTGCTATAGTAGGAGAGGGCAATGGCGATGATTGTGGTGTACTCTTCATAGATGATGTTGTTCTGGGTGTTGATGGTGGTGAAGATGATGGATCCGAATATGGTTACCCAGGTGCAGAGGAAGGGGGGGGGCGGTTATGTCCTGGTTGTCAACCAGGGCTTTATTGACTTGGTGGAGTGAGGCATTGGCGATGGTCTGGCAGGTGATAATGTCTTGTTCGGCATGGAGGGTTGCTTCGGCAGGGGTGGCACTTGGGAAGTGGCGCATGACCTCACATTTGGCTTGGGGGTACATGGTCAGAATAAGCTTGGGTGTAGCAGGCTTCCTTCCCTGGTTCTTCTTTTTCAGGTTCTCCCATCCTTTGATGTTGGTGGTGTGTGTGGCATGTTTGGTTGGCTGGTGTGGTTGGGCAGTAGGCGTTTTGGTGGCTTCGGCATACGTGTAGGTACTGGTATTGGTGTTTGTAGGTGGGTTGTTGGTGTTGTGGTTGTTCTCAGTAGCTCCCTTCCCCTTCCTCTTTCACTCTTGCTTTAAGTTGGGGCTGGTGGCACTTGGGCCCCCAGCCGGCTTGACAGCTGTGGTTGGGCCCTGTATGGCCGAGAGGAGTTGTTGTTGCATCTGGGTGGCTCAGGTGTCCAGCGTGGTGATTTGCTTAGTTAGGCTGTTGGTGGAGTGCTGAAAGGTGGTGTTGTTTTTGGCAAAGAGCTGGGAAATCTCGGCACACATGGTTCTGACGAATTGGTCTAGGATGTTGCTGGTGATGATTTTGATATCAGCACAAAGTGCGGCATGCTCTGGGCTGAGTGGGGCTGCCATCTGGAAGGCAGTTCTGTTGAGCTCATCTGTGTTCCCACCGATCACTTGCGTCACAGTGACATGTTTAGTGTGTTGAAAGTCCATAGCATTGTCGTTGTCGTCTTCCCCTCCTTCATCTCCAGAGTCACCGGAGTCAGAATCGGAGTCGGAGTCACTGTCGTTATCCTTGCACACTTGCTTTGTGGGGGAGGGTGACTGTGAGGTCACCACTGTAGGAGGTTGAAGGTTGTATCGGGAGGGGTGCTGCTGGAAGTGGGCTTTGAGGGTATTGTACGTAGAGATTTCTGTGGTGGTAGGGGTGTTAAGGCGGTAGAAGGGGTCGAGAGATCCTTGACCGAGGTTGTTAGTAGATATGAAGCCTTTTAGCGAGGTAGTGATAGTTTGGCGATATGGGTCAAAATCACAAAGAGTAGGCAGCGACAGGAGGGAAAATTCCTAGGGCGGTTCCAGAGGGGTGCAGCCTCTAGTTAATTAACTATGGACTGACTCCTGAGGTAGCTTTCTGGGGTTGTTGAAAACTTAATTGGAAAACAAGATTTTTGGTGTCATGAAAACAGTGAAGTTTTGGGGGGTGCTGTGAGATAATATGCAACTACAATCTATTACACTCACCACTACAGGCTATCTGCGCTCCTCCTCACCATACCACCCCCATGGGGCTCCCATCTTTCCCAAACTGCCAACAAAGTAAATACACAATAAAGCAAGTAGTACAAGAAGGAGCATTGAAAGGGAGTCAGACAATGGCAAAGCAAATTTTCTCCACCAGCCCTTTCCCAGTTCCAAACACCAGTCGTGGTCTTTCAAGGCTGAAAAGCATCAAAGTCAGGCTCAGGTGAGTCTGCGCCTGAGGTGTAGATGTCATTGGAGAGGTTGTGATTCCTGTCGAATTGGACATGTGAGGAGTTTCCTAGGCCAGTTTTCCGTAGAAATTGTCATAGTAGTTGAGTGTTTTGAGGGGTAGTGAGGAAGACTGGGGTCTGGATGTCGCCAGTGGTGGAATGGAGGAGGGTAGCCCATTGTGTTGCCAGTAGTTGGCAGTTTCATAGCAGATGGTGTGAGGAGTTGAGGTCTAGGCCACATGGACATGGGTCCGCAGTAATATTGGGTGGTGAGTCAGTAGGTGACTGGTTGCAGAAGACCCCCCATATCGCTCAGGTGTCAGCCCAGTCAACTCCATGTAGGTGAGCAGGGAACTTGAAGGATTGGTTGGAGTGGAGAAGTTCGTTCTTTCAGTGTGTAAGAAATTCAGTCCGTACCTGTGTCAGTAGCCAGGTTTTGGTGGTTGTTGCAAATTCGCAGGGTGTCTTGAAGGATGCTCCAAGTTTGGCAAGTGTGTCAGCTCTTTCATTACATCGGATATTGCAGTGGGAGGGGCACCACATGGTGAAGAGCTTCCAACCAAGGAGTTGAAGGGTTTCAATGATTTTGAGAGATCGCTGTACGTATTTGTGGTTGTTCTTGTTGAATCTGAGGGTATCAAAAGCAGCTTGATTGTCGATATAGATGAATACTGTAGTCAGTGGAGTGCTGGAGGTAAGGAGAGTAGTAACTACTTCTTGAACTGCATGAAGTTCAGCATCGTATACCTTGGCTCGATTGCCAAGATGATATCTTCCTTCAGTCAGGCAGTGTAGTCGTGGGTCTCCTGAATGATAGATTACCCATCCACATCCAACAGCTCCATTCTCACGTTTGGAACCATCTGTGTATATGATAATCGTACCATTGGGTAGTCCATCCAGCCATCTGTTGTGTAGTTGTTTTGGCTTTGTTGTTTTGTCAGGATTTGGAGATGGGATTGTTGCAGCCCCTTCAGCAATTGTCATTGTCATGCGATCCTCCAGCTTGCCAAGCACAAGGTGTTTGCTGAGACTGTAGAAACGATGAAGCCCAGGCAGATTGTTGCAGGTGTTCAGTTCAGCTCGTGGTGCGCCAAGTGCATGGTGGGTTGGGAGAAAGTGAAGTCGAATAGCATATCATAGTGACAGATAATCTAGATATGCCTCTATTGGTGGTAGATGAGAAAGTGTAATGAGGTTGGTAGTTTTTGTGTTCAGTGGTAGTCCAGTAATCCATTGTGACATGGCATTGTAGGTTGTCTGAAGTGTTGCCGTTACCATTGGAGTATCAGTCTACCAGGCTGGTGATGCCCAGAACATGGCAGGAAGGATAGCCGTCATTGCGAGGTGGTACGCAATGTGGGCTGGAATACCATGTGATCGATGTTGTAAGAAGTTCAGACTCCCCAGTATCTTATTTCCATGAGCAGCAGCTATTGTAGCGTGGTATGAGAATGTAATGGATTCATCGATAAATACCCCCAGGTATTTGATTTGTCGGCTGGCGATAAATGTGGTATCGAGTATTCTGAGTGGCAGATGTGATGCGAGAATCAGGCATTTGTCTTTCCTGGTCAGTGGGAGACAGTAGAGTAGTTCCATTTTGGAGGTTGCAAAGATAAGTCCAAGGTGTGCTCCTTTCTCAAGATGTTGTTCGGTTCGTTCTTCGAGGAGTGTATTGGCCTTTGTAACTGACTGTGACATTTGCACCATACACACGTTGTCCACATAGGAGGTGTCCACAGCATCAGAGGGGTAGTCTTCCTTTTCGAGTATCGCGTCACTGTATATCAGGAAGAGAATAGGCGAGATAGGTGAATCTTGTGGAAGACCACATCAGTATGGCTGTGGTTCTTCAGATTGTTGATCAAATCCAAAGACAATTTTTTGATTGCTATTGAATGCAGCAACCCACTTCGTGAGATATGATGGCTTACAGCGTTGCTGCATTACCTCCAGAAGGGTAAACAGATGGACCTGGTTGAATGCACCCTCAATATTGTGGGTGAGAACTGCTGGTTGTGGGGGATTTTTGTTGGTGGTTTTCTTCTGGCTGATAGCATTCGCTATAGGAGTGATTGTTCGGAGGAGGGTATCGATTGCGGAATTCTTGCATTAAGCTCCCATTTGTGAAGGATGTGTCGCTCCACATATCAGGGCTGTTTTGGCGAGACGCTTTACCACTATGGATTCCAGAAGTTTCCCAAAGCAGGAAAGAAGTGAAATTGGGTGCTATGATCTCGGATCTGAGTAAGACTTCTTTCCAGGTTTGGCGATAACAACACAGTTGTCAGTTTTCCATTCCGGTGGGTGTACAGCATATGCAAGACATGCAGTGAAGAGGTGGGGAGGAGTTGGGGTGCTGCTTCATTGAAACGTCAGAGGGTATTATAGGTAATGTTGTCTGGTCTTACTGAGGTGCCGTACTTCAGATGTATAATGGCTCGCTGAACTTCTGTCGTAGTAACTGGTCGCGTTTGTTGGCATAGGTCTTTTCGTGAGGTGAGGAGGTTTGTTGGAAGTGGTGGTCATGGCTGGGTGTTGGCGGTTGGGAAGAGTGCATTTCATAGCACATTGCCTTTGCCAATGGAGTCAGACCATCCATCCAGAGGTGGTATGGGTTTGTGGTGTGTATTGTGGTGTTGAATGTTTTCAAGACTATCCGTATTGATGTGGCTTCAAGCTGTTGGATACGATATGCTGTTTTGGCATTACGTACCATTGTTGACCATTTGTGACGTTTATGTTGACTGTCCTTGAGGTTCGTATCAGTTGGTTGTAATCTGGCTCTTCTGTCAGCCCGTTTGACACTCTGCTTAACCACTGTAAGGCTGTGATTCCACCATGGTACTGCTGATTTCTGTAGTCCCTTAAATGGGACTGCTACATCAACTGCCTGATGGATAAGCTCCGTGACATTTGTAATCGTATGCAGTGTATCTTCTGGTCCTTGGAGTTGGGAAAGATCCATATTCACAGACTGGATCCAGATGTTGAAGATTTGCCAGTTGGCCTTGTGCCAGCATCGACGGGGGGTAGCTGGTGGTGCTGCTGCTGATGGCAGGGATAGGGTGACAGTGAGGGTGCTGTGATAAGAGGTTATATCATGATTGACAGCTAGTGACAGAATGGACTTTGTTGTTGCTCCGTGGGAGAGATATAAGTCGATCGTAGAGGGACTTTCTCCATTTCGGGGGTGGTGGGTAGGTATTCCTGGTTCATTCTGAAGGTAAAAGTTATTTTCTTCAAGCCAGGTTGCGATGGTGTGGCTTGCTGGAGAGGTTCGGGTGGTCTGTGGGAGGGGGCCCTGCCACCATAGGTGGTGTGCATTTAGATCTCCCATCAGAAGACAGTCGGCTGGTAATATGAGTGTTGGGAGGAGGGTAGCCACTGGCTCCGGGCGTACTGGTGAGTAAAGGTTGAGAAGGGAGAAGGTATTCGTATGTCCATTCCATGAGAAGGTGATGGTAGTACCTAGGGATGAGTCCTTTGAAGTGAAGAATGTTGAAGGTGTTAATCCAGGTGACTATCGAACATATGTGACACATTTGGGTTTGGTTGGAGTTGGTGTAAAGGTGTTGAATCCTGGTAATGAGGGTGGGTGTCCATGTCTGTCGCACCATGGTTCTTGAAGAAGACAGATAAGGTTTTCTGGTTTTTATGGCGAAATCTTGCAATATTAAAATCATAGTTGCTTGGCCTCTCACACAGTTCAGTAGCTGTATGGACCTGACAGCATGTGGGGGTATTTATTCGGCTACTCCCGTCATGGGGGTGTCTCCCTGGTTGGTTGTAGTCGATTTGGTGAGAATGTGTATCTTGATTCATTCGGGGCAGTTTGGGTCGCTGGCGTTATGTGCCGAGTTGCAGTTTGCACAGCGGATCGGAGGGTGGGTGCAGGTAGGGCCCTTCTTGCATGTTGGAAGGGTACACGGATGCTCTTTAGTTTCGTGGGAGCTTGCACAGACATCACAGCAGCAGGTGTTTTGGTATAGAGCAACAGGGTGTCCATAAGCCTGGCAGTTGTGACATTGGGTACTCCGACCGTATACGATATAGTCCTCCAGCTGGCATTGGCGATTGCAGACGATGAGGTTCTGGCAGCCAATGCTTACCTTTTTGACATTCCCAGTGTGTCATGACAATTGTGGAGTTCATCTTGTTTTCTCGTCGACTGGCAGGAGTGAGCCACTGTGGTGTCTGGCCTTGAACGAGTTGTGGGTAGTTTGTGGCAATACTGTCTGAGATTTCGGGTAGAGAGAGATGGGTGGGGACACCATGAAGGAGAAACTGGCTAAAGCGTTTTCCAATTTCCACAGTCTCACACTTCACATAGTAGGTGAGAGCATCGGCGATTATTGTTTTGTAGTCCTCATGCACAATGTTGTTCTGAACGGTGTTTTTTTTGGTTTATTCAGTACTCGTATTCGACCTATCTCGATCATGACGAGGGACACCCAGTCCATATTTACAGTCTGTTTCCTCACTGCAGTCCACATGTAGCGGCACGGTGCAAGCTCCCCTTACCCTCTGCCCTGGTCTATCCTGCGAAAATGTATCAGCACACCAAGGGAATCACACCTGAAAAGAACATAAGAAACCACCAAAGGAAAGGCACATGCTGCACCCGTCCCCTTCTCCTCCTCTGCCGATGCCATAAAGGGCGGGGTGGGGAGTAACAGCCAGTATTACTCCTCCCACCCTTCCACAGTGCCGAGCTCCTCAACCCTCCACTCCTCTTCTCGCTCCGCTCTCTCCCGGAGCTCCCATTCCGACAACTCGCTTCTTGCGTCCTCTTCCACCGTTGGCACAGTTTTCCCTACGTCCGTCGCAGAAAGGAAATCCAGCACCGACTGGCTGCATGTGCTCTCGGCAAAAAGCTCATGAGCTTTCCACTGCCACCTCCCCCTTCCCGTCTCCTTATACACCTCCTCCCACAGGACCCTCTGCTCTCCCTTCCATCTTGGGCACCTCTTCAGGAGGTGGTCTCGTCTGCTTGGGACACCAGCACCACCAACACTACAGCATTGGACAGGATTTTGTCCAGTGCAGGTATTCGCCGGTGAGGCAGTGCCCCGTCTTCAGCTGGTAAAACCTCGAGGCAAGCCTCTTGGTACTCCCAGCAACAGTGCTATCAGGCCTCCGACCTTTTGGCATTTTATATTTCTTCTTGGAGGTCCAGCCTCCAGCCCACTGTCGAGCCTCCATCCACTTCTTCTCTGCGATCTCCCACCTGATGTTGGCGAGAGACCTGGGGTGCGCTTCCTCCGGCCATTCTACCCCTGGGTATTCTGAACGGTGCTGGTGGTAAAGATGATTATACCATGTACTGTGACCTGTGTACGTATGAACGGTGGTGTAGTAACATCTTTGTTGTCGACCAGAGAAGAGTTGATGCGGCGGAGTGCAGTATCAGCAGCTTTTTGTCGTGCTGAATAGTTGTTGCCTGGTGAATTGTTGTCCTTTTGCTCCACGAAGTGACATAACACTTCTCGTTCCACTTGTGGGTAGATTGTTGGGAAGAGTATTAGTGGAGTGGGGTTCTTCTGCTTCTGCTGGCCAGTACTCTTCACAGTCTCCCAAACTCAGGTATTCGCAACTGGTGTTGGTGGTATAGTCGATGATTGAGTGATACCTGAAATAGCACTGCCAGTGCCAGCCCTGGCCTGGTCCTTGCAGGTGTTCTTCTTCTTTAATTTCATCTTGAGAATCTTTTTGGTTGGGGCTATGGTCAGTGTAGTTTGAGGCAGAAGGGTCGACTTCTGGTTTGCAAGAAGTTGCTACTGCATTTGAGTGATGTGCGCGTTTAACAAGCTGATTTGCTGGTTGAGTTGGCTGGTGGTCTTCTGGAATGTTGCAGTAACAGACGTGGTGATTTCGTCTGTAATTCACGCGTACAGTTGCTCCATGGTGGTAGCCATGATGATTTCGAAGTCTGCCCCAATGGTTGCATGTTCGGGGCTGAGAGGAGTAGCCAATGTAGGATTTAAGGTATGGAGTTCATTGTCAACATCTCCTATTGCCTGGGTCTCAGTGACATACTGAGTGGTGGTAGATTGGAAGTCCATCTGTTCCATATCTGCTTTTTCATTATCTTCACTCTCAGAGTCCGAATCAGAGTCGCTGTCCTCACGGGTTAACTTGGTAGACATACAAGCGTAACTACCTGTAGCTTTAAGAGAAGGAGGAACCAGAATGGTGTCTTTAGATCTCAGGCTAGTACCTGAGGAGAACATGAGGGAGGCTGTGACCATGTTGATGATGGGCGGATACACAGGGTCCACGATTACTGAGGGAGGGTCAGGTTGAGGGTTGAAAACCAAACTCAAGTGAAACAGCTTTCCAGCTAATGAGACTGTAGCCTGAGACACAGGGAATGTTTTGAGAAGGTTTTTATCGAGATTGATGGTCGGAGAGAAAAGTTCTTTTTGAAAATGTACGGGGGTTGTCGAAGAGAATAGATTGCATGGAGAAAGAATCTCCTGACTAGCTACTGCGCCCTTCCTTTATACTTTTCTTTCCCTCTGTGGAATCACAGCCTGCCCACAAGACTGACACAATTCCTCCTCATCATGACTCCATTGCCACATCCAAGGGAAACACATGATCGCACTTGGCCACTGTGTGGCCAAGACTCTATTCGCGGCAACAGGAGAAAAGACACGTAAGCAGTAAGGGATAAAGAAAGGACGCGCAAGCAACATAACAGAGACAACAGGATAGAGAATGTGCAAGCAACATAACCAAAGGGAAACACATACATAACGATGACAGAAGAGAGGACGCGCAAGTATACCCTAATGGAAACAAAGGAGAAGGATCTAGACCAGCCAGCAGTCAGGTTTGAGGGATATCGCTACCAGAGCGATATGATCGAGCAAGGTGTCTAGGCATGGAGGATGACTAAGGCTGTGGCAGCAGAGACAAGGAGGAACCATAGGCTGGCTAGGGTGATGGCGGCGCCTACAGCGGCGCCCAGGAGCCTGTGATGCCAGGTTTGTGACAGTATCCCCTGTCCAGACTGAAGTTCCGATGAGGTCAGGTCGGGTCGTGGTGGTGCAGTGGCAGATAGGGGTGCGGTAGATGCAGATGGGACGGCTTGCCTGCTGCCAGGCTTGGATCTGTTCGTTTATTCATTGCTGTTTGGCAATGCTGGTTCCCAGGGTGTGGGTCATTCTTTGGAGTTGCAGCTGGTCTGCATCATGAAAGTCGTTCATACGCTGCATGAGCGTTCGGTGCACCAGATGGTTGTGGCAGGTATCCTGGGTGGTTGTTTTATGTATCATGGTGACGATTTCACCCAGGAGGGTGAGTTGTTCATCCTGTAGCATGGCAGTCGGTATGGCTGCTGGGGCTTCCTGGTCTTCCTTGGGTGGTGTGATGTTAGCCAAGGGTTCGCGTAGGGCTGCCGCGCTGCAGCAAAGGTAGTGGTTGTCCATATTTACTAGGAACTGGCAGTCAGAGCAGACCCACTTTCCTCGGTACCAGTCCGCGTTGGCCTTGGCGGGGTTGAGGTGGTGTTCATAGGTTACTTCAAGTAGTTCTTTGGGGTGTGGGAGCGGGCAGTCGCAGATCTGTGCCCAACGGCGACAGCAGTGGTTCTGGCAGAGGTAGTAATTGTTGTCCTTCATCTGGCGGTGGGTTTTGCAGTAGTCATCGTAGCAGTCTATCCAATGGAGGGAGCTATAGTCGTCGAGACGGAGCTGTCCTACAGCAGACAAGGGTGGTGAGGGTGTGCTTAGGACGTTCCATCCGTCCGTGGTGGTGGCGCGGACGGTGGTATTCCAATTGTTGATTTGTTCAGTTGTCATGGGTTCAGTGGTGGGGTTGTCATCTTCAAAGGTCTAGCCTTCATTGGTGTCGACAGTGGCAGCAGTAGACATATTGCTAATTGGTGGGTGCTAGTTTTAAGGGTATTCCTCATGGAATCTGTGGATAGCATAAGGAGAGTTTTCAAAGTTGCGGGCTGGCTACCAGATACGATCTGGGTCGTGGAAGCCTGTCCACTTGACTTGGTACTGGAACTGGTTTCCATGGTATCGGGAGTCGAAGATTTTCTCCACTTCCCACTCTTGTTGTTCTTGGATAATAGTGGGAGGTGGTGGTGGCTGGTGGTGGCTGGTGATGGGTTCCGTACTGGCTATGGGTTCGAGGAGGCTGATGTGGAAGACTGGGTGAGGCTTGACAGTGGCCGGCAGGCCTAGTTTATATGCCCTCAATTCTACTCTCTTGAGGATGGTGTATGGGCCGATCTGCTTGTGGTCTAGTTTGTTTGAGGGTCGTGTTGTCTGGATGTTCTTTCTCTGGAGCCAGACCTTGTTGTCCAGCTCCAGTGCCGGATCCTGGAGTCGGTTCTTGTTGACCAGTTCTGCTTGAGCCATTTATACCTCGATCATTCCTGCGCGAAGATTCTGGTGTAGGTTCTGAAGTGCTATGACATATTCCAAAACTTCCAGTGTTTCCTCATTCCGGGGTCCGAGGTCTGATAGGAAGTGGGGGTGATATCCGTAGTTGGCAAAGAAGGGCATCACTTTCATGCTCTTGGCCTCTGTATTGTTGTAGCAAACTTCGGCAATTGGCAGGAGCTTCTCCCAGTCATCTTGCTGATAGTTGCAATATGCTCACAGGTATTGCTCAAGGGTTGTGTTGACACGTTTGGTTTGTCCTTCTGTCTGGGGGTGAAATGCCATGCTGAGTTTTCTTGATATGCCAAGGGCTTTTGTGACACGTTCCCAAAATCCTGATGTGAACAGTAATCCCCTATCTGTTACGATGTTTGTGGGTAACCTGTGGGGTCGGACTATGTTTCTGACGAAGCTGTCTGCTAGTGCTTCCAGATCCATTGTGCTTTCGCCGGTCACAAAATGTCCCAATTAGGTTAACCAGTCGATGATCACCCACAATGTGTCCTTCCCATTGCTTGTTGTGAGCCCAGTGGTGAAGTCCATGGAGATGGAGTCCTATGGCCTATGTGGTGGTTCGATTGGTTTCAGTAATCCAAATGGAGCTTACCTGATTGGCTTGATTCGTTGGCAGGTATCACAGTTATCGATGTATCGGTAGATGTATTTTCAATGCTGGGGCCAGTAGAAGTTTTAGCTAATGAGTTCTAGGGTTCTTGCTTGGCCTGGGTATCTCACGGCTTGCGTATCATGTTGGTCTCTTAATATCCGTAGTCGTAGGTTGTTGTTGTCGGGGATCCATATGAGGCCATCATATATTAGCAACCTGCTTTTTTCCTCGTATAGTCCTAATGCGATCTTCCTGTTGCGGGTGGTCCCGCTCACCTTTTTCTTCTTGGTTTCTTGGATCTCTTTATCCATAGTGCTTTGTGTCCAGATTTCATTCAGGAGTTCTTTGTTTATTCCAAGGTTAATGGTTTCCATTGTATTGGCCTGGAGTGCCTCGAACACTTCTTTGGGTAATAGAATTTGGCCGTGGTTCTGCCGATGCTTCATATCCCCTTCCCAGGGAGAGTCTTCTGACTCTCTAGAGAGGATGTCTGGCTTGCCAGCTATTTTCCTGGGTTGATATTTGATTGTAAAGTCATAGTTGGCTAATCGCACACCCCACTGAGCCTGCTGTTAGTTGAGGTCTTTTTTCGTCTTCCACTATTCGAGATTCTTGTGATCCGTGAGAATCATGATTGTTGGTCTGGTTGTTTTACAATAAGTATCCCATTTTCGTAGTGCATCTACAATCGCCAGTAGTTCTTTGTCGTGGATATCCTAGTTGCACTCCGGATCTTTCAGTTTCCTCAAGTAGTATGCCACAGGATGCAGAATTCCCTTTTCATCAGGTTGTGAGCAGATTGCTCCTATGGCATTATCAGAGACATCTGTTTCAATGGTAATGGGTCTATCCAGGTCAAAGTGTTGTAGTATCAGCTCTGTGATCATTGCTTTCTTGAGCATCTTGAATGCTTTTTGCTGTTTATTGCTCCATTCCCATTCTTTTTCCTTCCTTGTTAGGGAGGATAGGGGTGTTATGATTTTGCTGTAGTCTCTGATAAAGTAACAGTAGAAGTTGGCAAAGCCGAGGAAGCTCTGGATTCCTTTGACATTTGTTGGTTCCTTCCAGTCTTTGATGGTCCGGATTTTTTCTTTGTCCATTCACAGTCCCCGAGGTGATATGACATATCCTAGGTACTCTGTTTCTGTGGTGTGGAACTCACATTTCAATGCCTTCAGAGTTAGGCTGGTTTCTTTTACTTGTAAGAGTATTGCTCTGACGTGTCACTGATGGGTTTCTTCATCAGGTGAGAAGACAAGGATGTCATCCAAGTATACCACATAGGGGATATCTAGGTAGTCACTTGAGATCTTGTTCATCCATCGCTGAAACGAGGCCGGGGTGTTAGTCAGTCCGAATAGCATGACACAATACTCGTATAGTACATATCGCGTGTGAAATGCTGTTTTCCAGTTGTCACCTTCTGCAATACGGAGGTTGTAGTAGGGATCCTGAATGTCAAGTTTGGTGCAAATGATGGTGCTGGATAGTTGATCAAGGGATTCTCCGATGAACAGTAAGGGTGTCCGATCCTTGATCGTTATTTTGTTCAGTTGGCAGTAATTCAGACACAGGTATAGTCCTCCATCTTATTTCTTGACGAAATGGATCGGTGCTTCTGGCGGAGAGGTGAATACACAGATCCATTCTCATTTTTCATTTACGTCAAGATATTCTTTGCAAGTCTTCATTTTTTTCCTCGTTCAGGGGCCGAAGGGGCTCATACAGGAGTATTTTTCCTTTTTCCAACGGAGTATGGTGATCCTGAGTGCGGTGGGGTGGAGATGTCATAGGTGCTTTTTCGGTAAATGCTATGAAGAAATTCGTGGTATTCTCGTGGAATGGCTGAATTGGTACGGAGTCTGGGGGTTTCTTTGATCTGGTCGATCACTGTCTGGTATATTTCCCATCGGTCTGTTTCGCTCATCTCCCAGTTTTCCTCTTCTGCTGTTTTCTTGTAGTATTGCTCAGTGGCCTTTTCTTCGGTTACCAGGTTGGCTCTTGGCGAGCTAGGTAAACATTTTTCAGTGCAGTGGTCGGAGTGGAATTTCATGGTATGGTCTTTCCATCCTATCACTGGGTCATGAAGCTTGAGCCAGGGGAGTCCTAGGATGGTTGGGACATTCCCAATTGTGATGCAGTGTAGCAGGATGTCTTCCTTGTGGTTGTTGATGGTTTAAATGGATTTGCACGTTGTGTGTGACTGGCCCACCAGTAACCTTACTTCCATCGACTGTCAGCCCTCATTCATCAGGAAAAAAGTTCCGTGTCTGGAAGCAGACGCTGTGTCCGGACACTGCATACACGTCGAAAACGTCTAGATGCTCAGGACGTAACCTGGTAAGATATTCTCTATCTGAACAATGCATGTTAGCGTACACGCGACACCAAACGCGATCGGCCCGTGCATATGCGTACTAGACAGAAGTGGGCTGTGTATTGGCCTTCCGGATGACTAATATCAAGGCAAACAGAGTCCGGAGGATGCACGCCATGGCATCTGCCTTCCAGACGAGGCGTGTCGGGGCATTTGCCTTCTGAATGCAGTACGTGTCTTCCGGATGCAGAATGTCAAGGCAAATGTCTTCTGGATGATGCATGCCACGGCATCTGCCTTCTGGACGAGGAGTGTCAGTGTATTTGCATTCTGAATGCAGTGCGTGTCTTACAGACGCAGAATGTCAACGCAAATGTGTTCCGGATGATACATGCCATGGCATCTGCCTTCTAGATGAGGAGTGTCAGGGTATTTGCCTTCTGAACACAGCGCGTGTCTTCTGGATGCAGAATGTCAATGCAAATGTCTTCCGGATGATGCATGCCATGGCATCTGCCTTCCAGACGAGGAGTGTCAGTGCATTTGCCTTCTGGACGCAGCGCGTGTCTCCAGACACAGAATGTCAAGGCAAATATGTTCCGGATGACGCATGCCATGGCATCTGCCTTCCAGATGAGGAGTGTCAGGGCATTTGCCTTCTGAACGCAGCGCGTGTCTTACAGATGCAGAATGTCAAGGCAAATTTCTTCTAGACGCAGAGTGTCAAGGTAAATGTCGTACGGACGACGCGCGCCATGGCATCTGCCTTCCGGACGAGGACTGTCAGGGTATTTCCCTTCTGGATGCAGAGTGTGAAGGCAAATGTTGTCCGGACGATGTGTACCACAGTATCTGCCTTCTGGACGAGGAGTGTCTTCACCATCTGGACGCAGTGCGTCTTACAGATGCAGAGTGTCAAGGCAAATGGGATCCAGACAAGGCTTACGATGGCACTCCACACATAGGTAACAGAGTGGTCATGGTCGTAGCATCGAAACATGACTGTCAGGGCACGGTACATTGCAGCGAAGACTATTAAACTCGCATTTGGTTCCACGCATTGTGACTCAAGCCAGTTCTATTCATTACATCGAATTTACATCTATATACCACATCACCATAGACAGCATAGCTCTGCGTGACCGAAACAAAGGCAGTTTGCCAGATGAGACATGACGCAACGAGGATGATGTCAATAAAGATGGCGGTGAGGCTGCCGGCAGCAAGGACGATAGCAAATATGACGCGGTGAGAAGATCAACAAACTTCATCAATTGTTAGTGCAGGACTCACAGGGACAGTGGGAAGTTGTACAATACAACGCGACGTGATGAGTACGATGTCGATGAGGATGGTGGTGAGGTTGTTGCAGGCAGCGTGGATGATAGCAAGATGCGAGGAGTGCATTGGTTGCACATATGATATGATGAAAGTAGAAGAAAAAAGGGGTGGACTTACGGCCCATGCTGTTGTATTCAGCAAGCCGAGCTGTGGTAAGCGAGCCAAACCGTACGAAAGCACAGGCCCTAGCTAACGCTTGGCACCTTGCGACTTGCATGCGAAATCACTCGTAATCTGGGAAAACGGCGAATTCCTCTCCCATTGTCTTCGATACCCCGGAACCCGCTGTTTACATATGCACAATTATTCCCTTTTATATCAATTCAGTCGGACCTAAAGTTTGTGACTACTTACTCCTGTTTTTCAAGGTTGTAATACTGAAAACATGAATGATATACAGATGTGGAGGGTTGTATATAGTAGAGATTCTCCTAGCAGAAGAAGTTGAATCAGGACAGTACCATCAATAGGTTGCAAATCAGGAGCCAGTTGGCACAAACTTTAGGTCTGACAGAATTGATATAATAGGGAATAATTGTGCATACGTAAACAGTGGGTTCCAGGGTATCGAAGACAATAGGAGAGGAATTCGCCGTTTTCGCAGATTGCGACTGATTTCACATGCAACTCGCAAGGTGCCAAGCGTTAGCTAGCACCTGCACTTTCGTACGGTCTGGCTCGCTTACTACAGCTCGGCTTGCTGAATATGACAGCACAGGCTGTAAGTTCACCGCTTTTTTCTTCTACTTTCATCATATCTACGCGTGACCAGTGCACTCCTCGCATCTTGCTATCATCCACGCTGCCTGCATCAACCTTACCACCATCCTCATCGACATCGTACTCATCGTGTCTTGTCGTATTGTACAACTTCCCACTGTCCCTGTGAGTGCTGCGCTAACAATTCATGAAGCTTGTTGATCTTCTTGCCGTATCATATTTGCCATCATCCTTGCCGCCAGCAGCCTCACCGCCATCCTCATTGACATCATACCTGTCGCCTCTTGATGTCATCCACATCACTGGCATCCTCTTTTCATCGACATTGTACTCATCGTGTTGTATTGTACAACTTCCCTCTGTCCCTCTGAGTGCTGTGCTAACTATTCACAAAGCACGTTGATCTTCTTGCCATGTCTTGATCTGATCCATGCTGCTGGCATCCTCTTTTCATCGACATCATACTCGTCACGTCTTGATGTTATCCATGCTGCCGGTATCCTCTTTTCATCGACATCGTACTCGTCACATTGTATTGTACAACTTCCCACTGTCACTGTGAGAGCTGTGCTAACAATTCAGAAAGCTTGTCAACCGTCTCACCGTTTCATATTTGCTATCGTCTTTGCCTGCATCAGCCTCACAGCGATCTTCATAGACATTGTCCTCGTCGCGTCGTGTCTCATCCAGCAAACTGCCTTTGTTTCAGTCACGCAGAGCTATGCTGTCTACGGTGACGTGGTATATAGATGTAAATTCGATGTAATGAATAGAACTGCCTTGAGTCAGAAAGCCTGGAACCAAATGCAAGTTTAATAGTCTTCGCTGCAATGTACTGTGCCCTGATGGTCGCGTTTCGATGCTACCCCTGTGACCACTCTGTTACCTATGTGTGGAGCGCCATCATAAGCCTCGTCTGGATCCCATTTGCCTTGACACTCTGCATCTGGAAGAAATTTGCCTTGACATTCTGCATCTGTAAGACACGCACTGTGTTCAGAAGGCAGATGCCCTGACACCCCTTGTCCAGACAACATCTGCCTTGACACTCTGTGTCCAGAAGGGAAATGCCCTGACAGTCCTCGTCCGGAAGGCAGATGCCGTGGCCCATGTCATCCGTACGACATTTGCCTTGACACTCTGCATCTGGAAGAAGTTTGCCTTGACATTCTGCATCTGTAAGACGTGCACTGTGTTCAGAAGGCAAATACCCTGACACTGCTCGTCTGGAAGGCAGATGCCATGGCATGCATCGTCCAGAAGACATTTGGCTTGACATTCTGTGTCTGTAAGACACACACTGCGTTCAGAAGGCAAATGCGCTGACACTCCTTGTCCAGAAGGCAGATGCCATAGCACTTGTCATCCGGACGATATTTGCCTTGACTACCTACGTTGGTAAGACACGCGCTGCGTCCAGAAGGGAAACACCCTGACACTACTCGTCTAGACGCATACGTCGTGGCTGCTGCATCCAGACGCACAGTGCCGTAGCACGGTGCATCGCAATGCATGGTGCCATGGCAAGCGTCCTCCAAGTTAAGCAGGTTATGTCCAAAACGTGTAGTGCGTCTCGTGTATCCGAATGCTTAGGATGCAATTTTTTTTTTCCTGATGTCTTTGGGTTGTTTTCTATTGCACTGGAATTCTGCTGGCCTCGACGTAGGCCTTATCAATGAAGATTTTGGATACTCCACTGTCCACCAGGGCTGTGGTAGCACATTTCTTGCCATCACTTCCTTGGATCCTTACTTTGATCATTATTTTTTCTTCTAGGTTGTATCGAGTTGTCCAGATCCTGTAGGGTGGTTCTTCTTCTTTTGCAACTAGCTTCTCCCTCAGGTGACTGTTGCTAAGGTCTATTCCTGAGGGCCATCATTTCCTGATGGTTCTTCCTCTGGGTTTTCTTCTTTGAAAGTGATTTTTGCAGCTCTGTATGGCCTTTTCCATGGAACTCACACCTTCTTTGGCTGGGAACATTCCCTCGCAAAATGCCCTATCTTTCCCTAGTTGTAACACTTGTCTGTGTTTGTTCATCAGGTGAATCGGTTCTGGGGTTTCCACGTGAACTTGAATCGTCGTGTGGTATCGAGATCCATTGGGTCTCCTGCGGGGATTGGCATGGGGTCTTTTGTGGGAATGTGGAATCGTACTTCTGGGTTGGTTGCGGGTTGTCGGTTGATTACCCCGAGATTGCATCGGTAACTGTCCGTTTTGATGGCTGTTGTGGTGTAATCCACTAGGACTGTGGCTGGTGTTTCGCTCATGACTAGGTGTTGTTTTACCTCAGGGTGTAGTCCATCTCGGAATCATGCAATGTACACATTGTCTGTGTATGGGAGGACTGCTTTGATTCACTGCAATTTGGCCCAGTATGCTGCCGTGGTTTGATTCCCCTGCTGGATTTTTTGGAATTTCTCGAATGCTATTTCTTCTGCATTTACCTGGCCAAAAGCATGCTTCATATTTGTTTTCACTACTTCTCATGTTAAGTCGATTCCTCCTTCCTGGTTTAGGAAGTTTTCCACCCAGTTCCATGCTACTCCTCGGAGTAGAGATGATGTATATCCTGTTTTTTTCTCATCGTCGTCAAATCAGTTTCCTTCTGTCTAGAATTTTAGCTCACACTGGGCCAAAAATATTTTGAACTTTGTTAATTCTCCCTCAAAAGGCTCTGGATCTTGTAGTTTCGGGTAACTGTTTTGCGGTTGTCTGTCACGAGCTGCTATGAGAGTTTGCAGCATTTTCATTGTCAACAGGTAGGGTCTGCTTCCCCTCATGTCTGATCCTTCTGCCATTCTTCTGGGTTGTTCTTGTGACTTTGGTGTCTGTGATCTCGATTGTGATTCTGGTGTCACGGGACTCAGAGCTCACTAAATGTCAGGGACTGCCCTGAATTCTCAGAGGTTGAGGGGGTCCTTGGTGTTTTCGTCCTGGGACTCCACTATGTTCATTGACTTGCTACATCAGGTGTCAATTTGGAGACGCAATCTAGTGTCAAGATCCTGTCTCCCTAGTCCATGCTGATTGACAGACGACGTAGGCTTGTGGTGGTATTCAGCTTCGCCCTTATCTGTTCACATCCTGCATGGTATCGTTGTGGTATTCAGCTTCTGAGGGGTAGCAAGAAGCATGTCCATTCTAGAGAGGCGAGCGCCAGACACTATATACCAGTGTCCGTGCGCCGCCTGTGACTGTCTACTGTGACTGTCCTATGTAGCCCTATGTCACACTCCCGTAGCACTGTCCGTGTCACCTGAACTCTAGACACCCCACTGGGCATAGCGTCCGCGGCGCCCGCAGCGGCCGGAATCCTCCCCCTACAACCACTCCCCTCCTAACAAAACCAGCCCCGTCCCTGTCAAGCTCCGCCGCAAATGAAATGACAAACCATCAAAAGTAAACACAAAAACAAACCAATCTAAACCCGAGCAAAAACAAGAAAAATGCCCCTTTTCTCCTTCCGTCATCGAATACCAGCCCGTATCTCTTCCTCTGCCGACTCCTCTCTCACACTTGCTCCATCCATCGGTAGATGCGTAAGCCATTTGCCGCGTGGTATTCGTGAAGCAGGGCGTTGCTGCTGCCTCTCAGGTTTGCCAACGGTTCCCACGTAGCGTCGGTGTACCCCACCCACTTGACCAAATATTCTAGATCTCGCACCGTACTGCCTCGATGCTCGCGAATGCCTTCCACTTCGTATTCGACTGCTGCGGTAGAACGCAGTGGCGGCGGTGGTGGGTGTTCCCGGCTCCTGTCGACCTTCGATGGCTTGAGGCAGCTAACGTTGAAAACAGGATGTAGGCGCCAGTGGGCTGGAATATCCAACACGAACGCATTCTCTCCCACTTTTTTCAGCAACTTGAATGGTCCTGCGTATGGATGCGGGAACTTCCGAGAGTTGTTGCTGTCGCTTGCAGTTCCCGTGACGTTGGCATATCCGACAGTCAGTAAACGGGTGTCCAAAAACGCCTCATCCCCTACCCGGAACGGGTGAGCCTGCCGCTTCTCGTTGGCCTCTGTGGTCATCGTCACCTGGGTTTCTTCCATCCTTTTGCGGAGCATTCTGAGGATCTTGGATAACTTTTCTGCGTAGGCCAAACCTTCCTCAGAGTCCAGACGCCGCGGGTCGGGTGCCAAAAGGTCCAGCGGTAGCCGTGGAACGTAACCGATGTCGGCCTCA
>Ga0307508_10001177_pt1 | contig 30092 bp, 40 predicted proteins | sample 9_EM_MG_FD_203089 | JGI IMG/M metagenome (GOLD analysis project Ga0307508, IMG submission 203089) | Populus trichocarpa ectomycorrhiza microbial communities from riparian zone in the Pacific Northwest, United States - 9_EM | ecosystem: Host-associated > Plants > Roots > Unclassified | place...
ACACGCGGCCTGACAACCTGCCCCCTTATCGGTGTGTTTGTCTGAGGCGGTGAAATGTGTTGCAAACAGTTGAGAACATCACTGCTGCGACAGTGTGATTCGTGAAGAGAGAATCCCAACTGGTGCATGATCAACAACCTGACAAAGACGATCCATATAACAGCAAATCTTCTTCACAACCTCCAGTCGTCTAGAATGGCCAGAGCCTTGGGTTCAGGAAGGCCATGGCAGTCGTAAATGAATTGCTGAAGGGCTATGTGTCTCACACCGTATGCATCGCCGCCCATAGGAAATAGGCTCGCCGTTACTACGCGAAGCTGTTGTTCCGTGGGGGATTTGCCTTCCTCGCAAAAGTATGCGACACACCAAATGCAGAGCCGCCAGAAGCTCTCAACATCTACGTTTGCACTTCGTGAATACCAGTTAATGAGGATGCGGACAAAGATGAATAACAGACCATGAAGACGATTATAGTAGCAAGGAGGCGACTTCCAGAGGAAACCCAGCCGCCCTCGGTCAAAATCCAGATACCTGTGGGCCATAACTTCACAAGCCATGAAGAACTAAGTCCCTGTGCGGACGTCATGTGCTGGCGACTTGTTGCCGAGTTCTATGGCATATTCAAGATCAGTAAGGACCCCACGCTTTAATGCACCTGAGGATGATCCCTCTATGTCCACAAGCAGTCCATTTCCCGCGCTAATATCTCGGTGAACCTATCCTAGCTCGTGCATTGCTCCCATAGCTATGAATCCGACCAAAACTAAGCGCTCACCTGAGAGAATATGAAAATATACTCAACAGCAATCGCACCCTGTATGGTGAGGAACATTTCTTTGCGATTCTTTAGGCTGCCCACGGCCTGTCCAACCTCTTTAAACACAATGCGATAATGTTGGCGGTTCTGATACGAGCGGCCAGGGGCGAAACCAGGGACAATGGGGAGAATGAAGTCGAGATTTCTGCTACCGGTGCGCGACTGAGAAGCTTCATATGACCCAGCAAAAACTCGTTGATTGACTATTTCTGTGAGATCGATGCAAGGCACGCCCGGCGGGCAACGTTTCCAGCGATGAATAGCATCCGTGGTGTCGGGGCAATCGTTGATGACAACATCGCCATGCACAACAACCGTAAGGAAGTTGAGACGCCCCTTGTCCCCTTTAGGAAGCGATTCAACGATCTTTTTCGTCGTCTCGACCTCGCGCGCAAAACCACAACCGCATCGTCAAATTCTCTATCGTGATCCCAAAGGTAAACCGATGACACGGATCACATCTCATAATATGATGCATAGACCACAGAGTTTTGCAGACATTCTGGAAATATAGATCAGGCGTCAATCATCAAAAGGCGGATATTACATGCATCGTTGACGTCATCCTTTGCGGTCCTCTTTTTGACTTGCCTTGCGATGGCAATATGATACCAGTATGCCATAGGTATCACGAAGGATATAATAGCCATCAGGTCTAGACTTGCTTACCAATGGAGTTTGTGACCCAGACATCCTAGTTCTGTCTCAGTGATCATAGGAGACAGGCGGGGAACGACCCGATATACACTGTCAATGATATGTTGACGCAGTTTAGGGAGTCGCTCGTTAAAGTAAATTGACTCGCGTTTAGAAGATGCTGAGGGGTTTGGATCAAACACCGCCCATTTGCCTGCCATTTGTAACGATGTCGTTGCCCTCGAGGTCTTCAAGTATAGCGTCTACCTCTTCGGTTGAGAGCAGTGAAGGCAAAACCATCTCCATCATAGCATTCAGAGGAATTTGGGGAACACGTCCAAGATCAGAAAGGACCACTTGACGACTTTGGCTCAGGTAACTCGAGCGATCGCCTAAATCCGCTGCAGTTTTTTTTTGCATTTTTGCCGGCGTGGAGCCCGTCGTTGGAGCTGAATTATCTAAAGGAGATTCCGGCATGGTGTCTAGTTGGTCGCAAAGACTTGGCGGATTGTGGGGATTGCTCACGTGCAAAACGTCTGAGGGACCCTCATGCTCGAAACTCTGCAGCAGTTCCGTAGCATATTGCGCGCCCCCCTGATCGCGATGGCCAGCCATATGCTCAAATTTAAAGATCCCAAGTTCGCTGTTTGTTTCCAATGCCCTTGACCTTGATAGCGACATGTCAACTTTCCCTGGAGAAAGTTAGTGAGAGGCGAACCCCAGCATTAACCAAAACTGATGGGCTGGGCATACCGTGCCAGCCATACGGTCGAAAAAGATCCATAACTAAGTTTTCGAAGAATGGTGTACCGATCGCCATCACCGAGATGAATGCGATGGCAACCGCCTGGGTGATAGGCCTCTATTAAGGCAGTGATGTAGTGAACTCTCCACTCGAACTCCTTTGTTGCTGCTTTTGATGAGGGTATTGGTGGACGGGACATCATGGTGGAAAACGATTGTGAGTATTGACAGGAGGGAAACGAAAATGCAAGCGGATCCAAAAGAGCAACCCTTTGGACAACATCACACCTACTTTTACAACCGTTGTTAATTGGCGTACACCCCATAGGGGATCGGGTGGACGAGCCCCCCCTCGAGCTGGAGCTGGAGCTGCGTGGCGCTCCGCAGCGCATCGGAGCCACCCAAACAAATGCAAAGGAGAGCTCGGGATTAGGTGACCCCTCCTTGAACCTTCCCAGCACGAATAAACAAAAAATTCCATTCCCGAAAGAGAATTCCCGACTCCGGCTTGGCGGCGTGCTGCTTGACTGTGACGTCATCGCTGATGGGACTTGTAAGAATTTTGGGTAAAATGCCACAACTTTCACCTTGGCTATGTTGGACCTTTTCACCGGACGGGACTTTGTACACAGCCTCTAACCTGAGTTTCGTGCGCATTTATTCATATGGGGAGTGTGGCGGTGCCGGCGGGTCACGACAGATAGTTACGCGACCGTGCAACGAGTGACTTGACCTGTTTTTGCTGTCCAGACCTGGGCTTTTCACATCGGACTGAGCATTATTATATGACCCGCTTCCCGCCACTCTGCTTTGAGCGAGTCATGAAGCAATCTGACTCGTCAAGGTCATGTGGTAGTTTTCAGCAGTTTTCTTTTATCCCAAATCCTACATAACAATCACCATCATCTCACTCACCACCATGAGCGCCATGAACGACAACGCCAAGACTCTCCGCTCTGCCCTCCACGCCGCCAAGTTGCCGTTTTGCGTAGCGGGTGACATCCCAATCAGCCGTGATGTCCCAATCAAGCTACTCTTCGAAGGACCAGGTCACGAGGACCGTACGATTGTGAACCGAATTACCTTCCCACTCTCGAGCGCAGACGACACCAAACCGCTTCTCGACGCTTGCAAACAGGCGAGTTTTGGACGTGGTGGCGAAGAAGTCCTCGATCCGTCGTATCGCCGGGCACTCGTGCTTCACGCGCCTTCTTTTGCTATCGCGCCTGCGTCAGCAGTTGACCCATGTGGACTTGGTATACTTCCAAAGATCCGCAGGACGCTCCTGAGTGGCAGCGTCCCAAACTTGGATGAAGATGTTAAGAATGTTGCCAATGAAAGAGGGATTGGGGCTCGCTTGGACAAGATGAACATTTACGGAGCGGGCGATTTCTTCAAGGGTCACGTCGACACTCCACAGTCAAACCAGATGTTTGGCACGTTGCTGATAAACCTTCCTGTTGCTCACAAAGGAGGGCAATTGGTCGTACACGCGCCGTACCCTACTGCTGCCGCTGGTCCTGAGGGCGATAGCAGCATCGTTCAATCCTCGGATGCTGGCCTTGGAGAGCAAGACTCTTATACGACTGCGTGGGGAGCCGAAGACGTCTTGAGTTGGGTCGCTTTCTTCTCCGATTGTCCTCATGAAGTTTTACCGGTTGAGAATGGAAACCGGTGAGTTTCGCTGCGGCTGTTCCGGTCCCTGCTTTGTCTCATTGTTATCGATGGGGTTTTTGTTTATTATAGCGTCACTCTGTCGTACAATCTCTTTTTCGAGGATGAAAGTGATACGTCAACGCTGGCTGTCAACAAATTGCAAGAACCTGCTCTGGAGCGGATCACGAGCGCCCTCAAATTGCCGGGCAACTTTGATGATTCGCAACCATTCGTTGCATTCCATCTCCAGCACCGTTATGTGAGTTCACCCTGACATAATCAACTCATGAGAAAGCTGAACCCCTTTATTCAGCCTGTTAAGCTAGTTGAGGACCAAGCGCGTGCGGTAGAGGCCTATGTAAGTTTCTCTTCCCTCGTCTTGAATCGTAGTTGACGGCACCACCTGTTTACTTTTTTTGTTGCTTCGCTTTTAAAGCTGAAAGGCGGAGACGCTCTAATTTACCGCGCATTGCAAGCCGTTGGCGCGAAAATAACGTTTCACTACGTCTACTCGGACAACGACTTCGCAACATGCAGTGAACAAGACTTCGTCCTTGAAGAAACATCTCAACTTATTGTCAGTGAAGATTATCTCGAAGAAGAACTTCAAGAAAAGTTCAATGGACGAATATTGCGTACATTGGGTATTTTCACGGCCCTGGAAGCACCAATCGTCAAGTATAAAGGAAATGAAGGTCAGGAGAGACAAAGGAAATGGAACGAGCCTAAGTTCGCTACAGCAACCAAATTTAAGTACCTGGCTTATGGGAATGATGTCACGGTTCGGACGGTTTATGCGAGTATATGCATGATTGCTTCTGCTCCTGGGTACGATATCAAAAGTAAGTGGTCAGAATACGAAGCGCCTGAGCGCGACCCCTTTTTCACTTTCTGAGGGACAACGCGAGATGTTCCATATCCGGAGTCGTGTATCTACATGCTAGGTACCGTACATATATACATGCGTATGGATATTTCACGGAAGTGGATCATGAAGCCGACCTTCCACAGACGGCGTGGCAACGATGACGCGTGACGGTCACTCAATCTTCACGGTATTTCGAATCTGGTCCCTGTGTTTCGCGTCAACGGCGAGAGCGCATATATTACCGAATCATGGATTCCGTCATCAGCTTTTGTGGCTCAATGCGCCTCTGTATCAGTGAACCACTCTAAACTCGCTTTGCGTCGGCCAACTGTTATGGCTATGTTTGCGTCCAGTGCGTGCAGCAGGTTACGATATAACCGTAACCTGCACAAGGCGGATCATATTTCTCACGTCTCACTCACCATGAACCCCCCAAACTTGAACAACAACGCCGAGGTCCTTCGTTCTGCTCTTCAGGCTGCCAAAACGGCATTCTGTGCAACGGGTGACATCCCAATAAGCCAGAACGGTCCAATCAAGCTCTTTTTCCAAGGACACGTCGATGAGCATCGGGGACGCAATGACGCAAAGGCCATAACTTTCCCACTCTCGAGTTCGGACGATGTTAATCTACTGCTCGATGCGTCCAAGCAAGCTAGTTTTGGGCGTGGTGGCGAAGAAGTCCTCGATCCATCTTATCGTAAAGCACTTGTGCTTCATGCGCCTTCCTTTGCTGTTGCACCCGCACCTGCTATTGACCCATGCGGACTCGGCATACTGTCCAAGATTCGTCAGACGCTTCTGACCGGTGCCAGTCCTAGCACATCCGATGAATTTGAGAAGGGTCGTGCGAAAGAGAGGAGGATCTCAGCCCGCTTGGACAAACTGAACGTTTATGGAGAGGGCGATTTCTTCAAGGGTCATGTTGACACGCCGCAGTCCACTCAGATGTTTGGAACACTGCTGATAAACCTTCCCGTTGCCCACGAAGGAGGGGAGCTGGTTGTGTATTCCCCGCGCCATCACAGCAATGATAGCGAAGATAGCGAAGGCGGTGGGAATGTTACTCTATCTTCGAATGCCGGCTCATACACTACTTCTTGGGGAGCGGAGAACGTGCTGAGTTGGATCGCTTTCTTTTCCGACTGCCCTCACGAGGTGTTACCTGTCAAGAGTGGAAACCGGTCAGTATTGCCGCCTCTATCTGCTCCGTCTCCAATCCATTCATTACATTTGTTCTGATCTATGTTTCTTTTTTGCATCCAGTGTCACTCTATCGTACAATCTCTATTTCGAGGATGGAGATGATGCATCGGCGTCAACTGTCGACGCAGCACAAGAACGCATCGTGGAGCAGATTGTGCACGCCCTCAAGTTACCGGGCAACTTTGATGATTCCCAACCATTTGTTGCCTTCTATCTCCAGCATCGTTATGTGAGTCTACTCGCACGATCCATTTACTTGGGAAGCTGATGTCATGTGGTCTCTATAAGCCTGTGAGACTACACGAAGACGTAGCGGGTGTAGTGGAGGCCTTCGTGAGTGTCCATATACTTTCTTTCCTGAGAAATATTGATATGCAATACGCGCACGTATAAAGCTAAAAGGCGGAGACGCTCTTATTTACCGCGCATTACGGGCTGTCAACGCAAGGATCACGTTCCACTATTTCTACAACGGTGAAGACCCTGAAACAGGCGAAGAAATGGATTTTGTATTTGCGGAGTCATCTCAAGTTGACCAATGGCAGTATGATTGTATCGAGACTCCCCTCCAATACGAATTCCACGGACGTACTTTGGATAAGCTTGGCGTTTACACGGCTCTCGAAGCTCCTATCGCCGAGTATAAAGGAAGTCGGGGTGAGGAGAGGGAAAGGGAGTGGGATGAACCCGTATTCGCAACGGCGACAAAGGTCGAGTACCTGACTTATGGGAATGAGGCGACGATTGCGACGACGTATGCAAGCATATGCATGATTGCCTCTGCTCCTGGGCATAATATCAAAAGTAAGTGGTTCACCAACGATGAAAACGTGGACGAGGACGACGAGGAGTGAGGAACAACATGACGAAAACGCAACAACACATTGCCTTGTCAATTACAGCCTACATACTGGATATTATCCGTATACTGTATACGTGTTCATGTGTATGTGCGAAGAAACAGGAAGAATCCCGCAAACAGGCCCCGCGCGGTCCGTCCTAACAATCTTCGGCGATCCGATGGGAGGCAACAGGGACCTCTTTCATGTGGCGTCAGGAATTGGATGACAGATGTAGTTGCCAGCAAGTTTTCCAAGTTGTTATGTGGCGCGCTGGGTCTCACAAGGCACTGACCAAATGTCTCTCCAAGAGAATACCCGGGCTACCGAGAATGGTTCCGGAACCCATAATTGATTTAAACCACCACAAGCGTCACAAAGTACCTATAATTCAGCCGTTTCATGTCCAAAATTAGCAGAAGGCACAGCGACGATTTCAAGAACCTTGTCTAACCCAATTTGGCACGGTCCTCGGCCTGGCATCAGTTCTCCTCGACTCTTTTTTACACTAACAAGAGGGCGCCGGGGGCCATTGTGAGGATTTAGGGTCAGATAATTGATACAACTGTCTCGCTGAAGGGAAGTTTTTGGACGTGTGCATGTGACAGCCTGAGCGTCACTCATTCGCGCTGTCGCGCTTGCCAAGGCAACTCTCCAATCCCAGAGTCTCCCCCGCGTGCTCCAATAATAGGATCGCCCGTCCCTCGTGATGTTTAGGTCGTTAGCATGATGACACACTCCGTTGCAGCAACAAACTCATCACTCAACTTGGTAGTGGTGATGGGCACAGGTGTTCGATCAAGTCCACTGGCAAGAGCGGTTCACATGGCTCGCCTTCTGTGACAGCATCCTATCTTTTCTTTTCAAGTCGTTCATCCAATGCGTGCTCAGTCTGCTCATCAGCCACTGGCAGTCTGATTTCTGCCAGACCCACACCACCAACTCGAAGCACGTTTGGTCCAAGAACGTCTGGTTTCGGCATACCTCTCGCGAATATACACACAGCCTCGCTTATCATCTGCTCTGATTCCTCCTAACAAGGACTCGTGGGCTCCCAAATCATGATATGGTGACTTGGATGACTGGATTATTGATTATTGACCATTCTGGTCGTAATATACATCGTACGACTTATCTGCGGCCGCACACACCAAACGCCTGCTCTCCCGCACGCCCTGATCTCTCGCATTGTAGCACGATTCTATGCGTCAAGTGCAATGATTCATCCCCAGGCGTTATTCTTTTGATCTTCAAGACCTTTCACAATACACTGCATTATTTCTACTGTGAGAGCACTACAATCTGCTCGGTATTACACGTAATGTGCTTCCGTGACGACATTTGACAGACCTCGAGGGATCGTTTGCTTGTACCAGGTTGTTCGGTACCCATATTACACATCCCAGAAACAGCCAACCTCCCAAACACCACAAGAGCAGCCCCAACAACTAATCTACCACGTCGCCAAAGCCTGATTAATCGTTTCCCTTGCCGCCTCCGCCGCATTTGGCAGGTTCTCGTTCTGAGCATGCACCAACGCTGCGCACCCGTTCTGACCCCCCGGACAGTTGATCATCAAATCGTTCACAAAGTTCCCAAACAAAAACGACCGCGGCGAGGGCTTGAACGGGACGCTCATCCACCCGGTGACAGCGTAGTCCACCTTGAACGGGTTGCAATTGCTGTTGCTCAAGCAGAACGTGTACGAGCCGCCCTTCCACCGCACGTTGAACTTCGACAGGAACTGGCTCACCACAGCGCTCGACTTGCCCAGTTTGGCCGCCTCCTGGTTCACGACCTGGCCGATGGCGTTCCCGGTCGGGCTGCCGCCGACGAGGATGTCGAAGAAGGTCTTACGAGCCGCCGTGTCAAAGAGGCACGTACCGCGATTAACACAGCTGTAGAGGAGCGCGGCATCCTGAAGCGTCAGCGTGTTGCGCACGCCGCCGCGGAAGCCGCACCCAATGTACGCCTGGGCAAGGTTGGTGTTGACCATGCCGAGCGAGCGCGCCATGTCCTGGACGGGGCCCGTCCCCCAGCGGATGGCAAAGGCGCGCGTCATGACGTTGTTGGACTCCTGGATCATCCAGGTCAGGGCGTTGAGGATGGAGGTCTGGTGGGCCGTCGCCGCCGTCTCGGCGTAGTCCTGCGGGCAGACGTTCGGGTTTGGGTGGCTGTCGTCGGGCCAGTAGTAGGTGATGGGGGAGCTGAGTGAAACGCCCGACCGCAGTGTGTACAGGAGGTAGAGCACTTTGATGGAGCTGGCCGGCTCGTAGCGGAAGTACGAGTTATCGGCAACTAAAGGGTTGGGCGAGCTGGTCGACTCGACGAAGTAGGAGCCGTGGAAGCCACCGGCCCAGCCGTTCTGCTCGGCGTGAGTGTGCACCGTCTTGCTGAGGCTGTTGATAGGGGACTGAGGGTAGTTGTTGTCCTCCAGCTCGACGGCGGTATAAACCCAGTTGTTCCCGGATTTGAAGGGGGAGATGTCGATTAGGCGGGTATTGTGGTTGCCGATGTTGGTGAGGACCTGGTCGGGCGTGATGCCCAGCCACCAGTACCAGCCCTCGCCTTCGTTCTCGATTAGGACGGTCACCCAAAGTCCGTTTCCGGAGATGCTCGGCGCCAGACACGCTACTCGCACGTGGTCGGAGACTAGCTTGCCGCCGATGAAGTCAGCCGTGACGTCGACCCACCACCACCACTCCTTGTAGTCGATTCCGGTGTTGGAGACCATGACGACGGCGAACTTCTCGCCTCCGTCGTTGTACGGCCGCAGCTCGACGGGGCGGGCGTTGTTCTGCGCCAGGAGGGCGCCGACCTGGGCGGCCGTCTGGCCCCAGTACCACCACCAGGCGCGGTTCTGCACACCCTGGTTGGGGACCATGACGGCGGCAAAGCGCAGGCCGCTGCTCGTCCAATAAGGGTCTAGGCTGATGAGTCGACGCCCCGTGAGGAGGGAGCCGAGCCCGTTGTCGTCGACGCCGAAGTACCACCACCAGCCGCTGGCATACGAATCCGTGTTCTGGACCATGGAGACGGCGAAGGTTGGGACGGTCGGGTCGAGGACGCGGAGTTTGGTGATGCGTGCCTTCTTCTGGTTGATCAAGGTGGTGATCTCGCTCGCCGTCTTACCCCAGTAGAACCAGCGCGGGATGGCGATAGTAGTGGCATGGTCGTCGGTGTTGGGGAACGCGTCGGTGGCGGAGGTGAAGGGGGCGAAGAATGTGAGGAGGGGGAGAAGGAGGAGAAGATTGAATGGGGGGCGCATCTTGTGAATGAGGTCTTGGCACGGGGTTTGGTTGTAGTCGAGTAGCGATGCTAGCTACTTATAGGTGCCGCTAGTTTACATGTGCTTGTACGCGTCGATCGGTTGTTTGTAGTGATCGGCGGTTGTTTGTAGTACAAACAACCGATCGACGTGTGCACTCACCTCGATCACTTCGTTCTAGCGCGTCTTTTTTTAACCCACCTCTCTCTTACCGATAGGCTTTGGACATGATGGAGAAAAAAAAACATTACATAGCTTTACAATTTATTACGTATTTATATGTCATTTTACGCGCGTCAATTTATGATTCCCCAGAAATGACAATGATTCGATCCGAACCCTGAGCTTTCAGCAGCGCGCGGCGCCTTTATGATATAGGATAAGCGTGCTCACAGCCACTTGCAGCAATCCTCCACAGTCAACTAAATGTAGAAATTTGATTGAGTTCTAAGCCTAGGTCAATGCGTGAACCAAGAAAATCGGATATTTCGGAGTGTCACTGTCAGGCTCAAGGGGCATGTTCCCCAAAAACGAAATTATACCCTCAGAGCACCTGAGAATTGAACAACAATGGACATGAGCGCCAGTCTCCTCGTGGTTTACTGTAATTCAAATTTCTATCCGGAGTTTGCATACTTCACGCATAATAAACTCATAAACTGGTAAAAATTGAGCAACTTTAGTGTACAGTAAAATCAGATGTGTTCATAGTAAAATTATCCATACCATTTTTTACCCTAAATCGTAAGCTGCTTATGTATTTTTCCCCCATGGATGTGTCCATACTCAACTCATGAAGTTGAGATGAGTTGAGAGATAACTGTGATGCCCCCTAATACAATAGCGGTGCTGATGAACACTGCAATGCACACAGACCACAAACATCGCCTGTATGCAGGTACAAGTTAATGTATGCAATCCTATCAAGACAATCACAAATGAACTCCCCTCCCCAGATCGCGCCTGGTTTCAATCTTGCATGCCCTCTGCCCTCTGAACAGCATCTGGCGCCTCCCACAATTACAACAGCCTTCAAATTTCAACCATTACAATGAATATCCTCTCTCTTCTCCTTAGAACGACTGAAAGAAAACAATCTCGGACACGTAGCTAGTTTGTCCACTCTCCTCTTTTCCCTCTCTCTATTCTCCGCTATGTCCCCACAGGCAAAATTGCTCGTACTTTCCCCCTTGCGCATACATGTCTCCAAAACAACACAGAAATAAGAAGAAAAAATATAGTCCCATAACTGCACAGCAGATTGGCAAGAAAGGCTTGGACTCGTTCGAATTGGGGGGGGGGGGGTTAGGACTAAGACGTTTACAGTAATTAAATTGTGAGTGTGGCCTGGGCGATAAACGCAATGCCAACGCCCAAAGCACCAAGACCCATCGAGATCAAACCAGTAGTCGTCCCGAAGAATATATTACTACGAAGGGAAGTACCACCGTTCTTCCTCGACGTCGTCGTAGACGAACTTGAACTCGTAGTCTTCGTCGTTATAGGAGTCGTGGTGGGAGTTGTCGTCGTCGTTTGATTTCTCGTAGTAGTAGTAGTAGGAGTGAATTTCGACGTTGTGGGTGACACAGAACTATCTGTGATAGTGGAAGTCGTCACGGTACCATTGAGTGTAGAAACGGGAGGCGAAACGGTTGGGAGTGTACGAGATTGTGAGTATGTGGTTGTGGTGGGTAAGTCGCTAGTGGTGGTCACCGCGCGCGGAGGGCGTTGAGCTTCTCTATAGGGTACGAGAAGGTGCCAAGTGCCCCCCGCAGAGCAAATTGTTGATGACCCAAGTGCAACGTGTGTTTGTTATATGAAAACAACACATACACGAAGCGCAGCCCGCAATTTGCAAGCGCAGTGCGAAGAACACGTAAAGAAGACGAAAGGGGTTTTCAAGTAGGCGCCCAGCATCGGAAATGAGAGAGGCAAGACAAGTTCAATCAGCAAACAAACATCCATTATAGTAGTAAACGAAGATAATCAGTCAGAGGCGTCGTGGCAGGAATGAAAGTGACCGCCAGCTCGAAGCGCCAAGGCGCTCGCCTCAAAATAGAACAAACCAAACAAATGCAAACAACCTGGACGGACGTACCTCTGCTGAACACCAGCAGCATGAGCAGACATGACGAACGCTAGCAAGACAGCGACAGCTGCAAATACGGGGCGTGAAACGTGGAAGAGCATGGTTTGCGCAAATGAGGACTCGGAAAAACCGCGAGGAGACGGATGCGTGGACGTGGACGTGGAAGAGGACAGAACCCACCGTTGCTCTTCAAGATTGGTTCATATATAGTCCTAGATTCTTAATGGCAACTCAGGAAGCACATCGCCCATCACCTAAGCGCAGTCGAAGAGACACATGGGCGAGAAGGCATCAAACGTATCAACATATTGAAGCGACTGGCATCATCTCCCCTGTTCATGACGGAATCAGGTCAGCTCAAGACCTCGGGCTCAATACAACTCATGCCCTAGCCACACATCTAGTCAGCTAAGGATTGCCCTAATTGGAAAAGCGGTCATGCGGAAACGCCCGATATTTCACCTCTCGCACGCGGCGCCCCGCTCGTTATGGGAGCCGCGCGCAAGCTATATGCAATATTCTTTCGATCGTGGCAACAAGCCATTACGATGTAACGTTTTTCGTACAGCAAGCTCCTGACTTTGCAGCACCGCCCGTTCATTCCGCCGAGACTGAACGAACGACACGGGAATCCGAGCAAAGAACGACGAAGACGAAAGACCAGAATATACGTCTAGTAGACACGCTTCATCGGTGGTACGGGCTGACACTCATTCTCATCCAATGTCGTATTGATCACCCCGCGATATTGAACTTCCACGTCCGGCGAATTGGGATCGCGCTGGTACGTCAATGTGTGCTTCATCCAATTCTCATCATCACGCTGTTGGGTAAGTTGGGGCGGTGCCCGTGATTAGCGCCCGGTGGCGAAATGATCGAATAGGAATGTGCTTGCCTCCTTGTAGTCTTCCCGAGCGTGTGCACCACGGCTTTCCTTGCGAGCCGCAGCGGCTACAATAGTCTGAACTGCACATTGTTGAATATTCCGCAGCTCCAGCGTTTCAACAAGGTCACTGCGTGCAGTGAAATTTAAACACATTTGAAAAAAACTAATCAGCACATGGCCGAGCACTCACGAGTTCCAGATCATGCTGCGGTCCTTGATTCCGACTTGATCATAACTCTTGTAGATTTCTCGCATCTTTGCCACACCTTCGTCAAGCGACTTTTGCGTCCTGCAAATGTGCAATATTTCGCAAACGCAAATTCAGAAATTCATCACCAGACGATTCAACTAAATAGGACGTTACCTGAAGACAGCAGCATCGCTTTGCATAGCCTTCTGCATGTCAAGGCGAATCTCAGCGGTACTCTTCGGTCCATCTGCCTTCCGAATCTTATCAAGTTCTTCGATGCTCTCGTAACCAGCCGTCTCGTCGATGGCCTTGTGTGGCTTGCCAGGTTCGAGGTTTTCCTTAATATGATGCGCACATGCACGTCCAAAGACAACAATGTCCAAAAGCGAGTTGGCGCCCAGTCGGTTCGCTCCATGTACTGAGACGCAAGCGGCTTCGCCAGCAGCGTATAGGCCAGGGACGACTTTGTCTTCTCCGTTCGGGCCAACAGTGATCACTTCGCCGGTGTACTTGGTAGGGATACCTCCCACTGCAAGCAAACACTGTCAGAACATGAACCACGTAGTCGCGTTCTTAAAGCGAATGAGAGAAACATACTGTTGTAGTGGACAGTGGGCAACACAGGGATAGGCTCCTTCGTAACATCGACACCAGAGAAAATAGCAGCAGTCTCAGAGATACCAGGCAGACGCTCATGGAGAACTTCAGGAGGCAAATGGCTGAGCTGGAGGTAAATGTGATCCTTCTCTGGACCAACACCACGTCCTTCGCGAATTTCAATGGTGATGCTACGAGAGACAACGTCGCGTGAGGCAAGGTCTTTTGCCGTAGGTGCATAGCGTTCCATGAAGCGTTCGCCTTCCGAGTTAACCAAATAGCCACCCTCGCCGCGCGAACCTAATTGCAAAACAGGAGAAGGCAAGACGAGAGCCAAGGGGCCAATCAGTACAGCCGGCAGGTTCAAGTAAGGATGAAGGGCAACCCACCCTCCGTGATGAGGCAGCCAGCGCCGTAGATACCAGTTGGGTGGAACTGGACAAACTCCAGATCTTGAAGGGGCAACCCAGCACGAACAACCATGGCATTACCATCACCAGTGCATGTATGCGCACTTGTGCAACTGAAGAACGCGCGTCCGTATCCACCAGTAGCCAAAACGGTCTTGTGCGATCGGAAGCGATGAAGTGTACCGTCCTCTAGGTTGAGAGCGATGACGCCAACACATTCTCCATCGTGCATAATCAAGTCGAGAGCAAAGTACTCAATGAAAAAGTTGGTGTTATGCCGGAGGGACTGGCCGTAGAGAGAGTGCAAGATAGCATGACCTGTTCGGTCGGCAGCCGCAGCGCATCGGTATGCCTGGCCACCTTTTCCAAACTTGAGCGATTGACCACCGAATGCGCGCTGGTAGATCTTGCCCTCCTTCGTGCGTGAGAATGGCACACCGAAACGCTCAAGCTAGTTTTTGCCATTTGCGGGTTTAGCAATGAAGAAAGCTCGCAATTCAGTCGAATCGAAAATTGGAGGTGTTTGCTTACCTCGAGGACGGTGTTCGGAGCCTCACGTGTCATGTAATGGATGGCGTCCTGGTCACCCAGCCAGTCTGAGCCCTTGACCTATATTTCGAAATGATCGGTTTCGCGGGAGAACGAGGACAAAAGTCAAACATCTGGTAACATCGGTGACGAACGAACATTGACCTACCGTGTCGTACATATGCCATCGCCAATCATCCTCCGTCATGTTCTAGCCGCACAGTATCACACAACCCATTAGCCAATGATCACGCCGCAATGTAATAAAAGAGCGAACTCACACCGAGTGCTGCATTCACACCACCCTGGGAATCATCAGAGCAGAGGGTGTCAGCGGTAAAAAGAAAGAAAACAGCGTATCGACGTACTTGAGCAGCGACGGTGTGGCTTCGTGTAGGGAAGAGTTTAGTTATACATGCAGTGTTAAGACCCGCTTCAGCCAATCCGAAAGCAGCTCTTAGACCAGCACCTCCGGCGCCGCTGAACAAAACGTCAGTTTCGAGCATAACCAACGATTGTTACAGCTTACGCACACGACTACCGCGTCGTACTCGTGCTCTACGAGAGGATACTTGCCCCATCCCTGCAGGTGCACAAGATATGGGGTTTAGACTTCTGGCGTGCGAAGTGGTAAACAGAGAACCAACTTTTGCTTCTTTGCCGTGCAGACCATCAGCCGCGACGGCAAGACGACTAATAGATGAAGAAGAGAAGGTGCGCGCTGAGCGCTGGGCTCTTGTCGAGCGCAGAAGGGACTTTCTGAGCATCGGGGAACAAGGCGAGAAACCGTTTGGCACTTTTGAACTCCCACGGGACAGACCGGCATCTATCACGCGAACAATATCCAACCAACCAAAATCCAATTATTATCATCCACAAAACAAGGATGTACTAATGGTACTACGACGAAAGGAAAAATATATCCACACTACACCCCCAAGGTCCCCAGGAAACTTGACAGATCGAAGTTGTACTCATCTTCTGGAGGTAATTCATCCAACCCTTCCAGTACATTTTTCGTCGTTGCCGGCTTGTTTTCTTGTGCCTTTTTCTTCTTTGCCGACGCAACATTCTCTTCCTCGGTCGTCCTTTTGAAGAGATCGAGAACCAAATCTGTGTCCATAGACGCCAATCCGGAGTTTTGTTGTGTGATGACGGAATTAGCGAGGTTGAGCTTGAAACGCTGCAAGCTGGTTGAAGAATTCGTCAGACGAGCTCGACATTCACGCCAAGTAATCAGGACGCACCCCATGATCTTCTCCTCGAGAGTGCCTTTGGTGATCAGCCGGTACACATTCACAACTTTCTTCTGCCCAAGTCGGTGTGCACGGTCCATCGCTTGCAAATCCTTCATCGGGTTCCAATCATGTTCGACGAAAATAACCGTATCGGCGCCCGTCAGTGTGAGGCCAAGTCCACCAACATGCGTTGTGAGCAGTAAGCAGTCGATACTAGGATCGGCGTTGAACGTTTCGACGATCGCATGGCGCTTCGTTGAATCCGTTGCGCCGTCTAGACGCATATAGGTCACTGTTGGCATGAGTGCCTTGAACAGATCTCTCTCGATGATGTCAAGCATTTGCTTCATCTGGCAGAAAATGAGCACACGGTGCTGTGAGATAGTGGCCTCTGAGGCCTCGAGTGTGGCGTCTTGGCCTTTGGCATCAGTCGGTGCCACACCGACACCACAGTCCGTTAGCAATTGCCTGACATAACAATTTCTCATAAGTACACCGAAAACACTTGCGTGGCCGAGGAACGAGACTAACCGGAGAGCTTCGAGCTTGGGAGCATGAACAACATCGCGGACATTGAGTGGACCAGACCCAAGCGGCGTGACCTTCTCGATATCCTCCGGCGTCTTTAGAACCAACGCGGGATGGTTACAGATCTTGCGCAAATACTGCAAAGATTGGAAGACGTGCTTCTGGGCAACCGTATTCCCTTTGCCATCTTGCACAGCAGACTGGGCGGATGCCATTGCTTGCGAGTGAGCATAGGCATCGTAAAGTTGCTTCTGAAGGTCCGAGAGGTCGCACTGGTAGTCTTGGATAATCTTCGGTGGGAGATCATGCAAGACATCTTCCTTGAGACGTCGAAGCAAGAAAGGAAGCACTTGTTTGTGCAGGGCTTCGAGCGCCAGGGTGGCTAAACAAGGTATCATAAATAAAATCCCCAAACACCCAAACGCTGGAGTCTCACCTGCTTCTTTCACCTTATTCGACGACTTGGTGTCGCGACTTGACGTGATGGGCTTGCCAAACCGCTCATTGAAGAAGGACTCCGTGCCCAAGAAACCAGGCATCAAGAAGTCGAACAAACTCCACAGCTCCAACACATTATTTTGAATCGGTGTACCAGACAGAATGAGGCGATGGTGCGCCTGGACTGTTTTGACGGCCTTGGTAAGCTTCGCCTTGGCATTCTTAATGACATGGCCTTCATCGAGGATGCAGTAATGCCATTGTTGCGCTGCTACCGTGGGGTGGTCGTTCCGCACCACGTCGTATGATGTCACAACGACATCGAACGAAGTGAACTTGGAGGCTAGTTTTGATCGCTCACGCACAGACCCGACGTACATCATCGGCCGGAGTGTCTCGGCATACCGCTTGATCTCATGGTACCAGTGACCAACGAGCGTGGGAGGGCAGACGATCAACGATGGAAGAGGAAGGGAGTTTGGTGACTTCGTGGCGTTGTACCTCTCGGCGCGCTCATGATGCTTGCTTGCGAGGATGCAGATCGATTGGAGGGTTTTGCCGAGACCCATATCTGCGGAACACGGTCAATTATTATCTTAGCCGACGCAAGGCTAGGGCGCACGACGTACCATCACAGAGAATGCCATGAAGCTGGTATTTGGCGAGGAACGCCAGCCAATTGACACCGTCCTGTTGATACTTGCGAAGTTCTGCCTGGATGGGAACAGGTATCGGATAGCTTTCAACCTTAGAACCGTCAAGGAGTTGTGTGAGAAATGCCCTCTCTGTCTCGCGTTTTGCGAGCAGTCCTGGCGAGAATCCGGGCGGGTCTGGGAGGCCGGCTTCCAGTGGTACCATTTTGACAAGCGATGCGAATGTATTTGTGGCAAGGTAACGAAGATCATCGTCCGGATCGCTCATTCGGCCGAGAACTGGTACGATAAGGAAGATAATATATGGTAAGGCCTTTGCATCCAAGAGTTTGATAATGTCTGAATTAGCGGGCAATATGTGTCAGCCAACAATCTCCGACACTGGAATCAAACTCACTATAGACAACTTCGATGGCGCCTTGCTTGTTCGTGAGAACAACAGCGTCACCAAGGAGAGGAATGACCTGCTCGACTACCAAGCGCATAGCATCGGTAGTGATTACATCACAGAGTGTGGCGAGACATTGAGCGGCACATTGACGAAGAATTGCAAACTTGCTCTGGAGAGCGCGTGATATTGTGGGAAAGAGACCGATGATGCGGGGATGGAGGGACGTGTGAATGGTTGGGGCAAGGGATCTGATGATGGTTAGACAATCGATAATAGTCTGGCCTTGTTCACGCTCTTGCTCCAATGGGACGGATTCTGTTGAAGCTGTAGAACCCCATTCAGTAAATACTAAGAGGAGTCTGACAAAAGAGAAAACATACGGTACGCGTCAATGAGCGACTGTGCCATAATCTCCCACAAAATTGGGAGCGTGTCGAACAGCTTCTCGCCAAATTCAGCGGCGATCTCGGACAGGGCTGCCTGAGCACCACGTCGAATCAAACGAGACTTCTGAACTTCGGGAGAGACGTTGGCATCGTCCGGCATCCGAGTCTTTGCGCTGGACTTCACAGACGCTAGGATCTGGTTTTGCCGAGCAATTGGGATACCTTCCATTTCAGACCGCCACTCTTCGAATATCGGCGCATAATCCTTGTCTTGACATAAAAAGGTTCCCAGGTTCTTGACGATCTTGTCTGTAGCCATTGAGCGTGGGGCGCCAGGGGCAACGGAAAAAGCGGCGAACGCTGCAACGGAGCGCGCAGCACGAAGTTGAAGATCGACGTTTTCCTCAAACTGGTAAATATCTCGTTAGGTTTAGTGCACGTAGTACTCAATGAATCAGCAAGCCAACCGACCTTAACTCCGTTCATGACGCTGCGTATGACGGGGTTCAACTTGGGGGGCATTTCTCTTAAAGCAATCAGAGCCCCAGCAATAGCAGCAGATACACGAGCATCGTGCTGTTCCTTGATCTCTCCGTACTGTGAGATGCTCGCAGCAATTTCGCGCTGCTTAATGTCAATCGCAGGTAGCTCTTTCCGCCTCGCTTTTGTTACCTGGGAGCGCAGCTCTTCAAAAGTGGATCCTATGATGCTCCTCGCCATGTCGATGGAGAACGCCCCTTCAATCGTTCCGTTTGTGTCAATCGTGGTTGGTAGGGCCGGAATCTTTGACGGTGGGACCTTAGCATCTCGTTGGAACATATCCAGCAAGGCATGACAGCTGGAACTGATATGCGACAGATTGAGATACATTTCATAGTACGAGGTAGGCGGGTCGGCTTGAAGATAGGCAAAGAAACGCTGAATCATATTGTCTGCCAGGGGAGAGGTTGCGCGGAGGGACTGTGTAGGACGAGGCCTGGACTGTGCACAGAATTCGTTGGCCCACTCGCGCACGATGGTCGCTGCGAGGAACTGCTGTAGCATGCTCGTTGATTCCTGATAGAATTCCAGTGGGACGCCAAATGCGTCACTCTGCTCCTGGATTGGCCAGCAGGACAGCACAATAGACAAGGCTTGCGAACCAGCTACGCGCGCACGAATGATGGTTTCGGGGGGAACGAGCGAAAGATCTTGTGCTATCATGTTCTTATCAACATTATGCCCATCCTCGGCGCCAACAGGCATGTGTTGATATAGCAGGCTCGTCTGAATCGCGACCCCAAGGGGGGTCATCAATATTGTAAACCAGTCACGGATGAGCGGACTGATAACATGCAATAGGCGAGACTGCAAACCCTGTAGCCTCGAAAGTGCTGCTCGCCACGCTTTAAGTGTGACTGTTTGGGTGTCCAAACGCTCTTCCATGATGAGATTTTGAAACAAGAGGCGCAACACAGGTTCGGCAATCCAATCATCGGGGAGGTGAGGGACGGAAAGGAAGTTGTGCAAAGTTTTGACAACAGCCAGACGAACGTTTGGGATGGTATGTCGGAAAAAGGGGAACAGGATAGGGACAAGAGAAGAGAGCGGGCGGCTTTGATAAAACCTCAAATCACTACACAAAACATGCTAACGGGGAGAAAATTCTTACCTTGAGTCGGTATTGGATAAAACCGCGATGGAAGTCTCGAACCCCAATAACTTGCCTGAGCACATACGATGGATGAGCATCCGATTAGACATAACCTTTCGTGAGCATACCGAGCAACTCCATGACGAAGCCCACGCTGGAGGATAGATCGTCCTTCATCTCGCTCAAACAATCCCAGAGCACACCCAGAACCCTTTCAACTTCTTCTGGCATGCGCTCGACTAACTGAGAAGTGATGGGTGTCAAACACGTAGCGGCGACGGAGCGCACATCATCGTCGTGATCACACAGACTATGAAAGAAGCACACAAAACTCAATTTATGGAAATATTTCAATAAGATGTATACCCACCCAGAGACCGCCGCATTAATAACGCCTTTCAAGACTCCCTTTCCATCCAGGGGATCATCAAAAAGATCCTGTCGCACAGCCACCTCGTACTTGATCCCAACGAGCCCAGCGTGGCGTACCTGCCAAGCGATCTCAGCGGTCTTACCGCCAGTGGCACAGTTTGTCGCTTTGCCTTTGCCTTTGCCATTAGGCTTTTCGTTTGATGTCGCAGTGGAATGCGGCGATGACGAAGCAGGAGAGAGTTGCACCATTTGCAGCAAGGCGGCGTGAACATGCAGTACGGAACGTCGTGGCATGTGTGTGAGGAGAGCAGCGAGTGTCTGTGACACGGTCTCTCGCACTGGCGCAACCATCTAAGATAAAGAGCTTAGGAACATAAATGTGTTCCCATTTGTTTTTCAATACCGACCTGGTCGGAAACAAAATCGCTGAAGCGATCCAGCACGAAGAGGCAAAGAAATTTTGCGGCGAGGTCATTGCACCATTTCTCATGTGCAAGGAAGTTCTCTTCTGCCGACGAGCCATCTGAATCATGTGTTCAGTGAGCGTGCTGCTGTTAATGGAAACATAACAACACTAACCTTTCATGCCACCAGCGGCGCCCCGTGTCTTGATCACCTCTCGCAATGCCATCGCGGCGCCATGCCTGATTTCCCAGTTCGGACTGCCAAACATTACCTAAGATCAGCGGACCCGGAACAGATGAGCCAAAACACACCTGAAGAGATCGACGAGTAGCACGCTAACAGTGCCCGCCCATACCCACGCTCCCTCGGGCACGCTGAGGGCAAGCGATTGGGTTGCAGCCTTCTCCTTGGCTTCGACTTGACCACCCTTTGTTGGATCGATGATGACCTTGTCCGGCGTCGTCGCTGAGACGGGAGTGGCGGGACTCCGGTGATTGGAGACGGATTGAGTGGCTATTGGACGAGGTTTGGGCCCGTTCTCTGTCCCCACCAAACGGACCCTTGTTTGATGGTAATCAAGTTTTGTGTAAGGAACTCCGCGTATGGTTTTAGCAAGGGTATTACGACTTACTTGTTGGGAGGTGGCGCGGGTGGCGGTGCAGCATTAGTCTTCGCAGTGGAGGACGAGGCGATAAAGGCAGAGTTTCCAGTCTTGAGCTTCCGCTTCAAGCGATTTCGCTCGCGTGCCGAGAGTCCCACGCCATCCCCACGGAGTCCCGGAGACTCCGGAGCAGAATCAGAAGGCTCATACGTCTCAGTTTTGATACTTGGGAATTTGGGAGGCTTGGTGTCATTGGTACTCAAAGCAGGCGACGATGCACTTGAGGTGGCGTCACCAGGTGTGGCGGGAGGTGAGTCACCTCGGGCCGTGACATTGGATTTCGCGTCAGCGGACGGCGGGTCCACGTCCATGAACCCAGCGTCAGTCTGAGATTGCGAAAGCTCCTTGCCGAGTTCCAATTCATCGTCCCCCACAGTGTCAATGAAACCAAGACCCAATCGGTGCATAGCCTCTTTTCGCGCACGGGCGACTTCGGCAGGCGTCCCTAATATTGCGGGCTCTGCGTACTCCTTCCCTGATGATGAGAGAAGAAGGGCGCCCTCTTTAAGCAATTGGGCAACGCTGAATGGAGGGAATTCGGGGGCTGGTTCTGGGACGGAAGATGACGAGGCGGAGAGGTTTGTGGATGGAGGGTTCTGCGGTAACCATGCTGGTGTCATTTGACAAATATGTGAGAGCGCTGAAGTTGCAGCAGTACGCGTTTCAAACGATTTGGAGTGTAGATATGGCAGAATCTGACGGCGAATACGCCACGATGAGGACGTCAGTATCAGCAACAATAATGCTTCGGTTGCTTGACGCGGCTTACCTTGCCTACAACTGCCATGACATCGTTCCATTCGGAGGAGGTACCTTGCCAGATGGCGGTGCTGGTACTCGGCGCGAGACTTGCATCTTGGAAGACGCCGGCGTCTTTGGCAACATTCTTGGCAGCAAACTGAGCAATCTGTCGGGCAGCAGTCTCACGGATAGCAGGGGAAGAACCCGAGTCAAGGAGAACGAGGAGACGGTCGAGCCTGCGAGCGAAAAACACGGATTCTTTAATCCTAACCCTGAAGAGGAAATTTCGCACAGCCACTTACCTCGAACTCATGCGTGACGCGTGACAATATCACTGACTCGGGGGCAGAAGATTTTCTCTCGGGGGTGATTCTGGTTCGGCTGACCGAGGACCCCGTCCCTTTTAAACCCAGTTCACGTTGAGTGAAAAATGCCAGCCCGGATGTGGGGCAGGGTTCCCCGTCGTCAGGTCGAAACCTTCCACTCACCATTTCACCCCCGCTCCTCGTCAACCCAATACATGCTGTCTACGCCGTCCACCTCGTGAAACGTCGCCATCAATGTTTCACCACCCTGGTGGCGCCCGGCGCCTAGATTGCGTTTATTTGTTTTGACGCCCGCCCAATTCAATTCCTTTCATTCATTTGTTTTGCCTCATCAGCTTCTTTTTTGTGACGGATGCAAGCGTAATTCAGTTGATCCACATTGTTTTCCCACAGATCAAATTATATTTACATTTGTAATTATCGACCTCCCTTCCATCATCCGAGCACGGCCACGCGAAAGGATGGGCGATACAACAGTCCGCGCCCAAGCGAGAGATATCAGGTAATTCCGATAATCATACCGTACGAGTTCTAAACACTTTCTGAGCGAATCACAATTCAGGGCTGTGTACGGGCGCCTGTTCGATGCCAACAGTTCCCCCTCCAGCCTCAAAGAGTCTGTAGCGTCAGGCTACTTCTACCCCTCATCATCGCAAGATGCGTATGACTCATCAGCTGGGATGCTGCCTGGTCGCAGTATTCTCTGGAAGTACCTTCTCTTATTCAGGACGCCACTCGCTGCGGCGTCGTCCAACCCTCCGATTGCTATGCTGCGCAAATCGAGGGAGAAATACGTAGACCTTGTGAAACTCAAGTTGAACGCTCCTGATGGTAGCTTTGAGGACTGGGTTGAGATCCCTGGGTTCAATGCGCATGCAATCACAAGGCAGACCTCGACGGAAAATCTCGTGAGCATCCACGCGCGAGTGGTCTAGACCCAGATTTATTCATGAATAGCCACAGGCCCGCAATAATCCTTTAAGCTTAGAGGAGGATTCCGGCTGGAGTGATTGGTTCGCCGCCGTGGACTTGCGCAAAACGATTCGACAAGATGTCGAAAGAACGTCTGTGCGCTGCTCATACTCTCTCGGCCGAACGGTTCTAACTATTGGATCCCCAGATTCCCTGACATCCCTTATTTCAGGGAGCAGCGCGTACAATCCTTACTAACCACGATCTTATATCTTCACGCAAGCCTCGATCCCCTCGTAGGCTATCGTCAGGGAATGCATGAGCTGCTTGCCCCGCTTCTTTACGCCGTAGATTTCGATTCATTAGACCCGACCCCGTCCTCTCCATCCGATACCTTACCAGACCAACTGGCAGAACTTTGCGATCGTGAATGGATTGCTGCCGATGCTTACGCGCTTTTCGAAGCAGTTATGTCAAACATAGGAGTTTGGTACGAGTGGCAAGAGCCTCCACATCCTCTTTCGTTAGCGGGCGGCCAGATGGGTTTAAAGCCATATGTAGCACCCATTGTTTCTACATGTCGGGAAATCTACGACCAATACCTCAAAACTTGTGACCCTGCGCTGTGGTCGGCTCTTCAGCGATCGCAAATCGAGCCCCAGATTTATGGGATGTGAGTTCCACAATGCGTTTGTTTGATTTGGTCTATGCTTATCCTCCATAGCCGATGGCTGCGCCTGTTGTTTACGCGCGAGTTTCCCATAGCACAGGCTATGAATCTATGGGATGGCCTCCTTGCCCTCGATCCCTCTCTTCAAATGTCAAAATGGATTTGCGTCGCTATGCTAATCCGAATCCGTAATGATTGTGAGGGCATCGCTACAATAGCTTGTTCGACCCTTTACTAACTGGCGGTCCTAACGGACAGTGATACCAAATGATTATACCGGCCAACTGACCCACCTCCTGCGTTACCCCTCCCACGTACCACAACTCACTTCGGGATCCAGCTCCTCAATGTCGCTTCTCCTGACACAAGCCCAAATTCTTCAAAGTGCGCCAAATCCAGCTAGCGGTGCCACAGTTGCGATGCAGAATCGCGATGCGCTTGGCATACCCATCGAAGTACCAGAACCACCAAAGCCGCCAAGACGCTCGCGGCTAGATAGGGATAGAGACAGCCGCCCTCAATCGGCTTCGGCGGTGGCAGGTTCGTCTCGACGAAGTCCTCAGCCTGGAGGGGGAGTGCAGGCCTATGCGAGCACGCTTACAAGTCGCATTGGAACTTATGCCGATCAATATAGGAAAGATCAGTTTGGTCTCCCAGAACTTTTCGCAAGGGGACTCTCGGATATCAATGGTGTCGTGTCAAACACTGTTAGTGAAATTCGGGTAAGTAGATTTTCCGTTCAAGTCCTGTCAAGGGACAGTCATGAATAGCACTTTCTCTCTGTCATACCAACCTGGCGCCTTTTGCAGCGAAATCTCCCAGAGTTGCAATCACGAACATCATCGCCGGAAATTGCGTTCCCCTATCAATTCGTCACGCGAACAACTGAAGAGCGCCCTCCCTGGGAGCCGCGGACTCGTTTCGAGATTGAGCGCGAGATCAGCGAGCTCCAGGCATTGAACAGGAAGCTTGGACAAGCTCTCGGATGGACTGTCGACGCCTTGCTGCAGAGTGGGGAGGGGCCAGAAATTGATAACAGGAAGAGGGAGGCCCTCGAATGCTTGGCATATGTGAGGGACGTGCTCAATACTGCCAAAGCACCAGCGGATTTGGACGAGGAGAGGTTGGTCAGTGAGGCGGAGCTGAAAAGGCTACGAGCAGAGAAGAAAGATAAAGAGAAGGCTCGTCGCGAGGGAGCGGCGGCGGTTGCGAGGGAGGTGGCAACATCGACATCACCGTCGGCCCCATCGGCGCCGCTCCCGACAATTCTCAACGCACATCGATCACGACACATTCCTCCACATGACTCGATCGCTGTTGCTGCTGGTGTACCGCGTTCTGGGTCTGGACATGCCGAGAACGCCTCCACAACCAATGTATCTCCACCGTCACTTCCATTCACCTCTGCTCCGCCGTCCACATTTCATCCTTCTTCTGGTTCGTATGGGCCAGATGCATCATTGATTCCCTCTGGAGCTGCGCCACCTCGCATCGCACCTTGGCACAGCACGTACTCGTCTTTTGACCATAATAATGCTAGCGCAGCGCTTCGCCGGCCACCAGCAGCTTCACTAGTTGAACCGCCGCAGGCTGCTTCCACCGGAGGTGGAGGAGTTGTTCGAATACAGACGAGCAATATTAGGACAGAGCAGGCTGAAGGGTCAACACCTTCCGTTACATATCAAAACGATCCTTTGAGAGGATGAAAAAAGAATTGGTTGCATCGCCGCACGAATTTCTGCTTTACCCATGCACATGCACCATGTACCAAACAGTAATACAAAATCCCGCCAGCCCTCCGGCAGTGCCAATTTGTGTAGGATTGTTTGGTTCCGCGTGCTTGCCGATCCGATTTGAGCCGTAAGCTTACGACCTCAGAATCTCCATTTTCCGACTTCCACCATGTCTGACAGTTTCCTCAATAACACTGCAGAAGAGCTCGATGCTGCCGACGAACTCAGGTCCTTTCGTTCTGAGTTCCGGTTGCCTATCTTCGAAGCCGTCGGAGCCGACTTAGTTGAGGCGAGCAAAGGTGCGTGCAGCGCTTTGTCCATAGTTATGCAATTTGGAAGTCGCTCTTAACATTTCCCTTCCAATTTTTCCGTTCCCCAGTAAAGGAACCGTGTACGTACCTCTGCGGAAACTCGTTGGGTGCCCTTCCCAAACGTTCGGAAGAACTCGTTCAAGAAGAGCTCAATGTTTGGGCGACACGGTACATCATTTCTGCGCTTTACAATGTGTAATAGTGCTAATCTATTACCCCCCCCTTTTTGATCCCGATCGTCAGAGCCGTCCATGGCCACTTCGACCATCCGCATGACCGCCCTTGGCTTCCCATCGCGGATCAATTGTGCCCTTTGTTGGCCAAGCTCTTAGGAGCTGAACCCGATGAAGTAGTTTGCATGTCTACTCTCACCGCTAATTTACATCTCATGATGACGAGCTTCTACAAACCCACGCGAGACAGGTTCAAGATCATTTGTGAGGCCAAAGCATTCCCTTCAGACCGCGTACGTAATTGTGAATTTGAATACGTTATCCCGTAACTAACTTTTGTGAAAGTATGCGTTTCATTCTCAAGTCCGCTTACACGGATTCGAGCCTTCGGATGCAGTGATCGAAATATCACCACGCGCAGGAGAATACACGCTCCGTGAAGAGGATATCCTGAGTGTCATAAAGCAACATGGATCAAGTATAGCTTTGGTGTTGTTTCCCGGCGTGCAATATTATACGGGGCAGTGGTTCCCGATCGACACGATTACCAAAGCTGGTCATGACGAGGTGCGCAAATTCTGTTACACCCCATGATGATGTCATCCTTTTTGACGTGCGAACTATGTCAATGTAGGGCGCAATCATTGGCTGGGACCTTGCACACGCGATAGGAAATGTGTACCCCCTGAAATTGCATGATTGGGAGGTCGATTTCGCAGTCTGGTGTTCTTACAAATATCTGAACTCCGGTCCGGGTGGAATCGGAGGGCTGTTCCTACATTCCAATTGGGACGAAGATTCACCAAAGTATGCAGTTCCTTGTGCTCTTCGAGAACGTGCATCTCAAAATTGAAACACAGACTACATGGCTGGTGGGGCCACGACCGCGACACACGTTTTCTCATGCCGCACAAATTCAACCGGATACCGGGTGCAGCGGGCTATCAACAGTCAAACCCAGGTGCTTTGCTTGCTGTGACACTGATGGGGTCCCTTGAGCTCTTTGAGCGGGCACCGGGCGGAATGGCCGGTGTGCGGCGAAAGAGTGAACAGATGACGGCCTGGCTAGAGCACAAGCTAAAAGCGTCAAAGTATTTCGTTGCCACGGATATGCTGCCGTTGACACCTAACGAGTTTAGTGAACAGAGGGGACCGGGAAAAATCGATGCTCGATTCACCATCATCACTCCGAGTGATCCTGCAGCGCGCGGTGCGCAGCTGAGTCTCTTGTGGCCGGCGGGCGAAGGGATCATGCAACGCATATTCATAGGACTCAAGCGTCGAGGAGTGATCGGCGATGAACGCGAGCCCGATGTGATCCGCCTGTCACCCGCCCCATTATACAACTCATTCGGTGATTGTGCTAGGGCAGCAGATATATTGGAAGAAGTGTTGGACGAAGTTAGCTCCACACCGGGCCAGTAGGAAGGGGTAATCCATGGAATAGCTTTTTGGTCGTTGCCTTAACCATAATCACTCTTCTCTAGTCTCAATATCACGAATCAACCATGTACACGTATCTCGATAGAATTGACATTACAGTGTGTGGTTTGTTGTCCATGGAGGATTGCTTTGCTCGCGTCGGAACTAACACTATTGCCATGACACTCCCGTCAAGTTAACCCAGCCATCGTGAGTTTCCAAGCTGCCTAGTAAGGTTGGAATGAAGATAGGGCATGTGCGAGTCCCGGGGATGTGCCCAGTTTATTACAGGTTCAAGAGTTATTGCAATGTTGTGCTGCAAGGGATGCGTTGTGAGGAGAAATCCTCGAGGCCTAGAAGCACCGTGTTCGGTAATGGAGAAGCTAGGCCTACTCAGACTTCATAGCCAATCAAGAGTCGGCGCGTCGTGTCACATCGTCGCGGGTGTGACGTCACGGTGATCAACACTTTTGCCGTAGTTCCCCGTGGGGAGGCGCAACCCCATTTAAACGGAACGATCCGCCCGGTTCCGTGATGTATTCAGTAGACCTCGAAATCTGTCCAGAGTCGCGTTTGAGTACTCAACAAGCACCTGTGGACAAGCAGATTGCTCTAGCGGGATCAGAACAAGTAAAAAAAGGAAACTGTTAACCAGTCTCTCGTAATTTTGAGTATTTGTGCCGTAACAGTCGTGTTGTGTGTTGAAGTTAGGACCCTGGCGTGCTCTGGACACTTCTAGAGCGAATGAGGAGAGACTGGTTAACAGTTTCCCGAGAAATTTCATTTTATTTCTGATTGTCATTTTCTCTTATTTTTAGAGGCCTCATAGTAGGGCAAACGCGTTGCACTTGTAAGGTTTTCCTCCGACCCACCCCCATAAGGGGCGGGCGTTGTTTATTTGTGTTTTCTTTAGTCTATTTCTTAGCCTCACCTACGGTAGTCAATATAGACGCCACTACAGCTTAGCGTGCGGCTAGGGGATAAGACCCCGGGAGAATCAACTCCCTTACAGCACTCGTCCATGTGTTTACTATTGTTATGAGCACGTCTCGCAATGATCTGACTTTGCCTCTCTGCACACTTGCATGGGGCAATAATACCCGGATACCTAATGTAAATGACCAGAACGGCTTAAATTCCCACGGCGGTGTCAATCAAGGCGCGGTGGCGATTGGATTTGGGTGAGTCAAATAATGCGAAGAAGGTAGTTACCGCCGGTCCGCCGCCCGTGAGAGGGCAGTGGCAAACCGGCAAGCACAGACTGAGCGACAAGAAAAGGAAAATGAAGTGCCTTCCTCAGCACATGGACTTCATGTGGCCGAGTGCCTAACGTGTCACAAAGGTCTTGAAAGACAAGCGCAAGAAGTATCGGCAAGTGCTGGACAAGCCGGAGTTTCTCAGAAACATCAGCGGAAGCAGGGAGTGTCTTATTGGGCAGTATAATTAGGCTGTGGAGTCCTGAACTGACCGACAAAAGGAGCAGGAAAGTGGACGCACTCAAAAGGTAATGATTCCCTCATTTCTGAGTGATAATTTTTTTATTTTTACAACGTGGCTATAATATAGTAGTAGTACCTAGTATTCTATAATTCACAACCTAGCCGTCTACAAGCCGTGTCGTGCTGGAAGGGGTCTGGACGTGATTTCAACCTCTGAGCAACCGTGGGAACGTACAAATTTTGAATGGGCTTGCCCCTCCCCATTGACAGGCCCGCGGAATGTTTGAGTTGGTCGAAGCTAATCATTCAAGCCTTCGTTCTCTTTCCAAGGTATAATCAGGCATCCGAAACCTCCATTATTGCACTCATTTCTTCCATCAACATATCAGCATCCGGTGAACAGATCCTCATTCTCGAGGAATTAATGGTGAGGGGAAGTCAGTGGTAATGATGACGGCGGCGAGGGTGACGATGGCAGCGGCGGCGGCAAGGGCGACGATGACGATGACGGCGGCGGTGGTGACGGTGACGGTGGCAGCGGGTGGAGACAACGAGAATGAGGAAGCAGGCACCGAATGCAGCGGGTAAAGCGGTAGACCATATCGTATAGCCCAGTCGTGTCGTGTCACCTACATGCAAATATAAATATAATGCTTTTTGGTATCTTCGGTGTGATATGTGGCATTGCCTCAGGTTGAACACTTGCATTCCCAACTGGGTGCCCAGTCAAACACTCCTTGCTGAAGCGGGGCAACTTATCCAATGTTATTAGCCAGTGCACAGAGCCTAAGTTAATTACACGCCATGAACAAGTTTTGAAAAAGCTCCGATAGTAGCTTTAGAGGTGTCACAATTCACACATTGCGGACACAGGACAAGCAAATTGTCCGTTCTGAAAACTGCGATCAGTCCGCGCTCCCACATTC